>Ga0247730_1001662_pt1 | contig 11902 bp, 10 predicted proteins | sample UWRJL073202C2_FD_180959 | JGI IMG/M metagenome (GOLD analysis project Ga0247730, IMG submission 180959) | Plant litter microbial communities from Arlington Agricultural Research Station in Wisconsin, United States - UWRJ-L073-202C-2 | ecosystem: Environmental > Terrestrial > Plant litter >...
ACACCGACCTGCTGCGCGAATCGCTCGACGAGATGGCCATCGCCGAAGAGGTCGGCCTCGACTCGGTGTGGATCACCGAGCACCACTTCCTCGACTCGGGCTACATCGGCAGCGTGCTGCCCTACGCCGCCGCGGCCGCCGTACGCACGTCGCGCATCACCGTTGGCATCTCCGTCGCGCTCGCCCCTCTGTACGACCCGATCCGCCTCGCCGAGGACGCCGCTTTCGTCGACCAGTTGAGCGGCGGCCGGCTCGAACTCGGCCTCGCCCTCGGCTACCGCGACGAGGAGTACGCCGGCTACGGCATCGAGCGCAAGCACCGCGTCGGCCGCACCGAAGAGCTGTGCGCGCTGCTGCGCCAGAGCTGGGCCGACGCTCCGGTCGACTTCAACGGACGCCACTTCCAGCGCTCCGGGTTCAGCGTGCACCCGAAGCCGGTGCGCCTCGGGGGCATACCGATCCTGATGGGCGGGCACGTCGCCGCCGCGATCGACCGCGTCGCCCGCCTCGCCGACGCGTTCATCATGGACGGCGGCACCGACTCCGACGCCTTCGGCGAGACCGGCGCGAACCGCGACCTGTTCGACCGGGTCGAGTCGGGCGTGCGTCTCTACCGCGAGGCGCGCGAGCGCCACGGACTCGACGGCGAGCGCCTGCCGTTCTACCTCACGCTGGGCGGTTTTCTGCACGAAGACGGTGCGGATGCCGCGTGGCAGGAGCTGCAGCACGGATACATGCTGACCCGCCGCACCTACGCCGACTGGTACGGGCTGCCCGAAGAGGCCTGGTCGCACTGGCACCCCGAGACGATGAGCGCCGCCGAGCACGCCCAGCGACGCGGCGAGGTCGTGCTCGGCTCCCCCGACGACATCGCCCCGACGATCGAGCGTCTGCGCGACATCGTCGGCGACGACCTGCACATCATGTTCCGCACCAGGTACCCGGGCGTCTCGCACGACGCGACCGCCCGCTCGATCCGCCTGCTCGGAGAACTCCGTTCCACGATCCACGGCGTCTCGTCGTGACTAGAGAGGGCCTCGTGCCACACCCCATCCCCACCCCGACCGCCCTGCACCTCGCGAGCTCCGGCATCCGCGAGATCCTCGACCTGGCGGTGCCGCTCGGCGACGCGGTCGCGCGACTCGAGCTGGGGCAGCCCGGGTTCCGCACCCCGACGCACATCGCCGAGGCGGCCGCCGTCACCGTGTTCGACGACGGCGGCTACACCCAGAGCTCGGGCACCTTCGCGCTGCGCACCGCCATCGCCGATTCGCTCGGGCGCCGCTACGGAGTCGTTCCGGCCATCGAGCGCATCATCGTGACGCAGGGCGGATCGCAGGGTATCGCCGCGGCCTACGAGGCGATCGTCGGACCGGGAGACGAGGTCATCCTGCCGGATCCCGCTTGGCCGAACTACGAGACGCTCACACACCTGCGGGGCGCGACGCCCGTGCACTACCCGCTGCGCATCGAGAACTCGTACGTGCCCGACGCGCGGCAGATCGAGGCGCTGATCACCGAGAAGACCCGGCTCATCGTGCTCAATTCGCCGGGCAACCCCACGGGGGCCGTGGCGCCGCGCAGCGTCATCCGCGACATCGTCGAACTCGCGGCGGCCCGCGGCATCATGGTGCTCTCCGACGAGGTGTACGACGAGCTGATCTTCGACGGCGAGCCCGCGAACGCCAACGAGTTCGCACCCGACTCGGTGATCTCGGTGTTCAGCTTCTCCAAGACCTACGCGATGACCGGCTGGCGCGTGGGCTACCTGCTCATCCCGGCCTGGCTCTCGTCGACCCTCGGGCACATCCAGGAGTCGTCGATCTCCTGCGTCTCGTCGGTGTCGCAGTCGGCGGCGCTCGCGGCGCTCACCGGCACCCAGCAGCCCGTCGCCGAGATGCGCGCCGCCTACCGCGAGCGCCGCGACCAGGTGGTCGCCGCCCTCACCGCGGCCGGCATCGACGTGCGGCCGCCCGACGGCGCGTTCTATCTCATGGTGCCGCTCGCCGACGGCGTGGACTCGCGGCTGGCCGCGCTCGACCTCGTGCGGCACGGCGTCTCGGTCGCCCCCGGCACCGCGTTCGGTACGGAGGCGGCCAGCCAGGTGCGCATCTCGCTCGCGAGCGACGAGGCCACCACCGCGACAGGCCTCGAACGGTTCATCCGCTGGTACGAAACCACGGCCGGCGGCGCACGACTCACCGAATAGGAGCGACGAATGAGCGAGAACAGACAACGCCTCGAACGCCTGTGGCAGGCGATGGACGCCCACGGCGTCGACCTGATGTTCCTGCCGCCGCAGACCGACCTCGAATACCTCACCGGCCTCAGACGCCGCGTTCCCGCCTACGGCAACATCGGCTATACGAGCAACTGGGTCGCCGGCGCCTTCATCGCGCCGGGCCAGCAGCCGCTGTTCGTTCTGCCGCGCATGATCACCGAGTTCGACCTGCCCGAGGGAGTGGACGGCGAGATCGTGACGGTGAGCGAGACGGATGACGCGGTGTCGCTGTTCACCGCGGCGATGGACCGCGTCTCACCGCACCCGAAGAAGCTCGCGATCGGCGAGCGGGCGTGGGCCGACACCGTGCTGCAGCTGCGCGCCCACCGCCCCGACACCGAGGTGGTCTCGGCGACCCCGCTGATCAACCCGCTGCGCCGCATCAAGAGCGCGGCCGAACTCGAGCTGATGCGCCAGGCGGCCGTGCTCGTCGACACGGTGCTCGGCGACATCTCGTCGACGGTGGTCGCGGGCATCACCGAGCTCGAACTCGCCTCGGAGATCGACTACCGGATGCGCAAGACCGGCTCGATCGGCGCCTCGTTCGACACCGGCGTCTGGTCGATGGGGCCGGGGGTCGACCGCGACGCGACGGTGCGCATCTCGAACCAGCCACTCAAGCCGGGCAGCGGCGTGAGCTTCGACTTCGGCTCGGTCATCGACGGGTACTGCAGCGACTTCGGCCGCACCATCCACATCGGCGACCCGAACGACGAGTACGAGCGCGTCTACGAGATGGTGATGGCCGCGCAGGCGGCGGGCGCCGCCGCCGTGCGCCCCGGGGCGACGGCAGCCGACGTGCACCGCGCCACCCGCGCCGTGATCGTCGAGGGCGGGTACGGCGACTGGTTCCGCCACCGCACGGGCCACTGCATCGGCAAAGACGTGCACGAGCTGCCGTACATCTCCGAGGAGGACAACACGGTGCTCGAGCCGGGAATGGCGTTCACGATCGAACCCAGCGTGTTCTGGCCGGGTCGCGTCGGCGTGCGGGTAGAGGATATCTTCGTCTGCACTGAGGGCGGCGTAATGCGGCTGAACGAGTACCCGACGACGCTGGTGGCTCACTAGGCTTACGCCAGCGGCAGACCCACCTCGACTGAAGGAATCACCATGGCCAAGCGCAGTCACACCGCGATGCTCGCGGGAGCGATCGAACGACCGCACGACCAGGTTCCGCTCGACGAGATCGATATCGCGCTGTTGCGCGAGTTGGAGCGTGACTCGCGCCAGTCGCAGCGCGCGCTGGCCCGCCACGTGAACATGTCGGCGCCGGCCGTGGCCGAACGCATCGCCCGGTTCGAACGCAACGGCATCATCCGCAAGTACTCGATCGCCGTCGACTGGGAACGCTTGGGCTTCGACGTCGTGGTCTACATGCCGATCACTCTCGAGTCGGGCGGCGACATCGAGCCGACCCTCGAGGCGTTCCGTGCCATCCCCGAGCTCGAGGAGCTCACGGTCGTCGCCGGCCGCTACGACCTGCTCGCCCGCTTCCGGCTCAGCGCGCAGAGCCAGCTCCGCGAGCTTCTGCTCGACCGGGTCTGGCAGATCCCGAACGTCGCACGCATCGAGACGCTGATCGGGCTCGGCAACATGATGATGGAAGACTTCTCGACGCGCACGCTGGCCAACGCCAAGCCGACAGGCGCATCCGAGGTCTAAAAAATTCAATCGCTCCGATAAGGAGGGTGAATTATTTCAATCGACTAGAAAAAGTCGGTTTGGATCACCATTTACATGGTCGTAACACTATTTGACCTTTCGCGTGACATTAATAGGGTTACATGACTGAATACATTCGTTCGATTCTGTCGCTATCCCGAAGGACTATCCGTTGACCGAGCAATTCACCGGCGAGGCCGCCCTGGTCTGGGCCGGCCAGCTGAGCATGTACAACGCCTACATGACGGGCAACCGCGAGCAGTCGAACGCGAACATCGCCGACGACGTGACGCTCTGGGATTCCGAGTACGGCCCGATGATCTTCGGGCTGGCCGGGCTCGACGCGCTGCGCGACTCCCGTCCGCCGGCCGCGCCGACGACGAGCGTCTCGAGCCTCGACACCGAAGACCCCGTGATCACGATCTTCGGCGACATCGCCCTGCTGCGCCACATCCTGATCGTCAACTACGACGACCCGGCCCGCCCCTCCGACTGGGTGCGCAACACCGCCGTCTGGAAGAAGAACGGCGACCGCTGGCAGGTCATCCACAACCACGAAGACGTTTTCATCACCCCACCAGACGCGGCCTGAACACAGCAGTTCGAAGGCGCACCACTGCACCATCACGTTTCACAACCCGCACCATCCATGAGAAGAGGAAACACAGTGAGAAGAATCACCCGAGGTGGTGTGGCCGTAGCCGCACTCGTCGGCGCCAGCCTCGCGCTGAGCGCGTGCGCGCCCGCAACATCCACTCCTGACGCCGATGGCGGCACTCTCGTCATCGACAAGTCGTTCGACCTCGTGACGGCCGACCCGGCCCGCATGTTCGAGACCACCGGCGGCATCGTGCTGCACCCGGTCTACGACAGCCTGCTCACCTTCGCCGACGGCGACGCCACGAAGCCGCTGCCCAGCGTCGCCTCGGGCTTCGAGGTCAACGACGACGCGACCGTGTACACCTTCACGATCCGCGACGACATCACGTTCTCCGACGACAGCGCGCTCACCGCCGCCGACGTCATCTACTCGCTCAACCGCGTGAAGAACATCAAGGGCAACGGCTCGTTCCTCATGGACGGCCTCACCGTCACCGCCGGCGACGACGACTCCACCGTCGTCATCACCTCCGAGGTCTCGAACACCGCGATCCCCGCGATCGTGACGAGCCCCACGCTCGGCATCGTCAACAGCAAGGTCGTCACCGACAACGGCGGCACCGACGCCGAGGGCGCCGACACGACGGACGCCGCCGAGGACTTCCTCAACGGCGAGAGCGCCGGCAGCGGCCCGTACATGATCGACTCGTTCGACACCACGACCGAGACCGTTCTCGTCGCCAACCCCAACTACTGGGGCGACGCACCCGCGTACGACAAGATCGTTCTGCGCAACGCGACCGCCGAGACGCAGCTCGCCGACATCCAGAGCGGCACCGCCGACATCGCGCTCGACCTCGGTTCCGACCAGATCGGATCGATCTCGTCGAACCCCGACGTGGTCGTCACCACGAGCGCCTCGCCGACGATCTTCTTCCTGTTCGCGAACGCGGATGCCGCGGTCTCGCCGATCACGTCGAACCCCGACTTCCGTGAGGCAGTCAAGTACGGGCTCGACTACGACGCGATCCTCGACCTCGCCGGCGACGGCGCCGACCGCGCCTACGGCGTCGTTCCCAACTCGTTCCTCGGCGCCCTCGGTGCCGACGACGCGGTCGAGACCGACCTCGACAAGGCCAAGGACGCCGTCGCGCGCCTCGGCGACGTCGGAACCGTCACGCTCGAGTACCCGAGCGACATCTCGAGCAACGGCCTCGACTTCGGCCCGTTCGCCGAGCGCATCCAGTCGCAGCTCGCCGACATCGGCCTGAACGTGGAGCTCACCCCGAGCCCCGTCGCTTCGGCGCTCGAGACCTACCGCGCCGGCACCGAGCAGATGGGCCTCTGGCTCTGGAACCCCGACTACCCGGACTCCGCCGACTACCTGGCCTTCGGACCGGGCAACCTCGTCGGCCTGCGCGCCGGCTGGGCTGCGGGCAGCGCGAGCGAGCTCGAGTCGATCATGACCGAGGCCTCCACCGAGACCGACGAGTCGGCTCGCGAGGGACTCTTCGTCGACTTCCAGAAGGCCATGAACGAAGAGGGAGTCATCATCCCCCTCGTTCAGCCCGCGGCATCCGTCGTCTCGTCGGCCAAGACCGGCGCCGTCAACTACGACGCGGTATTCTCGCTGGACATCGCGGCCATCAAGTAACACCCAACTGACGGGTGGGGTGGCGATCGCCACCCCACCCGCTCTTTCTGTCCCACCCGTTCCACCCACGCTCTACCGAAAGGCCGCCATGTTGATGTTCGTGCTCAAGCGCGCCGGCGCCGCGGTGCTGCTCGCGATCGGCACCATCATCATCGCGTTCCTGCTCACCTCGATCCTGCCGGGCGACCCGACGACCGCGATGCTCAGCGAGCGCGCCGCCGGCGACCCCGCCATCGTGGCCGCGCTGCGCGAGAAGCTCGGTCTCGACCAGCCGCTCTACGTGCAGTTCTTCATCTACCTCGGCAACCTGATCACGGGCGACCTCGGCACGTCGACGCAGACCAGCCGCCCGGTTCTCACCGATCTCTCGCAGTTCGCGCCCGCCTCGGCCGAGCTCGCGCTCTTCGCCGCCATCATCGCGATCGTGCTCGGCGTCGGCCTCGGCGTCGTCGCCGCCCTCCGCGCCAACGGCGTCATCGACAACGTGCTGCGCGTCGTGAGCCTCGGCGGCGTCTCGGTGCCCGTGTTCTGGCTCGGCCTCATCGTCGCCGCCCTGTTCTCCACGCAGCTGCGCCTCTTCCCCTCCTCCGGCCGGCTCGACGCCGGACAGACCCCGCCGCCCGCCATCACCGGGCTGTTCACCGTCGACTCGCTGCTCGCGGGCGACCCCGGGCTGTTCTTCCAGGCCGTCTCGCACCTGGTACTGCCCGCGTTTGTGCTCTCGGCCCCCATGGTCGGCCTGATGCTGCGCTTCAGCCGCGCGTCGGTGCTCGAGGTACTCGGCAACGACTACGTTCGAGCCGCGACCGCGAAGGGCCTGCCAGCTTGGACCGTCGTGCGCCGGCACGTGCTGCGCGGCGCCCTCGTGCCCGTGATCACCGTGCTCGGCACCGCGTTCGCCTCGCTGCTCGCCGGCACCGTGCTCGTCGAGCAGATCTTCGCCTGGCCGGGCATCGGCTCGTACGCCTACCGCAGCGCCTCGAATCTCGACCTGCCGTCGATCATCGGCGTCACGCTCTTCATCGCACTCGTCTACGTCGTTGTGAACTTCGTGACCGATCTGCTCTACGGCATCATCGACCCGAGGATCCGAACCGCATGACTTTGACAGACATCGACCCGAAGCTCGACGCCGACGGAATCCCCTCGCGCCACAACCGCTGGGTGAAGCGCCTGCGTCTGCCCGCCGCCTGGCGCCGGCCGCTCGGCATCGCCGGGCTCGTGATCATCGCCTTCTGGGTGCTCGTGATCATCTTCGCCCCGCTCATCGCGCCGTTCGACCCGCTCGCCCAAGACTCCGCGCGCTACCTGCCGCCGTCGGGCGACCACCTGTTCGGCACCGACGGCGTCGGCCGCGACATCTTCTCCCGCGTGATCTACGGCGCACAGATCAGCATCCCGATCGCCCTGCTGCTCGTGGCACTGAGCGTGCTCGTCGGCTCGACGATCGGCGCGATCGCCGGTTACTTCGGCGGCGTCGTCGACACCGTGCTGATGCGCATCGTCGACCTGTTCTTCGCCTTCCCCGCGATCATCCTCGCGATGGCGGTCGCCGCGGCCCTCGGCCCGTCGCTCGTCAACGCGGTGCTGGCCATCGTCGTGGTGTTCTGGCCCACCTACGCCCGCGTCACCCGGTCGCTCGTGCTCGGCCTGCGCGACAGCAACTACATCGCCGCGTCGCGACTGCTCGGCGTCTCGTCGTTCCGCGCGCTCATCCGCGAGGTGCTGCCCAACATCGTCGGCCCGGTGCTCGTGCTCGCGACGCTCGAACTCGGCAACGCGATCCTGCTGCTCTCCGGGCTCTCCTACCTCGGCCTCGGCGCCGTGCCACCGACTCCGGAATGGGGAGCCATGGTCTCCGACGGCGCCCGCGCCTTCTACAACTACTGGGTCGCGCTCTTCCCGGGTATCGCGATCTTCTCGGTCGTGATCGCCTTCAACTTCCTCGGCGACGTGCTGCGCGATGCGCTCGATCCGCGCACGGCGAAGTCGGTTGCGGTGGTGGACCGATGAGCCTCCTCACGATCGACGACCTGCACGTCACCCTGCCCGGCCGCCCGGCGCTCGTCGACGGCGTCTCGCTCACCGTCGACGCCGGTCAGCTCGTCGGTATCGCCGGCGAGAGCGGCAGCGGCAAGACCGTGAGCGCCCTCGCCACCCTCGGCTTCCTTCCCGACGGCGCCTCCACCACCGGAAGCGTCGTCTTCGACGGCCGCGACGTGCTGCGGATGAACCGGAAGCAGCTTCAGGAGATGCGTGGCAACGACGTGGCCATGGTCTTCCAAGACCCGATGACCTCGCTGCACCCGATGCTCTCGATCGAGACGCAGCTCACCGAGCACTTCCGAGTGCACCGGGCGGCCACGAAGAAGCAGGCCCGCGCTCGTGCCATCGAGCTGCTCGAGCTCGTGCGCATCCCGAACCCGGCCGCCGCCCTCGAGGCCTACCCGCACCGATTCTCCGGCGGAATGCGCCAGCGCATCGCGATCGCGAGCGCCCTGGCCTGCGAGCCGCGCCTGCTCATCGCCGACGAGGTCACTACCGCCCTCGACGTGACGGTGCAGGCGGGCATCCTGCACCTGCTGCACGACCTGCGCGAACAGACCGACATGGCCATGCTCTTCATCACCCACGACCTCTCGGTGATGAACGTGACCACCGACTACCTCTACGTGATGCACTCGGGCAAGGTCGTCGAGCACGGTCCCACCCGCGACGTGCTCGCCGAACCGGCGCACGCCTACACGCGGTCGCTCATCGAGGCGCTGCCCGGTGCGCGCGAGGTTCTCGCTGCGCCTTCCACCGCTGCCGAAGGAGACCGCGCATGACGCTGCTCGAAGTGACCGACGCGGTCGTCGACTACAAGGTGCCGGGCGGCAACGTCGTGCACGCCGTCGCGGGGGTGAGCCTCAGCGTCGCGGCGGGCGAGATCGTCGGGCTCGTGGGCGAATCGGGCTGCGGCAAGTCGTCGCTCGGCCGTGCCATCGTGGGCCTCAACCCGCTCACCAGCGGCAGTGTCGCGCTCGACGGCGCCCCGGTCGGTGCGCTCAAGCGCCGCGCCCGGCCCGTGAACGAGCGCGGTCTGCAGATGGTGTTCCAAGACCCCTACTCCTCGCTCAACCCGCGCCGCCGCGTCTGGCGCCAGCTCGCCGACGGCATGCCCTCCGGGCTGAGCGACCGGGCCGCCAAGGCCGAGGCCATCGCGATTCTCGGCTCGGTCGGGCTGCCCAAGGCCACGGCCGACCGCTTCCCGCACGAGTTCTCGGGCGGACAGCGCCAGCGCATCGCGATCGCGCGTGTGCTCGCCGCGAAGCCCAGCATGATCGTCGCCGACGAGCCCGTCTCCGCGCTCGACGCCTCGACCCGCGCCCAGGTCTCGGCGCTGCTCGTCGACGCCGCCCGCGACCACGGCATGGGTCTGCTGATGATCTCGCACGACCTCTCCGGCCTGCGCTACATGGCCGACCGCGTGGCTGTGATGTACTTCGGGCGCATCGTGGAGATCGGGCCGACGGCCGACCTCTGGGACGACCCCAAGCATCCGTACACCCGCACCCTCATCGGCGCGATCCCGCGCCTCGGCCGCGACGCGACCCTCCCCCTGGCACCCGTGGGCGAGGTCGCCGACCCGACCGTCAAGGGCAAAAACCGCTGGGGCCGCAAGCGCGCCACCGAACACGTGGTCGAACACCCCGAGCTCATCGACATCGGCGGCGGACGCATGGTCGCCGGCGGCGTGGAAGACGCGGCAGCGGCCGAACGGGCCATCATCGACGGCCGCTCGGTTCTCTGAACGTGCGCACCAGCATCCGGCTCAACAACGACCTGACGACCACCGCTCTCATCGACGTCGCCATCGCGGCGGAGGAGGCCGGCTTCGACCAGCTCTGGGTCTCCAACGACCTGATGTACCGCTCGGCCCCGGTGTTGCTCGGCGCCCTCGCGCGCGAGACGAGCCGCATCCACCTGGGCGTCGGCATCGTCAATCCGTACAGCATGCACCCCGCCGAGATCGCGATGATGGCGGCCACGATGCAGGAGGCCAGCTCGGGCCGGTTCCTGCTCGGGCTCGCGGCCGGCGCGGGCGACTTTCTCTCTTGGCTCGGCATCGCACAGGACAAGCCGCTCACCATGGTGCGCGAGTCGCTGCGCGCGATCCGCGGCCTGATGGCCGGCGACAAACCCGTCGCGATCGAGGGTGCGGGAGCCGGGTGGACGGATGACGCGTGGTTGCGTTTCGCGGCCACACCCGCGCCGGTCTACCTGGGCGCGATGAGCCCCCGGATGGTGCGGCTCGCCGGCGCCGAAGCCGACGGCCTGCTCGGACTCGCGTTTCCCCCGGAACACTTCGCGACGGTTCGCGATGAGGCGCGCGCGGGAGCGGTCGCGGTCGGCCGCGATCCCGCCGAGCTGGACACTCCGGCCTGCTTCTGGGTGTCGGTCGACGACGACGTGCGTCGCGCCGAGCTCGCGCTCGGCGAGAAGCTCGCCTACTACGGCCCCGCCTTCTCGCCCTACCTGCTCGAACGCGCCGGCCTCTCGGTGGCCGACTTCGCCGAGGTTCAGCACGCGCTCGACACCGACGGACTCGCGGCCGCCGCGAAGCTCGTGACACCGAAGATGCTCGCGCTCGGCATCGCGGGCGACGCGGCCACGGTCGTCGAGCGCTGCCTCGGGCTGATCGAGCTCGGCGCCGACCACTTGTCTTTCGGCCCTCCCCTCGGCGATGATCCGGTTGCGGCGGTGCAGCTGCTCGGATCCGCCGTACTGCCCCACCTGAAAGGAACCGCCCTGTGACCAGCGCGACCATCGACCTGCTCGGCAAAGACTTCTGGGCTTGGCGCGACGCCACGGTGTTCCGCAGCGCCGACGACATCCCGCGCATCGCGCACTCGCCGCTGTGGATCCCCCGCTTCGACGTGGAGTCGGTGCAGGAACGCCGCGCGACGCTTGGCGAGTTCGTCGAGCGGTGGCGTGCCGTCGACGCGTCGGCCGAGCCGGTCGAGGCGCAGGTCGACTACCGCCTCATCGGGTCGGCGATCGCCCGTGTGCACTGGGAGCTCGACGTGATGCAGCCGTGGCAGCGCGACGCCGTGTTCGCCGCGAGCCAGATCCTCGGCCCGTACTACGACCTGCTGCTGCCGCCCGCGCCATTCGAGGCCGACCGCCAGGACGGGCTCGTCAACGCGCTGCGGGCGATGCCCGCGCAGGTGCTCGTGGCACAGACCAACCTCTCCGAGGGCGGCGTCACCGAGCTCGCCGCGGTCGCCGCGCAGTTGCTCGCGAACATCGCCACCGACCTGACCGACTCGGTCGCCGCGCTGACGCCCGTGGTGAGCGAATCGACCGCGGCCGCACTCGCCGACGCCCTGCCGGAAGCCGTAACCGCCCTCGCCGGTTTCGCGTCCTGGCTCGAGACCGAGGGGCCCGGCATGGTCGGCGTCACCCCCGTCGGCCGCGAGGGCTTCGAGTGGTACCTGCGTCACGTCGCCCTCATCCCGTCGGCTCCGGAGGCGCTCGTCGCCGCCGCCGAACAGGAGTACACGCGCTCGGTCGCGTGGGAGATCGCCGGCCGCACGCGCCCCGCCGGCCCCGCCCGGCTCGCGGCGACGAGCGAGGAGCAGCACGCGACCGAGGCGCGGCAAGAGCAAGACGTGCGCGAGTTCTACGAGAGCCGCGGCATCCTGAGCCAGGAGGGCCAC
>Ga0247730_1001663_pt1 | contig 11901 bp, 14 predicted proteins | sample UWRJL073202C2_FD_180959 | JGI IMG/M metagenome (GOLD analysis project Ga0247730, IMG submission 180959) | Plant litter microbial communities from Arlington Agricultural Research Station in Wisconsin, United States - UWRJ-L073-202C-2 | ecosystem: Environmental > Terrestrial > Plant litter >...
CGAGCCAATCCGCGTCGATCGGCGCGTCAGGCGATCTGGCGCGCACGCACCGGTCGCGCATGCCCGTATCGCTTTACTGCCGGCGGGCTTCCAGTCGCCGCTTGTCGCGCCCGACATGGTCGGAGCCCAGCGCCGTCAGACGGAATTGTCTTTTCTGATTTTCCCCGCGGATCAGGATGAAGCCCTGCTCCTCGGCTTCACGCAATGTCTTCAGGCTTGTGCCTTGCGGGGGAGACTGCCAGTCGGTGCCATCGGCGCCGTGCAGCAATACCATGATCTTGATGATGTCGTTTCTCCATGGCTGACGGATTCAGCCGCTTCGTCTCGCTGCGTGGGGCTTGCAGGGCTTGTTCGAGCCGGACAGGGTCGGTGGTGGTCGAGGGTTACGGCTTGCGCCCGCGGCCGGACGATTGCCGCGATTCCTTGGCCGAGTCGGAAAAACCTGGAGGCTTACTTTTGATCCAGGCGACGAATTTCTGGATCGCCGGGTCCTCGAGCATGGCCGGGATCGTGTTGAACGTCTTTGCCAGTTGTCCGTCGGTGAAGATCGCATGGATCTGGCGATGGCAGACATGGTGCAGGCAGACGGTGATCTTGCCGCCCTTGCTCTTGGGGACCAGATGGTGCTTTTCCTGCTGGTCATCCGGGATCACCCGCTCGCACAGCGGACAGAGCGTCGGCTCAGGCTCGACGTCCGATGACGCGATTTCGTCTCTGTACTTGCGGGCCATCCGTCCTCGGTCGATTTTGCTGTCTGCTGCGCGCTTGCGCCCATATCTCTCGATGTGCAGGCATCGCTGCAGTTATCGGTTCCGCCAGCCGGGATCAACAGGGTTTTGCATCGGGTAGCTCGCGCGGGAGACTTTCGTGGCTGATTATTTTGTTGAAACTGGGAGTGGTGGCCGATCCCCGTCCGGTCTTGACGTGGGCGGAGAGAATTTTCCAGTCAAATCGAAAAAAAAGCCGGCCCGAGGGGGGCCGGCAGGAGTTGTGCCGGGAGGGACGGGGGACGTCGCCGGCGGCTGAAATATGGTTGCTTGCACAATGCGGGTCTGCAGTACGAGGCAGTTCAAAAAGTCTTCAAGTCACCCAAAACAGGCAATCGCGGATCCGCGCAAGGCGGCGGCGAAGGGCGGGTACCGTGGCTTGCCCAAGGCGGAGAATGCTGTAGAAACGTCACGGTTTGATGACACGGACGGGCTTTCAAACGTCTCCGGGGGGCCGGGAGGCCGGTTCTTTGGGGGGTGAAAAATGCCGGTTTCGGAAATTGCGATGTTCGCCAGCGCGCTGGCGATCTCTGGCGCCTTGGCCGGGCTGCTGGCAGGCATTTTCGGCATTGGCGGCGGCGCCATTCTGGTGCCGGTGTTTTATCAGGTGTTCGGGCTTCTGGGGGTCGACGAGGCGGTGCGCATGCAGCTGTCGCTCGGCACCTCGCTGGCCATCATCGTGCCGACCTCGCTGCGCTCGTTCTTTGCCCACAGGGCGCGCGGTGCGGTGGACCTGGAACTGCTGCGCGGCTGGATCATTGCCGTGCCGCTCGGCACCATCATCGCCGCGGCGATTGCGGCCAAAGCCTCGAGCGTGACGCTGCGGCTGATCTTTGCGGTGATTGCGCTGCTGCTCGCCTTCCGGATGATTTTCAATCGCGCCAGCTGGCGGCTGGGGGCAGACCTGCCGAGAAACCCGGCGCGGTTTCTGGTCGGCACCGCACTTGGCATCTTTTCCGGGCTGATGGGGATCGGCGGCGGGGTGATGAACAACACCTTTATGACCGTCTATGGCCGCTCGATCCACCAGGCGGTGGCGACCTCGTCCGGGGTCGGCGTGCTGATCTCGGTGCCGGGGCTGATCGGCTATATCTGGGCCGGCTGGGGCGATGCCGGCCTGCCGCCGTTTTCCACCGGCTTCATCAACTGGCTGGCGGTGGTGCTGCTGATCCCGATCACCCTGGTCGTCGCCCCCTATGGCGCCCGCATTGCCCATGCGCTGTCCAAACGGCAGTTGGAATTCGGCTTTGGGCTGTTTCTGATCCTGATCTCGGCGCAGTTCTTTTACAGCGTCTATGGCTGATTGTTTTCGCCGTGACGAATTTGTATTCCGTCTGGGCTGTTCCAGGCGGGACGAGTTCCTATATAGCGGGTCCTGCACAGAAAAACATTCCGACAAGCAAAAGAGCCCCCATGCCGGCGATTGTCTCCATCCAAAACCTCACCAAAACCTATGGCAACGGATTCGAGGCGCTGAAAGGCGTGACCCTCGATATCGAACAGGGCGAGATTTTAGCGCTGCTCGGCCCTAACGGCGCCGGCAAGACGACGCTGATCTCGATCATCTGCGGCCTGGTCAATCCCGGGACCGGCACGGTGCTGGTCGGCGGCCACAACGTCGTCAGCGATTTCCGCAAGAGCCGGGCGCTGATCGGCCTGGTGCCGCAGGAGCTGACCACCGACCAGTTCGAGACGGTGTGGAACACGGTCAGCTTTTCCCGCGGGCTGCACGGGTTGAAAGCCAACCCGAAACATATCGAAAAGGTTTTGCGCGACCTGTCCTTGTGGGACAAGCGCGACAACACGCTGCGGCAGCTGTCCGGCGGCATGAAGCGGCGGGTGCTGATCGCAAAGGCGCTAAGCCATGAGCCGAAAGTGCTGTTCCTCGACGAGCCCACCGCCGGCGTCGACGTCAACCTGCGCAAGGACATGTGGCGGGTGGTCGAGCAGCTGCGCGCCGAGGGCGTGACCATCATTCTCACCACGCACTATATCGAGGAAGCGGAAGAGATCGCCGACCGGGTCGGCGTGATCAATGGCGGCAAGTTGCTGCTGGTGGAAGACAAGGCGGCACTGATGCAGAAGCTCGGCTCAAAGCAGCTGATTCTCGATCTCGAGGTCGCGCTGACGGTCCTGCCGCCAGAAGTTGCCGCTTTCGGGGTGACGCTGTCGGAGGACGGGTTGCGGCTGGTGCACGAATTCGAGGCCAAGGGCGAGCAGGGGTCGGTTGCAGCGCTGCTAGCACGACTGGCCGCCGAGGGCATCGCCTTTCGCGACCTGTCGACCCGGCAAAGTTCGTTGGAAGATATTTTTGTGGCGCTGGTGGGTGAAAAATCATGAATTTCGAAGCGATCAAATCCATCTACCTGTTCGAAATGGCTCGCACCCGCCGCACGCTGCTGCAGAGCGTCGTCTCGCCGGTGATTTCCACCTCGCTCTATTTCATCGTGTTCGGCACGGCGATCGGCTCGCGTATCCAGGAGGTCAACGGCGTCTCCTACGGCGCCTTCATCACCCCCGGCCTGATCATGCTGACGCTGCTGACGCAGTGCATCAGCAACGGCTCGTTCGGCATCTACTTTCCGAAGTTTGCCGGCACCATCTATGAAATTCTTTCTGCGCCGGTGGCGATGACCGAAATCCTGATCGGCTATGTCGGAGCGGCGGCGACCAAGGGGCTGATGATCGGCATCATCATCCTGATCACCGCCTCGTTCTTCGTCGACGTGTCGATCGCCCATCCGTTCATGATGATTCTGTTCTTCCTGCTGACGGCGATCACCTTCAGCTTGCTCGGCTTCATCATCGGCATCTGGGCGACCAATTTCGAGCAGCTCAACCTGATCCCTATGCTGGTGGTGCCGCCGCTGACCTTTCTCGGCGGCAGTTTCTACTCGATCGACATGCTGCCGCCATTCTGGCAGACGGTCAGCCATTTCAACCCGGTGCTCTATCTAGTCAGCGGCTTCCGCTGGAGCTTTTATGAGATTGCCGACGTCAATCCGTGGCTGAGCCTCGGGATGATCACGCTGTTCCTGGCGCTGTGCCTCGGCACGCTGAGCTGGATGTTCCGCACCGGCTACAAGCTGCGCAACTGATTTTTTTGGGTCGTCGCTCCGTCGCTGGTAATTGGCGACGGAGGCAGGCAAGCTGACTTCGGTTTCATCGCAAAGGAAGACTCATGTCCACGCCCGTTCGGATTTCCAACAGCTCTCTTTCTGTCGAAGTGTCGTCGCTCGGGGCGGAAATGCAGTCGCTGACGAGCAGCGACGGCACAGCCTGGCTTTGGAACGGCGATCCGGCCTTCTGGACCGGACGCTCGCCGATCCTGTTTCCGATCGTCGGTAAGGCGCCGGACGACCGGGTGACGATCGACGGCCGGGAATTCGCCATGGGGCAGCATGGCTTTGCCCGGCGCACCGAATTTGTGCTGGCCTCCTCGACCGAAACAATGTGCCGGCACGAGCTGACAGCCTCGGAGGCAACGCGAAAAATCTATCCGTTCGAGTTTCTGCTGGCGGTCGAGCATGCGCTCAATGGGTCAGCGCTGACGGTGACGGCGGAAGTGACCAATCGCGACAGCAAGCCGATGCCGTTCGGCCTCGGTTTTCATCCGGCCTTCGTCTGGCCGCTGCCGGGGGCTGACGGCAAGCCGCATGTCGTGATCCTCGACAATGGCGCAGAGCCGCCGCTGGCGCGGCTGGAGGGCGGGCTGCTGCACACCGGCACGCTGCCGTCGCCGTTTATGGCCGGGCGGCTGGTGCTCGATCATGGGTTGTTTGCCAATGATGCGACGATCTTCCCCTATGGTGCGGGGACGGGTCTGCGCTACGGCGTGGATGGCGGGCCGGCGTTAAAGTTCGATTTTGAAAATCTGCCCAATCTGGCGCTGTGGACCAAGCTGGGCGCGCCGTTCCTATGCATTGAGCCGTGGCACGGGATGGCGGCGGAGCAGGGTGGTTCGCTGGAACTGGTAGACCGGCCGTACAGCCAGGAGCTGGCGCCGGGCGAGGTCGCGCGGTTTGCGTTTACGGTGGATATTGCCGGCTGATGTCGGGTGTCATCAGCTGCGGGTCGAGGATCCGGAGCGCTAGTCCCGCATCCTGAGCTCGTCCGTTTGCATCTGCAGCGAGCCCAGCGTTGCCAGAAAACTCATCCCCAACAGGCTTTCTTCAAGCCGACCTTTTTCCGCAACGGTGGCGGTAATGTTTTGGCGAACGATCGGGCCGATGGCCATCTGTTTTAACCGCACCGGGGCTGCGCGGGCGCGGCCGTTGGCGGTCATCACGGTCAGCGTATAGTTGAGTTTCTCCGGCTCAAGGCCAAGACGTTCGGCATCCTCATAAGCCAATGCCACCGAGCTCGCGCCAGTGTCGATCAGCATGTCAACGACCTTGCCGTCGACCTCGACGCTGGCCTGGAAATGGCCACCTCGCCGCTTGTGCAGGATCAATTCCTGGGCGCCTTCGCTGGTGGTCATCACCACCGCATGACCGGGCATCAGGCCGGCCATCAGCCGGTTGGCGACCTGGGAAAAATCCTGGCGGTAAAGATAGGCCGTAGCCAGCGCCAGGATGATCAGCAGCCAGACGAGCATGTGCCGCACGGTCTCGCCAATGTTTCTCCGGCCGGCGATGACGCCGGCCGACAGCAAAGCGGCGATCGGCAGCAGGTAGACCAGGTGGGCGAAATCGTCGTTGTTCAGCCCAAACGTTTCGCCGCTGTCGTGGTTGAACACCAGCAGCGCCAGGCCGATGCCGAGAATCACAAAAACCACAGTCAGGCGGGTCATGCGCGCGTCCGTCTGTGTGGCGAGGGTGCGGCGGCCGGCAGGCGGGTGAGCCGGGCGGGAAGCGTCTGCATCAAATTGCGACGCTCGGCATCCGAAAACGTGGTCCATGCGCCGATTTCTGCGCCTGTCCGGCCGCAGCCACGACACAAGCCGCTGTCAAGGTCAATCGAACAGACGAGGGTGCAGGGCGATTCCATGGTTTTTCCTGGTGAGCAGATGGTTATATTGTGCGTTCATAAGGCGACAGCAAGGCTGCACAGCAGGGTGATCTCGCAAATTTGCTGGGTGGCGCCGATCGTATCGCCGGTGTGGCCGCCGAGCCGGGTCTCGACCCAGCGGGTGAAGGCCAAAGCAACGAGCACCGCAACAGCCAGGATTGCCAGGAATGCAACTGCTGAGACAGTTGAGAGCAGCAATACGGCGGCGATGGCGGCGGCGCTGAGCAATGCGATGGCCCGGGCCGTTTTCTGCGGCTTTCCGGCGGCAGCGGCCACACCGGTCGGACGGGCCGGGGGCAGGGCGGACCAGTGCCAGACCATCAGCGCCCGGCTGACGGCGGCGGCGGCGAGCAGGGTTGCGCCGGCCGCCAGTGGCGGGGCGTGGCGGGCTATGGCCGCCAGTGCCGCCGCCCGCAGCGCAAACGACAGGATCAGCGCCACGCCGGCGTAGGTGCCGATGCGGCTGTCCTTCATGATTGCCAGCGCATGCTCCCGGTCGCGGCCGCCGCCCAGCCCATCGGCGGTATCGGCCAGGCCGTCTTCGTGCAGGGCGCCGGTGAGAATGGTCAGGGTGGCGAGCGCCAGCAGCGCGCTCATCAGCGGATCGGCGTTGAAGGCAAGCAACAAGCACAGGATCAGCGCCGGCAAAGCCGCGATCAGCACGCCTGCGGCGGGAAAAGCGCGTGCGGCGCGGCCCATGCTGCCGTCGTGGTCCGCAAAGAAACGGTCGGGCAGGGGGATGCGGCTCAAAAAACCGAGAGCGCGGAAAAGGTCGTCGATAAAGCCTGAGATTTGCATGGCTGGCCTTACTCCGGAACGCAAGGGAAAGACAGATCGCATTTTTAACGGTTGTTCCGCCTGCCCACCCTGATTATGAGAGGGGCACCAAAGCCTGATTTGCTGATAAAAACAAGGAAGCTTCCTGATGAGCGTGAGCGGTCTGCCCTTCGACGATTTTCGCGTGCTGATCCGTGACCTGCCGGGTCCAGACAGTGCCGCCCTTGCCAAGGCTCGCGACCGCAATGCGCAGCTGACCAAGCCGGCGGGCTCGCTCGGCCGTCTCGAGGAAATCGCCATGTGGCTGGCCGCCTGGACCGGCCGCACGCCGGCGATCAACCGGCCGCTGGTGGCGATCTTCGCGGGCAATCACGGTGTCACCAAGCACGGGATCACACCTTACCCCTCGTCGGTAACGCAGCAGATGGTGGAAAATTTTGCCGCAGGCGGTGCGGCGATCAACCAGATCTGCGTCACCCATGACCTGGGCCTGAAGATTTTCGACCTGGCGCTCGACTATCCGACCGGCGACATCACCTGCGAGGCGGCGCTGTCGGAACGCGACTGTGCCGCCACCATGGCGTTCGGCATGGAAGCGATTGCCGGCGGTACGGATCTGTTGTGCATCGGCGAAATGGGCATCGGTAACACCACCATTGCCGCCGCCATCCATCTGGCGCTTTATGGCGGCACGGCCGAGGACTGGGTCGGCCCCGGCACGGGATCGGAAGGCGACGTTCTGGCGCGCAAAATTAAGGCGGTAAAGCAGGCTGTGGCCTTTCACAAGGACCACCTGAGCGATCCGCTGGAAATCCTGCGTCGCCTCGGCGGTCGCGAAATTGCCGCCATGGCCGGTGCCATTCTGGCCGCTCGGATGGAAAAGATCCCGGTGCTGATCGACGGCTATGTTGCCACCGCGGCCGCCGCCATCCTGAAAGCCGCCAATCCGTCGGCGCTCGACCATTGCCTGATCGGCCATGTCTCGGGCGAGCCTGGGCACCTGAAGTCGATCGAGAAACTCGGCAAGACGCCGCTCTTGGCGCTCGGCATGCGGCTGGGTGAGGGAACTGGCGCGGCGCTGGCGGCAGGGATCGTCAAGGCCGCGGCAGCATGTCATTCGGGGATGGCGACGTTCGAGAGCGCCGGGGTGACGAAGAGTGCGCATTGACTGCATGGCGACTTTTTAGGTGCGTTTTTTGATAATGCTCCTTGAGGTTGCATTGAAGATAAGTTAAGTTTTCTCGCGGGCATACTTGCGGGAAGGTGGTTGCATGGCAATTTCTGTCGATGAGGCCAATGAAGAGGTAAAGCAACACAGGTGTACGGCTTGGTTTTTGTTTGCCGTATGCCTGCTGTCAATGATATGCGGAACCGTGTTCATAGCCATGTCGCAATTGGACGGCTTCGTTGCCGCCTTTGGTCTCTGCGGGGTGATCTTTGTTGCCAGCACGACCGCGGGTAGTTTCCTTGGCTTTCTTTTTTCAGTGCCGCGCATTTTGTCACATGACAATCCCTCCAACTCTACTGCGGATGGCAAGAAAAAAGAGCTTGATCAGGGCACCGGAGCGGATGACAAAAGACGAGATCGGCGCGAAAGGCTGCTATCGTCAAATACAAATCTGGAACGAATTTCCGAATGGCTGACGACCATGTTGGTCGGTGTTGGGCTTTCGCAAATCAGCTTTTTGCCGCAGAAGATGCGGGCTTTTTCGGATTTTCTCGCCACTAAGGCGACATTCATGATTGATAGCCACGGGCTTCCAACAGCCGGGATGCTGCCGACGGTGGCACCATTCATCGTGGTATCCGGCGTCATCATCGGTTTCCTGTTCCTTTATTTGTACACTCGGCTCTATCTGTCGCCGCTGTTTTTGCATGTGGAGCAGACGTTTGCGGATAGATCGGATCTTGGCGAAGTCATGATTGGAAGCACTGGCGGCGCAGAGGTTCGCAGCGTGGCAACTGGTCTGGTGGGTGAAGGGGCTGCCAACCCGTCCGTGACCTTTGCCGCCACGACGCCGAATCTGACCGTCAATCAAGCGTTGAGCGTAATTTCCAGCCTGCTTTACCAGCCCGATCGGTTCGAGGAAGCGATCACCACTGGCAACAGCCTGATGACGACACCAGCCGCCAAAACCGCGCAATTCTGGTTTCTCATGACCGCGGCGTTGGGCCAGCGCTATCACGCGTTGTTGGCTGACAGCGGCGCCGATCGCAGCGCAATCGTCAAGGGAAAGGATGCCGTTCTGGCAGCAGCTCGCGAAACGGTATCACGCGATCCCTCCTACAAGATGCGCCTCCATGCGCTGACAGATCCGACCGCGCAGGATAACGATTTGCAGGATTTTCGCGAAGATGCCGACTTTTTAAAAATCGTGCAATAGCATATCAGTTGCGGCCTACATCTGCGCTCAGGCAAAACTGCGCTTCTTGCGGTCGATCGTGCGCAGATTTTCCACTGCGGGCAGGGTCTGCAGCACGCGTTTGGGCGGCAGGATGGCGATCACCTCGGTGCCTTCGCGCAGCTGCGACTTCAGCTTGAACTCGCCGTCATGCTTGGCCAGAATCGCCTGGACGATCGGCAGACCAAGGCCGGTGCCCTGCTCGGCGCTCTTGATGGCGATAGACCCCTGGCCGAAGGCCGACAGCACCACCGGTATCTCGTCCTCCGGGATACCGGGGCCGTTGTCCCTGATCGAGACATATTGTCCACCGCCGGCGGTCCAGCCGGCCTTGACCAGGATCTCGCCGTTCTGTGGGGTGAACTTCACCGCGTTGGAGAGCAAGTTCAAGATGACCTGGCGCATCGATTTCTCGTCGGCCCAGACCAGCGGCAGTTCCGGCTCGAACTGCTGGCTGATGCTGATGGTCTTGCCGTGGGCGCGCAGCTGCACCATGCCAATGCAGTCCTCGGCGATTTCCAGCAGTGAAATCGCCTCTTCGTTGAGGTCGTAGCGGCCGGCCTCGATGCGCGACAGGTCAAGGATCTCGTTGATCAGGTCGAGCAGGTGCTGGCCGGAGCGATGGATGTCGCCGCTATATTCCTTGTAGAGCGGATTGTTGAGCGGCCCCAGCACTTCTGTCGCCATGACTTCGGAAAAGCCGAGGATGGCATTTAGCGGGGTACGCAATTCGTGTGACATCGATGCCAGGAAGCGGGATTTAGCCATATTGGCTTCTTCAGCGCGGCGGCGGGCCTCGTCCGACATCGATTTCGCCACTTCCAGCTCGGCGATCAAATCGTCCTTTTCCGACTGAAAGGACAGCAGCTTCAGGTTCTGCTGGTAAAGCCGGTCCGTGATGTAATGGAAGAAAATCAGCGCCGCAGCGAATATCGCCGCCGCGCCGACATCATAGGCGTTCTGCGTCAGAGCGGCGGCGACGGCGAGCACCGTCAGGGTTGGCGAAAAACTGTAGAACACGGCGCGGCGCAGCATGAAATTGGCCAATGCGGTGGTCGACAGTGCGATCAGCAGGGTTGCCGCCTTATAAAGGAAGAACGTATTGCCGCCGCAGGCCGCGCAGCCTTGCAGGGCAAACACCGCCCAGCAGCATCCGATCAGCAACTGGCCGGCCAGCAACCGGCTGCGCCAGGTTTTCGTGGCTGCTGGCGTCATTTCCTGTTTTGCGGCACGGCGTGCGACCAGGGTATTGACGGCATGGATGACCAGCACGGCCAGCGCCCAGGGGATCACGGTGATATCGCGGTTGAGGTAGATGCCGATGCCGGCGACGATCAGAATGAAGACCGGCAGAACGGAGGCGCTCTGCAAGGCGCCGCCGACATGCATCAGCAGCATTTCGCGATCAAAGACCGGGGTGCCCGAGTGGCTGGACTGCAGGCGTTCGCGGGTCGTGCGCACGGCCCGCGCGACCGCGGCGTTGCGATGGCTGCGCCGGCGGTCCACAATGATCTTATCGTTTGAGGTACTGACGCTACTCATAACCCAATAAATCGCCCTTCCGTGCCGAACTTGCAGCCTAGTCGGGATTCCTTAAGAAGATACTGCTGAGAAAGGATTTGTTTGCCATGCTCGCCAAGAATTTGTTGTCGGATGGGACCGGAATGTGGCGCAAATTTTGAAGCTTGGCCGCGACTGGACGCTGTTCCTCGGAATCATCGGCCTGTCGCTGCTGGTGATTGCCAAGCTCGATCAACGCGAGCAGACCGTGGTGTCCGGGGCGTTTTTCGTGATCGATGGCGATACGCTGTCGATTGACGGCCGTCGCCTGCGGCTAGCCGGCATCGACGCGCCGGAACTGTCGCAGACTTGCGAGCGGCGCGGCGGCATGTGGGATTGCGGGCGGGAGGCGCGACGGGTGCTGGCCGGCTTGCGTGGTGACGCGGGCGCGACGCGCTGCAGCGGCAATCGCATGGATCGCTACCAACGGTTGCTGGTTTATTGCCAGAACGGGCCACTGGATATCAATGCCGAAATGGTGCTGCGCGGCATGGCTGTTGCCTATGGTGATTTCGCGGCGCAGGAGCGGGCGGCGAAAGCCGGACGGATCGGCATCTGGTCGGGACCGGTCGAGCGGCCGCAGGACTGGCGCCAGCGGCAGGGAATTATCGACGACGGCGCGCTGCGACCGACCTGGCGGGATGCGGCGCTTGGCTGGCTGGGGTTGCGGTGAATGGCAGCAGACGAAATGCGGGATGGGCTGGAGGAACTGCGACAGGAGATCGCGCGCTGTCGTATCTGCCGGGACGCGCCGCTGCGTGGCTTCGAGCACCGCCTGCCGCACGAGCCGCGTCCGGTGGCGGTAATTTCGGCCAAGGCTAAAATTCTGATCGCCGGCCAGGCGCCGGGGCTGCGGGTGCATCAAAGCGGGCTGCCATTCGACGATGCCTCGGGAGACCGGCTGCGGCAGTGGCTGGGCGTCGATCGCCAAACCTTCTACGACCGCGACCGGTTTTCCATCCTGCCGATGGGGTTCTGTTTTCCCGGCTACGACGCCAAGGGCAGCGACCTGCCGCCGCGCCGTGAATGTGCGCCGGTCTGGCGGCAGCGCGCGCTGGCGGCCATGCCGCAGATCGAGCTCGTGCTGGCCATTGGCGGCTATGCCCAGACTTATCATCTCGGGCGGCAGCATGCCGGCATGACCGGGACCGTTGGCAACTGGCGACAGTATCTGTTCACCAATACAAGCACACCGGTACTGCCGCTGCCGCATCCAAGCTGGCGCAACAGCGGTTGGCTAAAGAAGAATCCCTGGTTTGAGGCGGAACTGCTGCCGGTCTTGCGTTTGACTGTGGACAGATTGGCTGGTTGAAACAATTTTCTTTATTTCAAAGTGTTTTAGCGATAAATCAGAATAATAATTCGAAAGGGCGTAAAATGGACCG
>Ga0247730_1001664_pt1 | contig 11893 bp, 13 predicted proteins | sample UWRJL073202C2_FD_180959 | JGI IMG/M metagenome (GOLD analysis project Ga0247730, IMG submission 180959) | Plant litter microbial communities from Arlington Agricultural Research Station in Wisconsin, United States - UWRJ-L073-202C-2 | ecosystem: Environmental > Terrestrial > Plant litter >...
GACGTGCCGCCGAACTTCATCACGATGCGTGCCATATGCCCTACCGATGCCACCTGCCAGAAAGCGCCCGGAAATGCCCGGGGCGCGGAAGTTGGCGTCTCTTAGCGAAAATGCCGGCGGCGTGCAATGGCAGGCAGGAGCGGTTCGGTTCGGGTCGAGGAATTCTCTGACGGAGGCCGCTCTTGCTGTGGACCTACAAAAAGCCAGGCTGGTTGCGGATTTCGCCTGCTCTTAATCTTGCCTCGGACACAAAAAACGCCCCGCCGACAACGGCGAGGCGCAATTTCCAAGAAGGCGCGCCCGCGGGCGGCAGCCCTTAGCTGCAGGTTGCGTCGCCCGGGGCACAATTGAACATGGCGCGTGGGCCGCGCGGACGATCGCGATCCTGGGTATCCGGATTGCCATCCGGCCGGACGCGCGGATCGGAGCGGTTATCCTGACGCGAAGGGCGGTTGTTCTGGTCCGGTTGCGCGTCCTGGCGCGGTGGACGGTTCTGACTCTGATCGGGGCGATCGTCTCCGCGCTGCGGACGGCCCTGATCCTGCCGGTCGTCGTCCCGCGAGGGGCGATTTCGGTCGCCGTCGCGGCGATTATCGTCGCGGGAACCCCGGCGATAATCATCGTCATTGTCGCGGGGCGGACCCCGTCCAAAATCGTCGCGCGGCGGCGGGCCACGGCCGAAGTCGTCGCGACGGTCGTAGTCGCGGTAGCGCGGTGGTGGTGGACGACGGTCCCAATCGCGGCGGTCGGGGCCACGGCTCCAGCGATCGCGGTCACGATAGAAATCCCTGCCGCGATAATTGCGGTCCCAGTAATTGTCGAGATCGAAGCCGATGGTCGGAATGCCGAGGCCACGATAATATTCCGGACCGACATAGACCCGGTTCTGGCGATAGATCGCCTGGATATAGCTGCCGGCCACCCAGCCGCGGCCGCGCGCGAACGACACGTCGCACCATGGCGTATCGGCAAGGCAACCGTGGATCGTCAGCGGCGCGCCGTTCGGAATGACGACGACGGCCGGATAGCTGGTGCTGGGGCCGGAGCGCATGTTGACGTTGGCCGTCGAAAACCCTTCGGCCGCCCATGCTACCGCCGGCGCAGCGAGAAGGGCGCAGATCGCCACCGCTCTCAAGATAATTCGTTTCACTGGTGTCTTCTCCCGATCAAAAACTGGTGCGGACCGATATTTTACTCTGTGACCGCCAAAACCCTGCCTATAACCACATCAATTAGCACGGCATTTGGCTTTTTTAAGATGGGATCGCTCAGCAACGACGATTTATTCTGCAATCCTGGGTCAAAAGCTGCGACAGCGCTGGCTCTTGACTTCGCCGGCCGATCGTCCGACTTGCTGGACAGCTATTTGAAGGAGACAGTCATGAGCGATCCGGCCCGCACGACCATCGACCAGAGCGAGGTCGACCGCTTTTCCGCGATGGCCGCCGAATGGTGGAGCCCGACCGGAAAATTCAAGCCGCTGCACAAGTTCAATCCGGTGCGGCTCGCTTATATCCGCGATCGGGTTGCCGAAAATTTTGGCCGCGACCCCAAAAGCCCGCGCCCGATGGAAGGTTTGCGGGTGCTCGACATCGGCTGCGGCGGCGGCCTGCTGTCCGAGCCGATGGCGCGCATGGGTGCCGACGTGGTCGGTGCAGACGCCTCTGAAAAGAACATTGCCATCGCAAAAATCCACGCCGCCGAAAGCGGCGCCAAGGTCGATTACCGTGCCGAAACAGCCGAAGCACTGGCAGCAGCCGGCGAAACTTTCGACATCGTGCTGAACATGGAAGTGGTCGAGCATGTCTCCGACGTCAATTTCTTCATGTCGACCTGCGCCGGCATGGTGCGCCCCGGCGGCCTGATGTTCGTTGCCACGATCAACCGCACCCTGAAAGCCAAGGCGCTGGCAATCTTTGCCGCCGAAAATGTCTTGCGCTGGCTGCCGCGCGGTACGCATCAGTATGAAAAGCTGGTGCGCCCGGAAGAACTGGAAAAGCCGCTTGTCGCCGGGGGCATGACCATTACCCACCGCACCGGCGTGTTCTTCCACCCGCTGCAGAACCGCTGGAACCTGTCGTCCGACATGGACGTCAACTACATGATGCTGGCGAAGAAGGCGGCCCAGTAACCCTTTCTCCCCCGCGGGGAGAAAAGCCCGAAGGGGCGATGAGGGAGGCACGGATGACAGAATCATTTGGCGGATGGCCGCCAGAAACTCAGTTCACATCGTCCGGCAACATTGGAATTGCCGCAATCTCGATTCCCTCATCGACCAGCTCCCGCGCCTCGGCGGGCGTGGCCTGACCGATAATGCCACGTGCACCGGCCTCTCCGTAGTGGATTTTGCGCGCCTCTTCTGGAAAGGCGGCGCCAACGTCATCGGAATTGGCCTTGATCTGCGCCACCATGGTCTTGACCTTGGCCACCATCTCCTTTTGCGCCGCATCGACCGCGAGCATATGCACTGCCTCTTTTTGCCGGGCTGTTGAGACGGATGGGGCCATCAGCACCTTGGAGATGGCTGCCGAGCCGCAGGTCGGACAGGTCAGAAATCCGCTCGCTACCTGGCGATCGAAATCGTCACCCTGCGAAAACCAGCCCTCGAATGCGTGGCCATGGTCGCAGGAAAGGGAATAGCGGATCACACCGCCACCCCGACCCGGTACGTCACGCCGCCCGCGCCCCGGATGGAAGCGAGCGTCAAGAAGACGGACATGGCATCTGCGGTAGGATGCATCGAAATAATATCCTTAAGCGGCCAGCATCGCGTCGAGCTTGCCGGCGCGGTCGAGCGCATGCAGATCGTCGCAGCCGCCGATATGGGTCTGGTCGATGAAGATCTGCGGAAAGGTCGAGCCGCCGTTCGATTTGGCGATCATTTCCTGGCGCAGTTCGGCATTGCCGGTGGCGTTATGCTCGACAAAATCGACGCCCTTGGACGTCAGCAGCGATTTCGCCCGGGTGCAGTAACCGCAGCCCTGGCGGGTATAGATGGTCACGGACGTCATGCTGCTCTCCGATTGCAGATCCGGTCGGGCGCGCCCGCCGGATGGTGTCGACTAGCCCTGTCATATAGGGGTCGCAAGCGCCATTGCAAAGGTCAAAACCGTCACATCCGCGGCACCGGCTTTCTTGAGCGCGCGGGTCGCGGCCGAAACCGTGGCGCCGGTGGTGTAGACGTCGTCGACCAGCACGATCCGTCGCCCGAACACCTCGCTCTGACGCCCTTCGGCAATCGCAAAGGCGCCGCGCAAATTATCGACACGCGCCTTGGCTCCAAGCCCGACCTGATGGCGGGTGGACTTCACCCGCACCAGCGCTGCGGGCAGCAGCGGCTTACCGGACAGCACCGCCACATGCCGGGCCAGTTCGGCTGCCTGGTTGAATTTGCGCCCGGCCAACCGCAGCCGATGCAGAGGCACCGGCACGATCGCATCGCACTGCTCCACCCAGCCATCGGAAGCGCGCAGCATCCAGCCGGCCATCATCTTGGCAAGGTCGGTTCGGTCGCGATATTTCAGCCCGTGCACTAGCTGGCGCACCACGCCCTCATGCGCCGCCACGGATCGCTGCCGGTCGAACATCGGCGGCTCGGCAATGGCTTCGGCCGACAGGATGCCGGCACCGAGATCATGCGAAAATGGCAGACCCAGCACCTCGCAATAGGGCCGTTCGATAAAGCGGATGCCGGACCAGCAGCGCGGGCAGAGCGCATCATGCCGAAGTGCGCGAACGCCGCAACCCGGGCAGGACGGCGGATAGACGAGATCGGCCAGGCCCGCCAGTTTGCCCAGCAGGCGCGGCATTAAGGCTACGCGCGCAACAATGTCGTCCTCGGTCTCCATCGCTTGACAATAGCGCCATCCGGGTGCCTTTGCGACGCAAAGTTTTTGAAGGACCTGGACATGGATATTCTGTTCGACCAGCCGCTGATCGAAGCCAACCGCAAGCGGGCACTCGCACAAAGCGGCACGGCGGCGGATTTTTTGCTCGACATCGCGGCACGGGAGTTGGGCGAGCGCCTGGCCGTGGTCGAGCGCAGCTTCGAGACGGCGGTCGAACTGCACGGCGCCACGGGCCTCGCGGCCCGCGAATGTCTGGCAACCGGCAAGATCGGCACCCTGACGCGGGTTGAAAGCAGCGCTGCGTTTGCCGCCCCCGGCGAAACCCTGTCCGTCGCGCCGCTCGAAAAGCCGGACTTGGCAGATGCCTCGCTCAACCTGGTGATCTCGCCGCTGGCCCTGCACGTCACCAACGACACGCCCGGCGTGTTCATCCAGATCCGCCGGGCGCTGAAACCGGACGGGCTGTTCATCGCCGCCATTCCGGGCGCCGGCACGCTGCAGGAACTGCGCGACGTCCTGCTGACGGCCGAAGCCGAACTAAGCGGTGGCGCCAGCCCGCGGGTAATTCCGTTTCCGGATGTGCGCGACATCGGCTCGCTGCTGCAGCGCGCAGGCTTTGCCCTGCCGGTGGTCGATGCCGAAAGCTACACGGTGCGCTACGATTCGCTGTTTGCGCTGATGAAGGATCTGCGCGCCATGGGGATGAGCAATCCGCTCGCCGGCCGCAGCCGCAAACCGGTCGGCCGCGCCTTCTTCTTGCGCGCCGCAGAACTCTATGCCGAGCGCTACAGCGATCCGGACGGCCGCATCCGCGCAACCTTTTCCGTCATCTATCTGTCGGGATGGGCGCCGCATGACAGCCAGCAGAAGCCGCTAAAGCCGGGCTCGGCCAAGATGCGGCTGGCCGACGCGCTGCGGACCGAAGAAATCAAGCTGCGCTGAGCAGGCGCCTTATTGAACGCTGGCCATGCCGTTGCCGGCCGCGCCAAAAATATTGGTGAGCGCATTGGAGAATCCGCTGAGACCGGTGATCATCGCCACGGAAATCAGCGCGGCCAGCAGCCCGTATTCGATAGCCGTCGCACCGCGACTGTCGGCAAGAAGAGACTTCAACAAGCGTATCACGCGCCACTCCTGACGAAAAAATCAAAGAGCCGGGGTGGCTCACTCGGCCGTGCTGAAATCAGCAGCCGCTCTCGCCGCCATAGCCTTGGACGATACAGACCGAACCGGGGGTGTCCTGCAGCACGCTGCGGCGGATGGTGTAATTCTTGCCGGTCGCCGGCTGTTTGGTGATCGAGCCGGTGGTGATCATGTCGAAATCATCGGTTGCCCGCGCCAGCCGTCGGTTGTCGGACTTGCCGGCCAGCATCGGCGTAATGATCAGCGAAAAGGCAATCGCCGCGGTGCCGAACAGCAGGGCGATATTGACCACGCCCGTCGACTTCTTTGCCGACCGCCGCCTGACACGAACCGTGCCCCAGAAATCCTCGTCAACCATGCCACGCCTCACCCACACAAACATTCACTGCTTGATCAAGCCTGGACTGTGCCATGCCGAGATAAACGATCTGTTAATTCGTGCTTTAAAAGCAGCTAACGCGAAAGCTAAAATGCGAACGACCTGTGGATAATCGGCTTTTGTTAAAAACCCGATAATGGCTCACAGCAAATCCTGCAGAAACGGGATCAGCGGTTCGTCGGCGGCAGGCATCGGATAGTCGCGCAGCGCCTTGGCCCGCACCCACTTCAATGCCTGACCCTCGCGGCCCTGCGGAATGCCTTCAAATCGGCGGCAGATAAACAGTGGCATAAGCAAGTGAAAATCGTCATAGGCATGGCTGGCAAAGGTCAGCGGCGCCAGGCACGCAACCCGGGTAACGATGCCGAGCTCCTCGTGCAACTCGCGGATAACCGTCTGTTCCGGCGTCTCGCCAGCCTCAACCTTGCCGCCAGGAAACTCCCAAAGCCCCGCCATCGACTTGCCCTCGGGCCGCTGCGCCAAAAGGATGCGGCCATCGGTATCGACCAGTGCACAGGCGACAACCAGCAACAGTTTTTTGGGCAAGGCCTCGCGCATCAGGCTTCGTCCTTGCGCCAGTAGTGATAGCGGTAGGCTTCCTTGAACCCGAAGCGGGAATAGAGCGACAGCGCCGGCTGGTTGCTGCTGACCACCTGCAGCCAGGCGGTACGGGCGCCGCTGATCCGGGCCCAGCGCAGCGCCGAGGACAGGATCTCGGTGGCCACCCCCTTGCCGCGCCGGCCTTCGATGACCGCCACCGACATGATGCCGGCCAGATCGTTGTCCTGCACGCAGAGCGCCGTGGCGATCGGACCGGCCTTCGGCTCCTCGATCAGAAACAGCCCGGTCGGCGGTTTGATGGCGCTCAGAATTTCCGCCAGCGCCGGCTTGGTGGCGACATCCTCGCCATCGACATGCAGGATCGCATCGATGAAACGGCCGACATCGTGGCTCGGCAGATGGTCGAGCGTCGCCGGCAGTTCCAGTTCGGTCAGATCCGCCGTCATCACCGACACCGTCTCGAACCGGGTCCAGGCCTGCGCCTCGAGCAGCTCCAGCACCGGCTTTGGCGTCAGCGGCGTTTCGCGCACGATCAGCGGCCGCCCATAGGCCTCGAATTTCTTACGCGCCTTTTCCAGGCGAATATCGGCATCGCGGGAATCTGAAGGGTCGAGCGGCACGACGCAGTTCAACCGTTTCGACGGATGACCGCCAGTCAGCCGAACCTGCCAGCTGCCGTCATACTGAACCGAGGCGGCCGGCCAGGCGCGAAACCCGACCGCTTCCAGACGGCGCACCAGCGGCAGATTGTCGGCGGGCAAATGACCTTGCATCAAACCGCTCAACTCCGGTAGTCGCCGTTGATCTCGACATATTCCTTGGTGAGATCGCAGGTCCACACCGTCGCCTGCCCATCGCCAAGGCCGATCTCGACGGTCACCGCGATATCCTCGCGCTGCATGACCGCAGTCGCCGCATCTTCCGAATAGGACGGATCGCGCTCGCCATCGACGGCCACCCGGACATCGCCGAACCAGATCGCCAGCCGGTCGCGGTCAGCCATCTCCCCGGACTTGCCGACGGCCATGACGATCCGGCCCCAGTTGGCGTCCTCGCCGGCCACAGCAGTCTTTACCAGCGGCGAATTGGCGATCGACAGGCCGATCACTTTTGCGGCCGCGTCGCTTTCGGCACCCTTGACGGTGATCTCCACCATTTTGCGCGCACCTTCGCCGTCGCGCACGACCTGCAGCGCCAGGTTTTTCAGCACGGCATTCAGCGCTGTGCGAAACCCGTCGAGACGGGTATCGTTGATATCGTCGACCAGCGCCTGGCCATCATCGGCAGCGGCACCGGTGGCAAACAGCATCAGCGTGTCGGAGGTCGAAGTGTCGCTATCGACGGTCACCGAATTGAAGGTCGGGCCAACGCCGGCGGCCAGCAGCTGCTGCAGAACGTCCGGGGCGATCGCCGCATCGGTAACGACAAAGGAGAGCATGGTGGCCATGTCCGGCGCAATCATGCCGGCGCCCTTGGCGATGCCGTTGATGGTGACTGTCACGCCGCCGATCTCTGCGGTCTGGGTCGCAACCTTCGGATACGTGTCCGTGGTCATGATCGCCTTGGCGGCCTCGACCCAAAAGTCGTCGGTGGCCGATGTGGCCATGCCGTCGAGCACGCCGGAAAATTTCGTTGCATCCAGCGGCTCGCCGATCACGCCGGTCGAAGCCAGGTAGACCTCGTTCTCGCCGCAGCCGACGGCCGCGGCAGCCGACTTCGCCGTCAGCGCCGTGGCGTTGCGGCCCTTGACGCCGGTGAAGGCATTGGCGTTACCGGAATTGACGACCACCGCCCGAGCAATACCGTGGGAAAGGTTCGCCCGGCAGAAATCGACCGGGGCCGATGGGCATTTCGACTTGGTAAACACGCCGGCAACAGAGGCGGGACGATCAAAAACCATCAGCAGCACATCGGTGCGGTTCTTGTATTTAATGCCGGCAGACGCTGTTGCCATCCGCACGCCGCGCAAGGCGGGCATCTCAGGCGTGAATTTCGGGGCGAGCGGGGAAACGGAACCGGACATCGTGACAAACCTGATAGCAAGAGCAGAAACAAAAAGGGCCCGCCTCGCGGCAGGCCCTGAACGATCTTTGATGGATTACGGCTGCGGCTGCTGGGTGTTGACGTCTTCATAGCCTTTACGCAGCGCTTCGTCGGTGATTTCCACCTTCTGGGCGGTCTTGGCCTTGGCGATCAGCGCCAGATACTTGTCGCGCATCACCAGCTGGCGAACCTGCGGTTCGACCTGCTCGTAGGGCGGCGGCGGTGCATCGCGCTTGTCTTCGACCTTGATCACGTGGAAACCGAACTGCGTCTTGACCGGGGTTTTTGTGTAGGCGCCCTTGTCGAGTGCGAAGGCGACTTCCTCGAATTCCGGAACCATGCGGCCCTTGGCGAAATAGCCGAGATCGCCGCCGTCGGTCTTGTTGGAATCGGTCGACTTTTCCTTGGCGACTTCAGCAAAATCCTTGCCGCCGTCGAGTTCCTTGATCACGGCCTTGGCTTCGTCCTCGGTTGCCACCAGGATGTGGCGGGCGTGGATTTCTTCCTGCTTCGGCAGATCGGCGATTTCCTTGTCGTAGCGCGCCTTGACTTCGGCATCGGTGACCATGTCGATCACGTGCTTCTTGAAGTAGGCATTGTGCAGCTCGCGTTCGCCGATATAGGCCATGCGCTTCTTGTAGTCGGCGCTGTCTTCCAGCTTCTCGGCCGAAGCGTCCTTGGCCAGCAGCTTGACGTCGATGGCGCTCGACAGGGCGGCAACGCGCTTCTGTTCGTCCGGCAGTTGGGCGAGCTGCGGGTCCAGATTGGTGATAGCCAGATCCAGCTCGGACTGCAGGATCTTGACGCCGCCGACAGTGGCAACGGTTGGGTCAGCAGCATCCTGGGCAAAGGCCGGAGCCTGAACACCGAGGGCGACTGCAAAGGCAGCCGCGGCGAGAAGACGATTGTAACGCAGCATATAAAAACCTTTCGAAGTGGGCACCGGAGCAGCTTGCCTGATTCCGGCCTCAAAACATTGCTCAACACCAGAATGTGGCCATTCTGTAACGGCTTGGCCCGTTGACATCATTCGACCCCCCTCTTATCTGTCACGCAACCTCGCGTCCAGAACAGTTTCCGGGCGTTCCAAGCCAAATTTGCCGATACGCGGCAGCCTGCCGCGGCCTGGAATGTTCGATACAGATTTCAGAAAGGGCCATTGATATGGTCAGTCTCGGCGGCATTGCCCGCAAGTTGTTTGGATCGGCGAACGATCGCCGTATCCGTTCCTACAAGACCAATGTCGCCGCCATCACCGCGCTCGAAGACAGCATGCGGGCACTGAGCGACGAACAGCTGGCCGGCAAGACGGCGGAATTCCGCGCCCAGCTGGCCGATGGCAAGACGACGCTCGACGATCTGCTGGTGCCGGCCTTTGCGGTCGCCCGCGAAGCCGCCCGCCGCGTGCTTGGCCTGCGCCCGTTCGACGTGCAGCTGACCGGCGGCATGATTTTGCATGACAATTCGATCGCCGAAATGAAGACCGGCGAAGGCAAGACGCTGGTCGGCACATTGCCCGTCTACCTGAACGCGCTGGCCGCCAAGGGCGTGCACGTGGTCACGGTCAACGATTATCTCGCCAAGCGCGACAGCGCCACGATGGCGCGCCTCTACAATTTCTTAGGCCTCACAACCGGCGTCATCGTCCACGGCATGAGTGACGACGAGCGTCGCGACGCCTATGCCTGCGACATCACCTACGCCACCAACAACGAACTCGGCTTCGACTATCTGCGCGACAACATGAAGTATGAGCGCGGCCAGATGGTCCAGCGCGGCCACAATTTCGCGATCGTCGACGAAGTCGACTCGATCCTGGTCGATGAGGCCCGCACGCCGCTGATCATCTCGGGCCCGCTCGATGATCGCTCGGATCTCTATCTCACCATCGACGCCTTCATCCCGATGCTGACGGAAGAAGATTACGAGATCGACGAAAAGCAGCGTTCGGCCAACTTCTCCGAAGTCGGCACTGAAAAGCTCGAAAATCTTTTACGCGATGCCGGCCTGCTGAAGGGCGTGTCGCTCTACGACGTCGAAAACGTCGCCATCGTCCATCACATCAACAACGCGCTGAAAGCCTACAAGCTGTTCACCCGCGACAAGGACTATATCGTCAACAATGACGAGATCGTCATCATCGACGAGTTCACCGGCCGCATGATGCCGGGACGGCGCTATTCCGAAGGCCAGCACCAGGCGCTGGAGGCCAAGGAAAAGGTCACCATCCAGCCGGAAAACCAGACGCTGCAGTCGGTCACCTTCCAGAACTATTTCCGCATGTACGACAAGCTGGCAGGCATGACCGGAACGGCGTCCACCGAAGCGGAAGAATTCGGCAACATCTACAATCTCGAAGTGGTCGAAGTACCGACCAACCTGCCGATCGTGCGCATCGACGAGGACGACGAAGTCTATCGCACCACCGAGGAAAAATTCCTGGCGATCATCACCGAGATCAAGGAAGCGCACAGCCGCAACCAGCCGGTACTGGTCGGCACCACCTCGATTGAAAAGTCGGAACTGCTGGCGGCGATGCTGACCCAGTCCGGCTTTACGGATTTCAAGGTGCTGAACGCCCGCTATCACGAGCAGGAAGCCTATATCGTCGGCCAGGCCGGCGTGCCAGGCTCCGTCACCATCGCCACCAACATGGCCGGCCGCGGTACCGACATCCAGCTCGGCGGCAACCTGGAAATGCGGGTCGAACGGGAACTCGGCGAAATCGAGCCCAGCGCCGAGCGCGACGAAATGGAAGCGGCGATCAAGACCGAGGTTAAGCGCCTCAAGGACGTGGCGTTGGCCGCCGGCGGCCTCTACGTCATCGCCAGCGAACGCCACGAAAGCCGCCGCATCGACAACCAACTGCGCGGCCGCTCCGGCCGCCAGGGCGACCCCGGCCGCTCAAAATTCTATCTGTCGCTGCAGGACGACCTGATGCGCATCTTCGGCTCCGAGCGCATGGACGGCATGCTGCGCAAGCTTGGCCTGAAGGAAGGCGAAGCGATCGTCCACCCGTGGATCAACAAAGCGCTCGAACGCGCGCAGAAAAAGGTCGAGGCCCGCAACTTCGACATCCGCAAGAACCTGTTGAAATACGACGACGTCACCAATGACCAGCGCAAGGTGATTTTCGAGCAGCGCATCGAGATGATGGACGCAACCGACATCAGCGAGACTGTTGCCGACATGCGCCATGAAGTGATTGAATCGCTGGTCGCCAAGCACATTCCCGAACGCGCCTATGCCGAACAGTGGGATGGCCCGGGCCTGCACCAGGGCGTGATTACCGCGCTCAATCTCGATCTGCCGATCGAGGCGTGGATGCAGGAAGAAGGCATCGGCGAAGAGGATATTCGCGATCGCATTACGGCAGCCGCGGACGCTGCCGCCGCTGATCGCGCCGAACGTTTTGGCCCGGAAGTCATGCTCTATGTTGAACGCTCGGTCGTGCTGCAGACGCTCGACATGCTGTGGCGCGAGCATATCGTCAATCTCGACCACCTGCGCTCGGTCGTCGGTTTCCGCGGCTATGCCCAGCGCGATCCGCTGCAGGAATACAAGTCGGAAGCCTTCGAGCTGTTCCAGGCGCTGCTGGTCAACCTACGCGAGGCGGTCACCGCCCAGCTGATGCGCGTCGAACTGGTTCGCGAAGCCGAGACCCCGCAGCTGCCGGATATGGAAGGCCACCACATCGACGCCACCACCGGCGAAGACGAATTCGCCAGCCCGACCGCCAGCATGTTTGCCAATTCCGAGACCTATGTGCCCCCGGAACAGCGCAATCCGGACGACATGTCCACCTGGGGCAAGGTCGGCCGCAACGAGGTCTGCCCTTGCGGCTCCGGCAAGAAATACAAGCACTGCCACGGCGCCTTCGAACAGGTCTGAGTCTTTCAAATATTAGAAATAATTAAAA
>Ga0247730_1001665_pt1 | contig 11890 bp, 12 predicted proteins | sample UWRJL073202C2_FD_180959 | JGI IMG/M metagenome (GOLD analysis project Ga0247730, IMG submission 180959) | Plant litter microbial communities from Arlington Agricultural Research Station in Wisconsin, United States - UWRJ-L073-202C-2 | ecosystem: Environmental > Terrestrial > Plant litter >...
TCGCTGCGTTCAGTGCCACGAACGGGCCGTTGGCTCGGGCCGAGCGCTTGTGGATCATCCGCGCCACCAGCTCCTTGCCGGAGCCGGACGGTCCAAAAATCATGATCCGGCTATTGGTCGGCGAGACCTTATCGATCGTCTGGCGCAGTTGCGACACGGCAACCGAGGTCCCGATCAGTTCCATCGCGTCACCGGTGCGTTTTTTGAGCTCCGAGACTTCCCGCTTCAGCTTGGAATTTTCCAGCGCCCGTTCGGCGATCAGGATCAGCCGGTCCGACTTGAACGGCTTTTCGATGAAATCGAAGGCGCCGCGCTTAATCGCCGAAACGGCGGTTTCGACATTGCCGTGGCCGGAAATCATCACCACCGGCAGGTCCGGATGGCGATTCTTGATCTCGTCGAGCAGCGCCAGCCCGTCGAGCTTGCTGCCCTGCATCCAGATGTCCAGAAACACCAGCCGCGGCGCGCGGTCGGAAATCGCCGCAAGCGCGCTGTCGCTGTCATGCGCCATGCGCGTCTCGTGTCCTTCGTCGGACAGAATGCCGGAGACGACCTCGCGAATATCGACCTCGTCGTCAACCACCAGAATATCAGAGGCCATAAGCTACTTCCTTGTCATTCTCTTTGTCAGTGGCAACCGGCGTCTCGACCCGCGGCAAAAGCACGCGAATCATGGCGCCATGGCCCTTGTCGAAATCAGCAGGCGCATCATGCAGTTCGACCTGCCCACCATGGTCTTCGATAATTTTCTTGACGATCGCCAGCCCGAGCCCGGTGCCCTTGTCGCGCAGCGTCATGTAGGGCTCGAGGATCCGGTGGCGGTTTTCCACCGGCAGTCCGCGGCCGTTGTCGATGATGTCGATCACGAACAGGTCGCGCGCCTCATCCAGCGCAGAGCGCACCAGCACCTTGCGTTGGTCGCGTTCCTCGCCCGGCACACCGTCAATCGATTCGACGGCATTCTTGATCAGATTGCCGAACGCCTGGCCAAGCATGCGCGAGTCGAACAGGCCTTCGAGCGGCACGTCGCCAAGCTCGCGCAGGAACTCGACATGGGTATTGCCCATCTCGCGCAGGAACACCGCGTCGCGCAAAATGCCGCGCAGATCGGCGCCTTCCTTGGTCGGCTTCGGCATCCGGGCAAAGGAGGAGAACTCGTCGACCATCCGGCCGATGTCTTCCACCTGACGCACGATCGTATCGGTGCACTGGTCGAACACCGCCCGGTCATCCTGGTTGATCTGCTTGCCGTAGCGGCGTTTTATCCGCTCGGCCGACAGCTGGATCGGGGTCAGCGGGTTCTTGATTTCATGGGCGATGCGGCGGGCGACATCGGCCCAAGCCGTCGATCGCTGGGCGATCACCAGATCGGTGATGTCATCGAGGGTAATGACGTAAGAGTCTTTCGAATCGCGTGATTCCTCGCGCGTCACCTGGACGTTCAGCGTGCGCTCGGTGCCCCCGCGCATCAGATTGACCTGCTTGCGGAAATCGTTGCGGTAGCGCAGCGCCGCTTCCGTCAGCACGTGGTCGATCTCAGGCGCCACGTCCATCAGCTTCTGACCGATCAGGCCATCGATCGGCACGGCCAGAAAGATTTCCGCCGACGGATTGACGATGGTAATGCGGCGGTCGTCCTCGACGCCGATGACCGCTGCGGTGACGCCGGACAGAACCGCCTCGATGAAGCGGCGGCGGTCGTCGACCTCGTCCTTGGCCTCGAGAATCTCGTCGCGCTGGCCGCGTATTTCGGAAATCATCTTGTTGAAGGTGCGCGACAGGCTGCCGACATCGCCATCTGCGGCGCGCACCGGCACGACGACGTTGAGATTGCCCGACGCAACATTGTCGGCGGCGCTGATCAGCAGCCGGATCGGGCGGACAATGCGGTCGGCGACCGCGATCGCCGTCCAGATGGCGGTCAGCAGTACGATCAGCGCAAAGCCGAGATAGAGCACCGCAAAGGCCACCTGCAGCGACATCCGCCCGGCTTCCATCTGCTTGTACTCCGCCGTGTTCTCCTCCATCAGCCGCATCGCGGCCATGACGCGAGGATCGACGGCGCGCACAGTATAGAGGAAGCTTCCGGGGATCGAATCGAGCTTGATGATGGCGCCGACGAGATTGGTGACGCCCGGCGGAATGAGGGTCGGCTGGCCCGAGGCAGAGGATGCCAGGGCGTCCTGCGGGATCGCCGGCAGCGGCTTGTCGGTCGGGATATCGGCTTCGACCATCGCAGAACCGTCTTCGCGCACCAGAAAGGCGCCGAGCAGGCCGCGGCCCTTGCCCTGGCGAGTCATCAGCTCGGTGAAGCCGGTGCGGTCGAGGTAATAGAGCGAGCGGTTGCGATCGAGGTCGTTGGCCATCGACACGGTCTGGCCCTGAAGATAGCTGGCATTCTCCATCATGTAGGCACGCGCCACGTTGATCGACGATTCGACGATCGACTGGGTGCGCAGCGAAAACCAGCGATCCAGCCCGACATTGAGCGTGATGCTGGCAAAGATCGCCACCAGAATCGCCGGCGTAATGGCGACGATCGAAAACAGCACGACGATACGGACATGCAGGCGGGCCGCGGCACGGCCTCGGTTGCGCGCCTTGATCAGCCGGCCGACTTCACGGCCAATCAGAAACATCAGTCCGAGCACAAACAGCGAATTGATCACTACAGACGCAATGACGACATTGGAGCTGGGCTGGATCGGCGTCAGTCCTAGGAGAACGAACAACGTCAGCGTGGCGCAGACCAGGGCGCCGCCGGCCAGCAACAGGCCCGGGAGCGCAAACGAAGCGCGCCGATCCTGTATCAGGCCGGTCTGATCGTCCACGCCTAAGGCAGGGCCCCTGCGTTTCGCCATCAATGCCACTCCCTGCCCGGGCCAAACATGCCGGGCGCCCATCGACCGACAGCGGATGACAACCCACTGTGCCGGCACGTTCTTAAAAATCTGCAGACCGAAAACCGTATCCGTTTTACCACGCCTCAGCGCTGAAAAACCGATGCTGCCGTTCTAAAGCCTGCGTGACCTTTAAGCAACGCTTTGTGGCGGAAATGCAACGCATTCTTGGGCGAACTTACGCTGTGCGCGAACTGCGATAGACGGAAACGCCCAGTTCACGGATCTTTTTGCGCAGCGTGTTGCGGTTGAGACCGAGCAGATCGGCTGCCTTGATCTGGTTTCCGCGGGTAGCGGTCAGTGCTGCGAGAATCAGCGGGTATTCCATTTCCGTCAGGACACGGTCGTAAAGGCCCGGCGGCGGCAGGTTTTCTCCAAATCCGGCGAAGTAGGACCGCATATTCTCCTCGACGGCCTGCGAAATTGTCAGGTTGCCGCTGCGCGCACCCATCTTCTCGATCGGGCTGTCGGGCACGTCGGCGCGCAGCTCCGATTCGACGATTTCGCGGGTGATGACATCCTGTGGATAAAGCGCCATCAGCCGGCGAATGAGGTTTTCCAGCTCGCGGACATTGCCCGGCCAGGCATAGGCCTTCATCACATCCAGCGCTTCGGTCTCGAATCGCTTGCCGTCCAGACCTTCCTTTTCACCCTGCTGGGTGAAGTGGCGGACAAGGTCGGTGATGTCTTCGGCCCGGTCACGCAGCGGCGGCAAGCGCAGCGGCACGACGTTGAGCCGGTAATACAGATCCTCGCGGAACAGGCCTTGGTTGATCGAGTGCTTCAGGTCCTTGTTGGTTGCGGCAACGATGCGCACATCGGTGCGGATCGGCGTGCGGCCGCCAACCGTGGTGTATTCACCCTGTTGCAGCACCCGCAGCAGCCGGGTCTGCGCGTCCATCGGCATATCGCCAATTTCGTCCAGGAACAGCGTACCGCCCTCAGCCTGTTCAAAGCGGCCGGTCGAGCGGCTCTGGGCGCCCGTAAACGCGCCTTTTTCGTGCCCGAACAGTTCCGACTCGATCAGGTCACGCGGGATCGCCGCCATGTTGATGGCGACGAAGGGGCCGTTGCGGCGCTTGCCGTAATCATGCAGGGCGCGCGCCACCAACTCCTTGCCGGTGCCGGATTCGCCGGTGATCATCAGCGTCAGGTCGGTTTGCATCAGGCGGGCGAGCACACGGTAGATTTCCTGCATCGCCGCCGAACGGCCGACCAGCGGCATGCCGTCCTGCATATCGTCGTCGAGTTTTGCGGGCTTGCGCTTCGGCTCGGCCAGCGCGCGGCCGATGATGGCGATCAGCTCGGTGAGGTCGAATGGCTTTGGAAGATAGTCATAGGCGCCCTTTTCCGAGGCCTTGATCGCCGTCATAAACGTGTTCTGGGCGCTCATCACCAGCACCGGCAGGTCCGGCCGGGCTTTCTTGATGCGCGGCAGCAGATCAAAAGCGTTTTCGTCGGGCATGATCACGTCGGTGACCACCAGGTCGCCCTCGCCGGCGGAAATCCAGCGCCACAAGGTGGCGGCATTGGAGGTGATGCGGACATCATAGCCGGCGCGGGTCAGCGCCTGGTTGAGCACGGTGCGAATGGCTGCATCGTCGTCGGCGACCAGTATCGTGGCAGTCATCGTGAGCTTCCTGTGTAAGTCAATGGGATACCATTTTCAGGCGCATTGTCGCGCGAGACCGGCATGAGAACGCGGAATGTGGTGCGGTTGGTCTGGCTGTCGCATTCGACGATGCCGCCATGGCCGCCGATGATCTTGGCCACCAGCGCCAGGCCCAGACCGGAACCGTTGGTCTTGGTGGTTATAAACGGATCGAACAGATGCGGCACCAGATCGAGCGGCACGCCCGGACCGTTGTCGATGACGCAGAATTCCAGCGGCAGCGAAATCTTTTCACGGGTGCCGGCGACCGAGAGGCGGATGCCGGGCCGATAGGCCGTCGTCAGCATGATTTCCGCTTCCGGCTTGTCGGCCACCGCCTCGGCAGCGTTCTTGATCAGGTTGAGGAAAACCTGCACCAGCTGGTCGCGATTGGCATAGACCGATGGCAAGGACGGATCGTAGTTTTCAGTGATTTTTATGTTGCGGGCAAAACCGGCCTTTGCGACCGCCTTCACATGATCGAGCACTGAATGGATGTTGAGTGCGACACGGTCGACCGGACGTTCATCGGAAAACACTTCCATGCGGTCGACCAGCGAAACAATCCGGTCGGTCTCGTCGCAGATCAGCTGCGTCAGCGCGCGGTCTTCGTCAGGCACCACGGTTTCCAAGAGCTGTGCGGCACCCCGGATGCCCGACAACGGGTTCTTGATCTCATGCGCCAACATCGAAGCAAGGCCGGTGACCGAACGGGCGGCGGCCCGGTGCGTCAACTGCCGGTCGATCTTGTCGGCCATCGATCGCTCCTGGAACACCACGACGACAGAACCGGGCTCGGTGACGACGGGGGCGACGTAGAGATCAACGAGCTTATCCTGGCCAAGCCGCGGCGAGCTGAGGTCGACGCGGTATTCGTTGACCGGCGCCCGGCGTTCGCGCACCTGGTCGATCAGTTGCAGCAGCGGGCTGCCGAAGGGAATGAAGGTCGAGACCTTGTAGCGGGCAAGATGCGAGGCGCTGGCGCCGAAAAACGCTTCCGCTTCCCAGTTGGCAAAGGCGATAAAGCCGGCGGCATCCACCAGGATGACAGGGTTCTGCACCGCATTGAGCACGGCCATGGCCAGGCCGCCGGCATCGCTGGTTGCCTGTGTCGGCTTGTCGGAGCTCATGCGGCCTCCCTCGTCTGGGCCGGCGCAGCGAAGGCGCGGCGCACGAGGTCCGCCACTTCGCCCGGATTTTTGGATGTCATGATCGTCACCTTGTCGGTCAGAGCCAGGTCCGGCGCAAAGCGCTCCAGATACCAGCCGAGATGTTTGCGGGCATGGCGCAGGCCGGAACCTTCGCCGTAGAATTCAAGCATCATCGCGTAATGTTCGAGCGCGATCTCGGCAATCTCTGACAAGCCGGGGGCCGCATGGCCAGCCAGCACGCCGGGATGCCAGGGCCGCCCCTGAGCGCCGCGGCCGATCATCACCGCATCGGCGCCGGACCGCCGGAGAATATCTTGTACGTCCTCTGCCGTTTCGACATCGCCATTGGCAATCAGCGGCACGGAAATTTCGTCGCGTACGGCGCGGATCGCATCCCAGTCGGCCTTGCCTTCGTAAAACTGCATGCGGGTGCGTCCGTGGATGGTGATCAGTTGCACACCGGCATTTTCCGCCCGCCGGGCAATTTCAGGCGCATTGATAGTGGTCTCGTCCCAGCCGAGCCGCATCTTCAGCGTCACCGGCACGTCAACGGCGTTCACCGTCGCCTCGATCATTGACAGTGCATGGTCGGGATCGCGCATCAGCGCCGAGCCCGAATAACCGCCGGTCACCTTTTTTGCCGGACATCCCATGTTGATATCGATGATGTCGGCGCCATTGTCCGCACAAATCTTGGCAGCTTCCGCCATCCAGTGCGCCTCGCGGCCCGCCAGCTGCACCATGTGCGGCGTCAGCCCGGCACCTTTCAGGCGCGACCAGGATTCCTGCTTGTTGCCGACCAGCTCGCGGCTGGCCACCATTTCCGTCACGACGAGGCCGGCTCCAAAACGCCAGGCAAGTTGCCGAAACGGGAGATCGGTGACGCCGGACATCGGCGCCAGCACCACGCGGTTGCGCACCGTCACGGGTCCGATCTGAAATGGGGCAGTGATATCTCGAAAACTCAACGTGATTATCTTTCGGGCATGCTATGGTATTGCACGATTTTTAGCCAGTATTTGCACGTTTGCCAAGCGTTTTTCATGGAAATGATATTTTTCAGGCAAATGCTGGAAAAGCGCCTTTTGTCCCTATAGACCAGCCTTATCAAATTCATATGTCCGGGATTTATCGTGCCCCTGTCCGCTAAACACGCCCCCCGTTTTGCCGTCATCATCGTCGCCGCCGGGCGGGGCGAAAGAGCTGGATCGCCTGAGGAAGGCCCGAAGCAATATCGCCCGATCGGCGGCCGCGCGGTGATAGTGCACACGCTCGATACCTTTGCCGACTGGCCCTCTACCGCCCAGATCGTGGTGGTGATCCACCCCGACGACAAGGCGCTGTTCCGGGCAGCAGCAAGCCGGATGCGTTGCGCGGCTGATATCACGACCGTCCATGGCGGCGCAACACGACAGATGTCGGTTCTGGCCGGTTTGCAGGCAGCTGCTGATTTAAACGCCACGCATGTGCTGATTCACGACGCCGTCCGCCCGTTTGTTGACCATGCGCTGCTGCAGCGAATCGCAGATGCCCTCGCCAACGGTGCAGGCTGCGTCCTGCCCGCCACCGCTGTTGCCGACACCTTGAAACGTAGCTCGTCACATGGACTTGTGATCGAGACCGTGTCCCGCGCTGGGCTTTTTGCCGCGCAGACACCGCAGGCCTTTGCCTTGCCGGCCATTCTGGCGGCACATCGAGCCGCGGCCAACAGCGGCCGCACCGATTTCACCGACGACGCTTCGATTGCCGAATGGGCCGGCCTGCCGGTGCACCTCATCGAGGGCTCGCCGGACAATGTCAAACTGACCGTAAAACGGGATATCGCCATGGCCGACGAAAAATTTCTGCACACTGCCCTGCCCGACGTGCGCACCGGCAACGGTTATGACGTGCATCAACTGGAGCCGGGCGACGGCGTGACGCTGTGCGGCATCTTCATTCCGCACGACCAGCGGCTGCAGGGCCATTCGGATGCCGACGTGGCGCTACACGCACTGACCGACGCGCTGCTGGCCACCTGCGGCGCCGGCGATATCGGCGATCATTTTCCGCCCTCCGACATGCAGTGGAAGGGTGCGGCGTCACACATCTTTTTGGAGCACGCCGCGAAAATCGTCCGGGAACACGGCGGCACGATCATGAATGCCGACGTCACTCTGATCGCCGAAGCGCCGAAGATCGGTCCACATCGCCAGGAGATGCGCGAAAAGCTGGCCGAGATTCTTGCCATCTCGCTCGACCGCTGTTCGGTCAAAGCCACCACCAACGAAACCATCGGCTTTGTCGGTCGGCGCGAGGGCATCGCCAGCATCGCCACCGCCACCGTCGTGTTCCGGAGTGTTTGACGTGGGCATTTTCCCGGACGACATCGTTGCTCTGGCGACGCGCATTATCGCCGACTTCGGACCGGCTGCCAAAATGGTCGCCACCGCCGAATCCTGCACCGGCGGCCTGATTGCCGGCGCGCTCACCGACATTGCCGGTTCCTCGGCCATGGTCGACCGCGGTTTCGTTACCTATACCAACCACGCCAAGATCGACATGCTGGGTGTGAAGTCGGCAACGCTCGACGCGTTCGGCGCGGTATCGAAGGAAACGGCGCTGCAGATGGTGCATGGCGCCCTGTTCCGCTCGCGCGCCAGCTTTGCCGTGGCGGTGACCGGCATTGCCGGCCCGGGCGGCGGCTCAGCCGAAAAGCCGGTGGGGCTCGTTCATCTGGCCGTCAAAAGCCGCGCCGGACACGTCCTGCACCGCGAGATGCGCTACGGGGACATCGGTCGAGAACAGGTGCGGATGGCAACCGTCAGAACAGCGCTGGAAATGATTTTGGATGCAGCTCAAGCCGCATAAATCTTTTCCGCCCGGGCCTCGAACGCTTCGGCAAACATCCGGAATGCCCGTTCGAACATCGATCCCATCAGCGCGCCCAGAATGCGGTTCTTGAACTCGTAGTCGATGAAGAACACCACGGCGCAGCCGCCGTCCGGCAGGTCTTCGAAGCGCCAGCGGCTGTCGAGATATTTGAACGGCCCGTCGATATATTTGACATCGATGCCGCGCTCGGCCGGGTGCAACAGCACCTGCGTAGCGAAGGTTTCCTTGATCGCCTTGTAGCCGACCGTCATGTCGGCCACCAGCAGCGCCTTGCCGTCGCGCTCCTTGCGGGTGCGGATCACCAGCGCATCGCAAAGCGGCAAAAACTGCGGATAGCTTTCGATATCGGCGACCAGATCATACATCCGGTCGGGGGAGTGCTTTACGAGGCGGCGCGTTTCGAACTTGGGCATGCTGCGCAGTTAAGCGGGCATGTTCAGAATATCAAGAAGCGCACGCATCTGCCGGCGCGATTTCAACTGAAAAACCGGAATGTCGGGACCACAGACCGCCAGTCTCTCGCGCATCTGCGGCGCAGACACTCGTTCGAAGTCCCAGATGTAGCGCAGAAAACCCCAGTCCAGCCGTTCGGGACAGCCCGGCGCCATGTCCGCGCGCGTTCGTCCATAGTACCGGATGGCACGGCTGAGAGCGCCCCACAAACATAGCCATCGCGGCATCCGCACCCACAGCACCAGATCAGTGCGCGGCAGTCGAATATCGAAACTCGAGGAATTGTTTCCGTCGAGGATCCAGCGGGTGCGGGCGACAAGCTCTTCGATCAGTGGCCGCTGCGCCTCCCGCGATCGAAGCACCCAGCCCGGCAACCACAGGACGTCGCGGTCCATCGAAATATAGCGCAGATCAAATTTTTCTGCGATTTTTTGTGACAGGGTCGACTTTCCGCTGCCGGAGCAGCCGATCACCATGATGCGATCTGCCGCCCGGATCAGCGTGGCAGCGCGGGCAATGTCATTGAAGGAGCTTTGCAAGGGCGAACTGATGTGTCGATCCATACCAACCCTCCCAGTTTGAGGTCAAAACCTGCGAAGTTATGGATGCAATACTTTCTCGCTGTGACGACTTTATAACGGCGCGAGATATCAACGCCGGTTGCAGTGATCCAAAACTACAAGTGTCCGTAAACAGACAAAATCACCCTGTCGCGCGTAACCGGTAGCCCCTATGGACGACTTTTCCAAACTCATCAACCAGCTCGAATCTGCCCGCCAGCTGGCGCAGATGAACGACTTGCCGATGCTCGCATACTTGATCCAGATGGCCCAATGCGAAGCGCGGGAAAACAAGCCGGTGCTGGCGCGCCGAAAGCTGGGAAGCGTCAAGGCCTGAGGTGTCAGCACTGCAGGCGCCGGATCACTCCGCGGCGGCAGCGAACACTTTTCTCTCGCGGGCGGCGCGCAGCCGGGCAAAATCATCGCCGGCATGGTGCGAGGAGCGCGTCAGCGGGCTGGAGGCGACCATCAGAAAGCCCTTGGTATAGGCGACGGTCTCGTAGGACTTGAAGTCTTCCGGTGTCACAAAACTCATCACCGCATGGTGTTTGCGCGTCGGTTGCAGATACTGGCCGATGGTCAAGAAATCGACATCTGCGCTGCGCAGGTCGTCCATCAACTGCAGCACTTCGTTGCGCTCTTCGCCCAGGCCCACCATGATGCCGGACTTGGTGAACATGGTCGGGTCGAGTTCCTTGACCCGCTGCAGCAGCCGCACCGAGTGGAAATAGCGGGCGCCCGGGCGGACCGTCAGATAGTTGCCGGGCACGGTTTCCATATTGTGGTTGAAGACGTCGGGCTTTGCCGCCACGACACGTTCCAAAGCGCCCGGCTTGCGCAAAAAGTCAGGTGTCAGGATCTCGATCGTCGTCAGCGGCGATGCGGCGCGGATGGCCCAGATCACCTTTTCAAAATGCTCGGCGCCGCCGTCGTCGAGATCGTCGCGATCGACCGAGGTGATGACCACGTGCTGCAGGCCCATTTCCTTGACGGCCTTGGCGACGTTTTCCGGCTCCATCATGTCGAGCGCGTTGGGCTTGCCGGTGGCAACATTGCAGAAAGCGCAGGCGCGGGTGCAGATCTCGCCCATGATCATAAAGGTGGCGTGCTTCTTGTCCCAGCACTCGCCGATGTTGGGACAGCCCGCTTCTTCGCAGACGGTGACGAGCTTATGCTCCTTCACGATCGACTTGGTCTCAGCATAGCCCTTTGAGGTCGGGGCGCGAACCCGGATCCATTCCGGCTTGCGCAGCACTTCGGTGTCGGGGCGGTTGGCCTTTTCCGGGTGGCGCACGCGCTTGGCGGCGTCGGGATCGATCCTGTCGAGAATGGTGACCATGGAATTCAACCTAATTTTGCCGCTAGCGAAGGTGGCTCTGCTTCAGCGCCGAACGAGCCGCGCAACAAACAGCAGCAGGCTTGCGCCTAAAAAGCCGGTGACGAGATAGCCGAGCCAGTCGCCCGCGACGAAGATATTGAAGCGCGCCAGAATCGCAGTGGCGATCACCGAGCCGACGATGCCGAGGACTATGTTCATGAAAATGCCGAAACGCATGTCCATGAACTTCCCGGCCAGCCAGCCGGCGAGACCGCCAATGATGATTGCCGTGAACCAGCCTACGCCTACCATATGCTCTCTCCGCTCAACAGTTTTTCTACGCGAACAGCCGCGCCAGCAGCGTCACGACAATGGCGCCGACCGTGGCATGGATGATCGAGACCGCCAGTGCGCTCTCAATCCCCAGCGAGATGCCGAGCGCATTGAACAGGAAGCCGCCGACAAAGGCGCCGATCACACCGGTGATAAGGCAGCGGATCAACCCGCCGCCGCCGACCACCAGGCTCGCCAGGAAACCGGCGACGAGGCCAATCAGCAGAAACACGACCCAGGCTTGCGTGGCGACGGACATGGCAGATCCCTTTTATAATTTTCCAATCCCCGAAATGGCGACTGAAAACGTCTTCGTCAAGCGTTGAGCACGCGGCCGTAGGCGTCGAGCACGCTTTCCTTCATCGATTCCGAAATGGTCGGATGCGGGAAGATGGTGTGCATCAACTCTTCTTCCGTGGTCTCCAGGTTCATGGCGATGACAAAGCCCTGGATCAGTTCGGTCACCTCGGCGCCGACCATGTGGGCACCGATCAGTTCGCCGGTGGCCTTGTCGAAAATGGTTTTGACCATGCCCTGGTCCTCCCCGAGCGCCACGGCCTTGCCGTTGGCGGCAAACGAGAAACGGCCGACGCGGATATCGCGGCCCTGCTCCTTGGCCTTGGCTTCGGTGAGGCCGACGGAAGCGACCT
>Ga0247730_1001666_pt1 | contig 11887 bp, 9 predicted proteins | sample UWRJL073202C2_FD_180959 | JGI IMG/M metagenome (GOLD analysis project Ga0247730, IMG submission 180959) | Plant litter microbial communities from Arlington Agricultural Research Station in Wisconsin, United States - UWRJ-L073-202C-2 | ecosystem: Environmental > Terrestrial > Plant litter >...
CTGAACACTCACTGAACGGCCAAAAAAAAGCCGCCCAACGCAGGCGGCTTTTTCACACAGCAATTACGCTTGAGGCCGCATGTGCGGAAACAGGATGACGTCGCGAATCGACGGCGAGTTGGTCAGCAGCATGACCAGACGGTCGATACCAATGCCCTCGCCCGCCGTTGGCGGCATGCCGTATTCCAGCGCGCGTACGAAGTCGGCGTCGTAATGCATGGCTTCGTCGTCGCCGGCGTCTTTGTCCGCGACTTGGGCCATGAAGCGCTCGGCCTGGTCTTCAGCGTCGTTCAACTCGGAATAGGCGTTGGCGATTTCACGGCCGCCGATGAACAGCTCGAATCGGTCAGTGACATTCGGGTTGTCATCGTTGCGACGGGCCAGCGGCGAGACTTCGAACGGGTATTGGGTAATGAAGTGCGGCTGCTCCAGCTTGTGCTCGACCAGCTCTTCGAAAATCATCACCTGCAACTTGCCCAGACCTTCGAAACCCAACACCTTGGCGCCGGCTTTCTTGGCGATGGCGCGAGCCTTGTCGATGTCGTTCAAATCGTCAGCGGTCAACTCGGGGTTGTACTTGAGGATCGAATCGAACACCGACAGACGCACGAACGGCTCGCCGAAATGGAACACCTTATCGCCATACGGCACGTCAGTGCTGCCCAAAACCAGCTGCGCCAGCTCGCGGAACAGCTCTTCGGTCAGGTCCATGTTGTCTTCGTAGTCTGCATACGCCTGATAGAACTCAAGCATCGTGAACTCGGGGTTGTGACGGGTCGAGACGCCTTCGTTACGGAAGTTGCGGTTGATCTCGAACACTTTCTCGAAGCCACCGACAACCAGGCGCTTGAGGTACAGCTCCGGCGCGATACGCAGGAACATTTCCAGGTCCAGGGCATTGTGGTGAGTTTCGAACGGCTTGGCCGCTGCGCCACCGGGAATGGTCTGCAGCATCGGCGTTTCGACTTCGAGGAAGTCGCGCTTCATCAGAAAGCTGCGGATGTGGGCGATCACCTGCGAGCGCACGCGGAAGGTTTCGCGCACGTCTTCGTTGACGATCAGATCGACGTAGCGCTGGCGATAGCGCTGCTCGGTGTCAGTCAGGCCGTGGTGTTTGTCGGGCAGCGGACGCAGGGATTTGGTCAGCAGGCGCACGCTGGTCATTTCAACGTACAGATCACCCTTGCCCGAGCGCGCCAGCGTACCTTCGGCCGCGATGATGTCGCCCATGTCCCAGGTTTTCACCGAGGCCAGGGTTTCTTCGGACAGTGTCTTGCGGTTGACGTAGACCTGGATGCGGCCGGTCATGTCCTGGATCACCATGAACGAGCCACGGTTGAGCATGATGCGACCGGCAACCTTGACCGGGATCGCAGCCTCTGCCAGCTCTTCCTTGGTCTTGTCCACGTACTGTTTCTGCAGGTCGTTGCAGTAGCTGTCGCGGCGGAAGTCGTTGGGGAAGGCCTGACCCTTGGCGCGCTCGGCGGCAAGCTTTTCCTTGCGCAGGGCGATCAGGGAGTTTTCTTCCTGTTGCAGGGCTTGCGGGTCGAGTTGTTGGTCGCTCATGTCTTTTGATTTTCCGTCACAGGTTCGTTGCCCCTCGACTTGGACGAGGGATCGCGGGCGGCAACATCATGACGACGTGCCGGCCCGCAACAGTGATGTCGCGTTACAGCCCTTGCTTGAGGCTCGCGATCAGGTATTCGTCGATGTCGCCGTCGAGCACTTTGTCGCAGTCGCTGCGTTCGACGCTGGTGCGCAAATCCTTGATCCGCGAGGCGTCGAGCACGTAGGAGCGGATCTGATGACCCCAGCCGATGTCGGACTTGGTGTCCTCAACCGCTTGGGACGCGGCATTGCGCTTCTGGATTTCCTGCTCGTACAAGCGCGCCCGCAGCATTTTCATGGCGGTATCTTTGTTCGCGTGCTGGGAGCGTTCGTTCTGGCAACTGACCACGGTGTTGGTCGGGACGTGGGTAATACGTACCGCCGAGTCGGTGGTGTTTACGTGCTGACCACCGGCGCCCGAGGAGCGATAGGTGTCGATGCGCAGGTCCGACGGGTTGATGTCGATTTCGATGTTGTCATCGATTTCCGGCGACACGAACACAGCCGAGAACGAGGTGTGGCGGCGGTTGCCGGAGTCGAACGGGCTCTTGCGCACCAGCCGGTGCACGCCGATCTCGGTACGCAGCCAGCCAAAGGCGTATTCGCCCTTGATGTGCACGGTGGCGCCTTTGATTCCGGCGACTTCGCCGGCGGACAATTCCATGATGATGGCTTCAAAGCCGCGCTTGTCGGCCCAGCGCAAGTACATGCGCAAGAGGATGTTGGCCCAGTCCTGAGCCTCGGTGCCGCCGGAACCGGCCTGAATATCGAGGTAGGCGTTGTTGGGGTCCATTTCGCCGCTGAACATGCGACGGAATTCCAGCTTCTCCAACGATTCGCGCAGGCGCTCGACTTCGGCAGCGACGTCATCGACGGCGGCCTGGTCTTCTTCTTCGGCGGACATCAGCAGCAGGTCTTTGGCATCGGCCAGCCCGGTGGACATTTCGTCCAGGGTGTCGACGATCTGCGCCAGCAGCGAACGCTCGCGGCCCAGACTCTGTGCGTATTCGGGTTTGTTCCAGACGTTTGGATCTTCGAGCTCGCGGTTAACTTCGGTCAGACGATCATGTTTGTGATCGTAGTCAAAGATACCCCCGAATGGTTTCGGAACGCTCGGACAGGTCCTTGATGCTGTTTAGGATCGGGTTGATTTCCATGGTAGGCAGCACTCGCAGGCGAAATTTTCAAAGCCGGCGAGTATACCCTAGCCGGCCTTGGGATGGCAGGCCGTTGGGCCGAGATCGCAACAGTCGCTTCTGCCGCAGGCGTAGGAGTCTGGCTTGCCGACGATCTGTCGAGAACCGGCAGCGAAACCTGAGGATTCAGTTTTCTGATCGGGTCAAGGGGCTTGAGTTCAGGACTGCTGCGCAGCCCATCGCCGACAAGTCAGGCTCCTACGGCCTGCGGCCAGAATCAAAAGCCAAATCATGCGCCGAACCGCTTCTGCCGCAGGCGTAGGATTCCAGCTTGCTGAGGAGGTTTCACCCCACCACCACCTGATTACGCCCATTGTGCTTGGCCGCATACAGACCCTGGTCTGCGCTCTGGATCAACTGGCGACTGTGGCTGCCGACCTGCGGCACCACAGTCGACAGGCCGATGCTCACCGTCAACACCGAGCCCTCGACCGGGGCGTTGTGGGGGATGCTCATCCCGGCGATGGTCTGACGCAGCTTTTCGGCCAGCAAGCGCGCCCCGCCCGGCGAAGTGTTGGGCAGCACCAGCGCGAATTCTTCGCCGCCGTAGCGGGCCGGCAAGTCCGAGGGGCGGCTACCGCTGGCGCGAATGGCTTTGGCGACCTGACGCAGTGCTTCGTCCCCTTCCAGATGGCCGAAGCTGTCGTTGTAGGCCTTGAAATAATCCACGTCGATCATCATCAGCGACAGTTGGCCCTGTTCGCGCATGGCGCGGCGCCACTCCAGCTCCAGGTATTCGTCGAAATGCCGACGGTTCGACAGACCGGTCAGACCGTCGGAGTTCATCAACCGCTGCAACACCAGGTTGGTGTCGAGCAACTGCTGCTGACTGACCCGCAGCGCCCGATAAGCCTCATCGCGCTGCAACAGCGTCATATAAGAGCGCGAGTGATAGCGAATCCGCGCCACCAGTTCGATGTTGTCCGGCAGCTTGACCAGATAATCGTTGGCCCCGGCCGCGAACGCTGCGCTTTTGATCAGGGGGTCTTCTTTGGTCGACAGCACGATGATCGGGATGTCGCGGGTCATCGGGTTGTTGCGGTACTCACGCACCAGCGTCAGCCCGTCCAGACCGGGCATCACCAGATCCTGCAGAATGACGGTCGGCTTGATCTGCACCGCCTGCGCGATGGCCTGATGCGGATCGGCGCAAAAATGGAAATCGATGTTGTCTTCGTGGGCCAGCCCGCGTCGCACGGCTTCGCCGATCATCGCCTGATCGTCAACCAGCAGCACCATCGCGGCGTTCTCGTCGGTCACCTTCACGTCGTGCAACTGCAAGTCATGCATTAACAGTCTCCTGGTCACAGACGGACTGTGAATTCACCTGGAAAATCATTGGCTGAATGCCTCTTTCAAGCGAGGCGCAATCGTGTCCAGTGGGCGAATCTCTTTGGCGGCGTCAATGGCCGCGGCCGCTTTGGGCATGCCGTACACCGCACAACTTTGCTGGTCCTGGGCGATGGTCAAAAACCCGCGCTGACGCATCAGCTTGAGTCCTTGTGCCCCATCACGGCCCATACCTGTCAACAGAACGCCCACTGCATCACCGTTCCAATAGCTGGCCACGCTTTCGAAAAACACATCGATCGACGGCCGATAAATTTCGTTCACAGGCTCTGCCGTATAGGCCAGCGTGCCGTTTTTCATCAAGCGAATATGGTGGTTCGTCCCTGCCAGCAATACCTCGCCGGGCTGCGGCGGCTCTCCATCACGGGCCAGCCGCACCGGCATACCGGACGAGGAACTCAGCCACTCGGCCATCCCTGCGGCAAACACCTGGTCCACATGCTGGACCAGGACGATGGCGGCCGGAAAATTCACGGGCAGCCCTTTGAGCAGCACTTCCAGCGCCGCAGGTCCCCCGGCCGATGATCCAATCGCCACCAGCCCGCGACGCTGCACCGCTTCACGCACCGGCGCAGGCGCGGCCTTTACCCGGCTGTCTCGCTGACCGATGAGCCAGCCGATGTTCAGGATCTTGCGCAACAGCGGTGCCGCCGCTTCCTTCGGATTACCGCCGCCAATGGCCGGGGTATCGACCACATCCAGCGCGCCGTGGCCCATGGCTTCGAAGACACGGTGCACGTTTTGCTCGCGGTCGACCGTCACGATCACGATGGCGCAGGGCGTGGCCGCCATAATACGCCGAGTCGCCTCCACGCCGTCCATCACCGGCATGATCAAATCCATGAGGATGACGTCCGGGGTCAGCTCGGCGCAGCGCTGGACCGCTTCCGCGCCATCGCGGGCGACCCAGATCACCTCGTGCGCCGGCTCGAACGCAAGGGCCCGTCGCAATGCCTCAATGGCCATGGGCATGTCGTTGACGATAGCGATCTTCATCCTTGCGCTTCTCCTATCAACTCCACGACGGCATCGAGCAGTGCATCGTCGTGGAAGCTGGCCTTGGCCAGGTAATAATCGGCACCTGCGTCCAGCCCGCGACGACGGTCTTCCTCTCTGTCCTTGTACGACACCACCATGACCGGCAACGACTGTAGCCGGCTGTCGCGCCGCAGCAGCGTAACCAGTTCGATGCCATCCATGCGCGGCATGTCGATGTCGGTGATCAGCAAATCGAAATCTTCGGCGCGCAAGGCGTTCCAGCCATCCATGCCGTCCACGGCCACCGCCACTTCGTAGCCACGCCCCAGCAGTAATTTGCGTTCCAGCTCGCGTACCGTCAGCGAGTCATCGACCACCAGCACCCGCTTGCGCGGTACTGCATTGGCCAGACGATTGCGCCGGTCGATGCGCTCCAGACGGCCGGTATTGAGCAGTTTCTCCACCGAGCGAAGCATGTCCTCGACGTCGATGATCAGCACCGCCGAGCCGTCGTCCAGCAGCGCACCGGCGGAGATGTCCTGCACCTTGCCCAACCGGGGGTCCAGTGGCAGCACCACCAGCGTGCGCTCGCCGATAAAACGCTCGACGGCCACGCCATACACCGCGTCGCGCTCACGGATCACCACCACTTTGAGCACGTCTTCGGCGATCTGGCTTTGCGGTCGATTGAGCAACTGGCTGGCCGCCACCAGCCCGACGTGCCGTCCTTCGTGCCAGAAGTGCTGACGCCCTTCCAGTTGCACAATCTCGTCGGCCTGCACATCGCGCATGCGTTCGATGTGCGCCAGCGGGAAGGCATAGGCTTCGCCGCCCACCTCCACCACCAGGCTGCGCACCACCGACAGGGTCAGCGGCACCTCGATATGAAAGTGGCTGCCGTGCCCTGCACGCTGTTCCAGTTCGACTCCGCCGCGCAGCTGCCGAACCATGTGCAACACCGCGTCCAGGCCGACGCCACGTCCGGACACTTCGGTGACTGTGTCGCGCATGCTGAAACCGGGCAAAAACAGGAAGCTGAGCAGCTCTTCTTCGCTCAACTGCGAAGCTGTTTCAACCGGCGACAATTTGCGCTCGATGATGCTGCGGCGCAGTTTCTCGAGATCGACACCGCCGCCGTCATCGATCAATTCCACCACCAGCAAACCGGCCTGATGCGAGGCCTTGAGCTGGATCAACCCCTCGGCCGGCTTGCCCAGGGCCAGTCGGTGCTCTGGGGATTCGATGCCGTGATCCACCGCATTGCGCAACAGATGGGTCAGCGGCGCCTCGAGTTTTTCCAGCACGTCGCGATCGACCTGGGTTTTTTCCCCATCGATCTCAAGCCGCACCTGCTTGCCAAGGGAGCGCCCCAGATCACGGACCATCCGCGCCTGCCCTGCCAGTACGTCGGCAAACGGACGCATGCGGCAGGCCAGAGCGGTGTCATAAAGCAATTGGGCGCGCTGACCGGCCTGCCAACCGAACTCGTCGAGGTCGGCGGTCTGTTGAATCAGCAAATGCTGCGCCTCGCTCAACAGCCGACGTGCTTCTTCCAGCGCCTTGTGAACGTCGGGATCGACCGAGGCGTCCAACAGCGCTTCGAGGCTGTCAAGGGCACGGCTGGTGCCGCTTTGCGAGCGTTTGACCCGCTGCATCGCCGCCAGATAAGGCTTCAGACGCTGGGTTTCCACCAGCGACTTGCTTGACAGGTCCAGCAGGTTATTCAGGCGCTCGGCCGTCACCCGCAACACTCGCTCACCGCCTTGGGCCGGACGCTGCTCATGACGCGGCGCGGCGTTTTTAGCCACAGGCTCAGAATCGGCCTCAGGCTCCGGCGCTTCAGGCACCGGCATCGGCAGCGCTGCCTGCGGAGCGCGCTCGGGCAGCGGCGCTCCGGGCGTCGGGACTGAGCCGGGAGAAACCGCCAGCAGCAGCTGCGCATTGGCCAGCAGCATCTCATCGGCCGACAACGGTTCGCCCAATGGCGTGGCCGTGGCCGGGGATGTGAGCAGATCGTTCATCAGCGCTACGTAGCCGTCGACGTCCGACGGCCCGACGCTGCTGGCACCGGGCGTTGCGATGCGCATCAGCAGGTCGGTGCCCATCAGCAAGGCGTCGATGTGTTCGGGCTGCAAGTGCAGCCGGCCTTCCTGGGCGCTGACCAGACAATCCTCCATGACATGGGAGACGCTGACGCCAGCATCAACGCCCACGATCCGCGCCGCGCCCTTGAGTGAATGGGCTGCGCGCATGCAGGCTTCGAGCTGATCGGCCTGAGTCGGATTGCGCTCCAGGGCCAGTAACCCGGCGCTCAGCACCTGAGTCTGGGCCTCGGCCTCCAGAGTGAAGAGTTCGAACAATGAAGCGTCACGCATCCAGTCGGGGGTCATGTGAGGCTCCGGTTCACGGCGGACATCACCTGCTCTTCATCCAGCAGGCGCAGGCTGCGCTGCTTCCACTGCAAAACGCCCCGGGTGAAGCGGGCGGTGGCGTGTTCACCTGGCCCGGAGGCGGCGTCCAGCAGTTGTTGTTCCATGGCGTGAATGCCATCGACTTCATCCACCGGGACCACCACTGGCCCGCCTTCGGCCGCAACGATCAGCATCCGCGGCATGATCCGGCCCGAAGGCGCCGCAGCGCTGGCGGTATCAAGCCCGAGCAACTCCACCAGCGAGATACAGGCAACCAGTGCGCCTCGCACATTGGCCACGCCCAGCAGCGCCCGCGAGCGTTGATGCGGCAGGGAATGAATGGCCTGCAGGTTGGCCACCTCCACCAGGCAACGGGTAGGCAACCCGAGCCATTCTTCCCCCAGGCGGAAGACCACAATCGAGCGGGTCTTGATTTGGCCCTGCAGGATGCTGGACTGCACCACCGCCCGGTCCTGCACGGCCAGCGCGTAACGGTCCAGCAACCGGGTGGCCGCTGCCGAGTACACAGAGCAATTGCGGCAATGAATGTGCTCGACCAGCAACGGGCACGAACGGTCGCCGTGAATACCGATGCGGTTCCAGCAATCATCGATGGTGTGGGTGTCATCGGTGACCATCAATTGGCTGTGCAACTGGCTCATCGACTGCGTCCTTCTTTATTCATGCCGCGCGCCGCACGCTCCTGCAACCGTCTGGCCCCGGCGACATCGCCCTGGCTTGCAAGCAGCGCCGCCATCTGCGCCAGCGTTTCCGGGTGCTGCGGTTGCAGGTACAGCGCCTTGCGATAAAAACCCAATGCCTGCGCCGTATCGTTGGCCACTTCGCTGAGCAGGCCCAGCCAGTAGAACACCGCCGCCACGGGCTCATGCTGTTTGAGGTAGCGCTCGCAGGCGGCTTTGGCATCCGAGGTTTTACCTTCGTTGGCCAGGTTGCCGATGGTCGCCAGCAAGGTGCTGGCGTCGCTATCTGGCGCGCTCGCAGCTGCGGTTTTGATCGTTGAAAAAGGTTTGACCGGCGCCGGACCGGGCTTGCGAACCGGCGCTGCAACCGGCGCTTTGACTGCGACTCTGGCGCGCTCGGCCAGCGGCCAGGTGGCCGCAATCACCGGTGGCTCGACGGCCACTTCGGAGCGACGGCGAAAGGCAAACGACTGCGGTATCCCGATGGAGCTCATGCCCATGCGCCCCAGCAGACTGCCCTCGGCCGGACCGATGAACAGCACGCCTTCCTCGCGGGTCATGCGCTTGAGGGCTTCAAAACCGAGGCGCTGTGTTGGCACGTCGAAATAGATCAGCAGGTTGCGACAGAACACAAAATCGTAGGCCGATTGCGCCAGTGGCATGTGCGGGTCAAGCAGGTTGCCCGACTGGAAATCCACGCGTTCAGCCACGCGCTCGTCGAGCCGATAGCCCTCTTCGACCGGCTGAAAATACCGCTCACGAAAGCTGAGCTGATCGCCACGAAACGAGTTTTTGCCGTACACGCCACGGCGCGCGCGCTGAATCGACAACGGGCTGATGTCCACTGCATCGACCTTGAACTGCGTCGGCGCAACGCCTGCATCGAACAGCGCCATGGCGATGGAATACGGCTCCTCCCCGGTTGAGCACGGCAAGCTGAGGATGCGCAGTGGCCGCACGCCACCCAGTTCCGCCAGGCGCGCCAACGCAAGCTTCCCCAGCGTGGCGAAGGATTCGGGGTAACGAAAAAACCAGGTTTCGGGGACGATCACCGCTTCGATCAGCGCTTGCTGTTCGTCCGCCGAGCTCGTAAGCAATTGCCAATAGGCGTCGCTGTCGGTCGTGCGCGAGGCGCTGCTGCGCTGGCGAACGGCACGCTCGATGATCGCCTCGCCTACCGACGCCACGTCCAGGCCGATGCGATCCTTGAGAAACGCGAAAAAACGCGCGTCTTCGCTCATGGCATCGCCTCGAACGCTTCAACGCTCAACGGCTGGGACGGAAACAGCAGTTCACGCACCGACTCCTCGAGCAGGTCCTGAACCCGGATCCACTGCAACAGACCCAACTCGTCTTCGCGCACAGGCCCCAGGTACCGCGCCTGCCGGTTGTCTACGCCGTAATCCTTGAACTCGGTGGCGGCGCACCGCAGGGTGTCGGTGGCCTGTTCCAGAATCAGCCCCAGCAGTTGCGCCGCTCGCTCTGCATCAGGCCGGTAATGCACCAGCACCAGACGAGTACTGGTGCGCGATTGCGCAGGATGACCGAAGGTCAGCGCGCTCAGATCAATGACCGGGATCACCGCACCGCGATGGGCGAACACACCGGCCACCCAGTGCGGTGCCTGGGCAATCGGCTTGAGCGTCAGCCGAGGCAGCACTTCGGCCACTTCCACGGCCTCCAGCGCATAGCGTTCAGCGCCAATCCGAAACAGCAGAAACAGCTTGTTCTTGGGCAACACGGGCGATCCGCGTCTGGCTGAGTGCTCGATCATCGATCCGACTCAGACCTTGAATCGCGAGACGCCGCCGCGCAGCCCGATCGCGACCTGACTCAATTCGTCGATGGCGAAACTGGCCTGACGCAGGGATTCCACGGTCTGGCTGCTGGCATCACCCAGTTGCACCAACGCCTGATTGATTTGCTCGGCGCCGGTGGCCTGGGCCTGCATGCCTTCGTTGACCATCAGCACCCGCGGCGCCAGGGCCTGCACTTGATGAATGATCTGCGAAAGCTGCTCGCCGACCTGGGTCACTTCGAACATGCCACGGCGCACTTCTTCGGAGAATTTGTCCATGCCCATGACGCCTGCGGACACCGCAGACTGAATTTCGCGAACCATCTGCTCGATGTCATAGGTGGCAACGGCGGTCTGATCGGCCAGGCGACGCACTTCGGTGGCGACCACGGCAAAGCCCCGGCCATATTCACCCGCTTTTTCAGCTTCGATCGCGGCATTGAGCGACAGCAGGTTGGTCTGGTCGGCGACCTTGACGATGGTCACGACCACTTGATTGATGTTGCCTGCCTTCTCGTTGAGGATCGCCAGCTTGGAGTTCACCAGGTCTGCAGCGCCCATCACCGAGTGCATGGTTTCCTCCATGCGCGCCAGACCTTGCTGGCCGGAGCCGGCGAGGATAGACGCCTGATCAGCGGCGGACGTGACCTCGGTCATGGTGCGCACCAGATCACGGGAGGTGGCGGCGATTTCCCGGGACGTCGCGCCGATTTCGGTGGTGGTGGCTGCGGTTTCGGTGGCCGTGGCCTGTTGTTGCTTGGAGGTGGCGGCGATCTCGGTGACCGACGTGGTGACCTGCACCGACGAGCGCTGCGCCTGAGACACCAGTGCGGCCAGGTCGGTGACCATGTCGTTGAAACCGGTCTGTACGACGCCGAATTCGTCCTTGCGGTCCAGGTTCAAACGGCTGCTCAGATCGCCGGTGCGCATGGTGTCGAGAATGCGCACGATGAGTGTCATCGGCGCCAGAATCGTGCGCATCAGCAGCAGCCCGCAGGCGCCTGCCGCGAGCACGGCCACCAACAGCGAAATGCCCATGCTGATCTTGGCGCTCTGCACTGCGGAATGGATGGCCAGGGACGCATCGTCCGCCACTTTCTTGTTCAGCAGAATGATGTCGTTGAGCTGACGGCGACCTTCGACCCAGACGGGGCTCATGCGCTCTTTGAAGATCTGCCGCGCCGCAATGAAATCGTTGGCCTCATAGGCTCGCAACGTGTCGTCCAGTGCTTTGTTAAAGACCTGGTGCAGCTTTTCGAAATTGTCGAAACCGGCCTGATCGGCTGCATCGAAGATGGTTTTGCGATAGTTGTTCATCTGCGTGTTCAGGCGCGCTTCGAATTCCTGATACTGGTCTTTTTCTTCCTTGGTCAGCGGACGGCCTTCGTCTTCGCCGAGCAGTTCCAGGGTTTTCAGGTAACTTTCGACCCAGGCGCTGCGGGTCAGCGTGCTGTAATAGACGCCGGGGATGGCATCGTCACTCACGGCCTCCGAACTGGACTCAATCGATAACAGCCGGGTGTAAGCCACCACTACCATCAGCAGCATGATGGCGATGATCACAGCAAAGCTCGCCAAAATCCGTTGACGCAACGTCCAGTTCTTCACAGTCAGCCCTCAAGAGTTCAACGCCAGCGGCCACGCCGGGTTCAAGAAGCGGACCGATCGACGGTCCAAAGCGAGCAGGAGTATAGCCCAGCGGCCTACGCGCTTACTGGACTGTTTCTGACCTGTTTTGCTGACTTTCCGACACGGATATCAGACGCTTCTGACAAGTTGTCGGCATGAGAGGGAGTTGCTTTAAGGCGGGTGCGCTTTGGAGCCCGGCGCCTTTGACTCTGGCCG
>Ga0247730_1001668_pt1 | contig 11869 bp, 16 predicted proteins | sample UWRJL073202C2_FD_180959 | JGI IMG/M metagenome (GOLD analysis project Ga0247730, IMG submission 180959) | Plant litter microbial communities from Arlington Agricultural Research Station in Wisconsin, United States - UWRJ-L073-202C-2 | ecosystem: Environmental > Terrestrial > Plant litter >...
CCGCGTATGTCTTGTTCCCTCTAGTGCCATACCTCCGTTCTAAGCACACTATCAGAGCTCTATACCCAGAAAATCTTGTCGGATTTGGCCTGTGGAGAATTGTGGTGGGAAAAAAAGCCGAGACGACACTACGGCAGTTATCAAAACGCGATCCTGTTACTTTCAACACATTGTGGGAAAGGCTCCGGTACGTTTAGGAATTTTCATTCCAATTCCAAATAAGTGTTCACACCCTTTATCTGTTTGAAGCACCCTGTCGCATGGATATCTATCGTCTTCACGAGGTCATGCAAAACCGGCGATAGCCAAATCGCAATATGGAATCCCCGTGCTTCAGGATAAGGTCACTCGAGACCTACGTATCATAGTTCGTGAGGACCTTTATGCTTCATTATCAACGATTTACCTTCCTTATTCAGTACCACGTGGATTGCTTTCCCTCCGACAATGTAGTGAGTATGTTTCATTCTGAGCCGTGGATATTGTCAGTTCATATTTCTTAACGTCCGCAGTCGAAGCAAGGTGCGCATAGAGCGGTCTTGTCACAGAATTCTCACTGAAAGTGAATCCAAAGGCTTGAAGATCATCGATGTCTGCACTTTAGCTCAGATGGATGGGCGATTGAAAACTGCTCTCCATGGGCTATTCAAAGCTACAAGCGATGAGTATAAGAAAAGGTACGAGTCTGTCTCACTTCCCATCAAGTCGACTCTTTACCAACAACGACAAGATGCACTCCTCACCTACTGGCGGGTCCACCAGGGCAGCAGGTATACCTACCACAATCATATCCCGATCTGCCTGAACAAGATATGTTTGTTCAAAATCTTCTTGACATCGGTGCCGCTGACGACAATGAGGTAAGACTCCTGTCTCGTCAAGTCAATGACTTCGACTAACGTCACTTCTTGATTTAGAGTCGATTCTCGTAAGAGCCTTTGACTCCTCATTGGGATATATATGTTGAAATTGACATGTTTAGCGTCGAACGATATACTCCTTTGTCTCAGGCATGTTATTTTTCCTTTCCTACATAAATTTATTATACTGAAACCAGTGGCTGGTTGCAGACCTTGCTTGATTGTGAGCCGTAAATAATGAACATGGAACTGGAAGTAACCTCGATCTGTAGCTCTCCTATCGGGAACAGAATTAACGCTACCTCATCTGATATCGTGAGCATTTCTGACTGAGCCTTCCAGGAATTTCGGTTGTTCACCCTCTTTTCAGGCCACAAGAAAGAACAATTATTGAACATCCGTTATCGTGTTATGTGCTGGGGAGGAGCGGGACTGGGTATGCTTTGTGATTATCTTCACCGGCCACGCATTTTGTTGATCAAGAAAATAGCAAGACTACCGTCATGGTCTCCAAGATGCTGCTTATTGAGAGGGAACATGAGATGAGACCAAGCACCTCTCATCCTCCGAGACAGCTTATGGTAACACAGTCCCCAATGTTGGCCGAAAAGATCAGTCTCTACTACAGACAGTTATACACGTCTCTTCCCAATATACAGCTCCAAGAGGCTGGTGGCCTAACAGATCGTATGGCCGAGCTTCCGGAAAAGCTTACCGAACTCGGGGATATTCATTTTCCAGTTATCACAACTGTCTCAAAGGTACTTGCCCACAGTCTCTTACTGCTCCCAACACCATGTATACTAATATCGTTATTGCTACCAGGTTTGGGCAATGATTGAGGCTGCCATTGGAATCAAACGTTCAAACGCCAGTCGAGATCTTGTCTATGACCTCTTTCTGAGTGAATACTGGTCTCATTTTCCTCAGAACTTGACCGACAGACTAGGTCAGACAACTACTATCACCTAATTATGTACAGGTGCACTGAATTTTTCTTTTAATTTTTTGTTGAAAGATCCAGTAATGGTGTATGCTGAATTCTTAGGTAAGGGGGGCCATATTCACTGCAATAGTCTGTTCTATATCTGAAAAACGCGCACCCGTGCAGGTGTCATCAAAGGCTCTGAGAAAACGCTTCAAAGCGGCTCAAAAGCGCTATCAAGAGAGGAATACTTGGGATTGAGCTTTCGCGCATATCCGACATTTAGTATGCAACGAGATGTCGTCTATGATCTCTTTGATCTGTATTCCAGACAGCAAAGAGCCAGTGGAGACAGGGATGCTACAGACAGGTCAAAGCCATTTCTTACGAATTCCACGCTACCTTTCTGACTGCTCCGTTCGGTGCCAGAACTCATTCGGTGATATCTTTGCTCTACGAGCAAGGCGGAACACTTCCTGGAATACCGATTGACTTCCTGTAAGGGTCGTAATATCTGAAGCGGCTATGTGGCTGATTTTCTTTCAGTTATGTTGATGAAGTCCAAGACAATCTCCTCATTGATACCCTTGGTATGTGAATTTTTGCCAAGAAGTCTAGTTGCTCATCGAAATCCTAGTGCTCCGCGCGTTATGTCAAAATCCAAATGGCCTGTTTTGGGCAGGTGATACCGCTCAGACAATTGCGATGGGAAGCTCTTTTAGATTCAACGACCTGAAAGCCTTCCAATTCCGATATGAGGTCAGCGTGTGAGATATTGAAAAGTCGATAATATGCTGACTCATTGATTAACAGGAGAATCGTCAGCTGAAATCGCGGTTGTCTCTACCAGCAGCTGAGAGACCACCAATAATGTTCCAGCTTGCGATCAACTACCGTTCACATGCAGGAATTGTGAACTGTGCACGCTCAGTGGTCGAACTGATTGAAAGATTCTGGCCTGAGTCGATTGATTCCCTGGCCCCGGAGCATGGCAGGGTTTCCGGAGCCCAGCCAATATTCTTTGGAAAGGATTCAGGAGGGGCATTTAGTCTAAAAGTCGACGAGTCTTTGTCAGGGAGCGAAGCAGTACCTATGGACTTGGGCGCTGAGCAATGTAAGCGTGATTAATCTTTACACCGGTGCCCTGATTCGAACTACTCGCTGGTATCCTACAGGTATCATTGTTCGCGATGAGAAAGCCAAAGCAAGAGTGCAGAAGAGCATTGGAAAGATTGGGCTCATTATGTGCGCTTTGATTGCAAGTGTTGGCTACAATGCTGACCTTTTGATTAAGGACCATTTATGAAGCCAAAGGCCAGGAATTCAACGATGTGAGTATCTCAATTTTGCCAAATTCCGCACCAAATTAAATATTGGACCTCCAGGTTATCCTCCTCGATATATTTTCGGATTCTGAACCTGACGAAGCGCGTTGGCGACTCGTCTTGCAAGCCTTGGAAACTGGAGATAATCACGCAGTAACCGCTCCACAGTACGACTCCATAAAACATGCGAACATATGCGTGGAGGTGTGTTCCCTAGTTTGCGACCTCTCTCTTGGCACCCAGTTCTCTCATACTCTCACCAGCTGAAGCTCTTATATGTCGCAATCACCCGGGCAAGAGAATCATTGTGGATTGTGGATAGCTCAGAAAGGGCCGTTCCAATCGAGGTATCTATATTGTATAGCTTGCAAGCCTTCCAGACATCTCATATCCCTTTCAAACAGATGTTCTGGAGGAGCAAGAAGCTCGTGCGATCCTGGACAGGACAGGATCCTCTTCCTAATTTCGCCCGGTCTTCCGCAGCTGATGAATGGAAGGAAAGGGGGGAATCTCTGTTCAACCAAGGTCAATTTGAACACGCCGAATTCTGCTTCGAGCGTGCAAACGTTCAAGATCGCGCCATACAAGCAAAGGCATGTCGACTTCGGATTGTGGCTACCCGCCTTCCGCCTTCCAGAGCTAGAGATTCTGGGTTTCTTGAAGCCGGCTCCGTGTTCATAAAATGTGCGAAAATGAGCTGCGGGAATGTGATACTAGCACGCTATTCAGATGCTGCTCAGTGTTTGCAAGACGGTTCCGACTTCCGTGGGGCAGTTCGCTCATTTGTTCTTGCCGAAAAATTCTCCCATGCTGTTTCTCTAGCAGCAGAAATCAAGCTTTACGAGAAAGCAATGTCCCTTATTCGTCAACACGAAGCGCGTATTGATATTGACCTGATCAATCAAGTGACTTTGGATGCCAAAGTTTACTACGCGGAGGACTTTGAAGGCCACAAGTAAGTTATCGTGATGACAGCTAGTCGCTCTGAGTACTCATTTTTCTGTTTTTCAGGCGGTTAGGTGGCATATTGTTTGAATCTCAAGCTGAAGAGATTTCTTTCCTGAAAGACCATTCGATTTCCATTTGTGCTGCAAGGCTCGTGAACCTCAACAGGAGAGTTGATGCGGGAATGCTGTATATCCAAGTCGGACAATTTGCCGACGGGATTGAGTTGCTCTCTGGAGATCCGAGGGATGCCGTGGCAATGCGGGAGGCATGCCAATGTTTGATAGCAGCTCTGTGGCAGTCCGTTTCTTTTGGAATGCAGGATGTCAATACTGCTGGGCTCAAGAGCATATTGCAATTAAAAGGGAAACTCAATGAGTACGACATACCTATTCAAGATAAGAGACAGGTCAGTAGACACCCACAGATTGATTGAACGTGGTCTTGACGCACATCTTTCCAGATATCTCTTTTCCAGGCAATATCAAGTGGAAGCCCATTGACCTGGACAGCCTACAGCAGAAACGACGACAACCAGTGTGATGATGCTATCGCTCTCTTGCGCCTTGATGTTCATTTCGCGCATCTACGACGTGGGGATTTAACAGACACTCTGCGTCTGTTGGAGGCTTACACCAAGGTAGCCAACAGCCTCAGGGACTCTGCAGACTTCTTGAGTAAGAAGATCCTCCGATTGTTTGGAGTTCGGAAATCGACGGTCTATCCCAACCGGCTTCTAGTGGGCAAGCATACGATGACCAACAATTCGCCCACAGACAAAGACAATATGGACATACAACGCGTTCAAACATCAATCAAACACTATCTCCAAACAGCTTTGGTTCGGCGAATTGAAGCTGTTCTCGATTCGGCCATACTCAACCCTCACCCGCACAGCGTAATGGCCTATGTTTCCATCACTAGCGACTGTGGGAATAGCGAGTGCAATGCAGTCCATATATCTCCCCTGCCGTCGGCACCCAGTAAATATCTTTCCAGAGTCAGTGAGCAGCTACACCGCGCTATCGGGATAGATATTCTTGGCAGCATTGATGAAAATGCGATGCAGAGGCGTAAATGGTTAGTCCAGCAAAATGATCACTCGTAGCAAACACTCACTATTCTATGAAAAGGTTGTTATTCCCACAGCTGTATAGGACAGTCTTTCCTGTTTTCTATTCTGCCGGATCCTCGTTCTATATCCGAGCAAAATTCTTTGACAAGGTTGAACACATGGGACTCGCCGTTGTGTCTCGCTGGTGCAACGAATTGGGCACTGGAACGTTATTAATCCCGGGCATGTTGACTTTGTGCCAGACCCTTCGTCTTGCCATTATGGCAATACAGGTGAATGATGCGGAGTCGTTGCCCACAACGAAGGTGCTCGTGGAGCCGCAAGATGATGTACACAACGCCCTACTAGCTTTACGTGGCATCGAGCCATGTGCAGTGTCGGCTGGATTATCTTTTGCTCGGTAAGTCACATTGCGTGTGATAAAATCGACATACATATATGGTGTTTTGAACTTTACTCTCCAGAGCTCTCGTTTCTGAGGAATCGTACCATTTCCTTGACATTTCTGTCTTATGTGACTACATGGAGATTTTATGCACCCAAATCGTCATGGCAAACTCGTTCAAGCAGTGGGGTTCTCTTCACAAGGTCACCATACCAAGGACTTGGACGCGGTTCTGTAGCTATTGGAGCAAAGAAGCGTTGGCTTCTCAAGACGTCCCAGTTCCTTTGCTTTGTATCTGCCTTGTCAAGATCTTTGAGTTCGTCATGATCGCCGACGATGGTACGCTTGTCTTTCGAAAACCAAATGCGTCACTGGTCTCACTGTGGGCACTCAGACCGATTGCGATATAACGACACTGAACTGAATGAGCAAACCCTGCTTCCGGAAGAGGCTGACATATTCCGTATAAGGGCGTACGTTTACTGCCCGTATTTCATCGCTCACTTTGCTTACCGACTTTTAGTTGCCTCTGGATAGCAGTTGGTCAGTAGCTCTATGTTTTATGTCAACTTCTGCTCATCTGCCGGTCATAGTGGCTCTTAATATCAAGGATTCAAGGGAAATGTTGCATGTTGGACTCTCTAGCATATATGATCAGCTGGACATGGCATTGACAGACGTCTGTGGTGATTTACCCTGGAGTTTTTACGAAGGGTTAGCAATGATTCTTGCTCTTTTATCCTCCGAAAATGATAAAACCCGTTCCCCTAGCTTCACAAAAGACATGGAATCGCTCTTGTACACATCCCGTTCCATTCTTTCCAAGATTCAATGCTCTATGGAAGATTTCGTCGAAGTCATTGATCCCCTGCTCCTTGAAGAGAGCCTACCGGAACCGATAAAGCACATTAAACGCATTTTCTGCTCGGACAGGGACACCCTACGGCGTCTTGTTCAGCGTCCTAGCAGCGGTTCCAGCGTTCCGGGTGCTCTTAAGATTGGCCCTATCAGACCTATCTTCTACACCGACCGAAAAGGACTTGACCTCCTCCTGAAAAACCGGGGTCGTACTTCTTTGAGAAGGCCTGTAATTTTCGAGGAGAGGAAGAGGGAACAACTCCAAGACACCGCTACTGCCGGCGACGTGACGGCTCAGCTTCAAGGGGAAGGCGTTCATCCTCAAACCCCAGCAACCGATATCAGTATAGATCAAGGCATCACGGAGACGATAATCTCAAACCTATCTCCCTCCAATGCAGATAGACTTACACTGCATGCTGTAGAAACGGACACTGGTGGGTCAGATTTACAAGAGAAACAGGATGAGGACAGTCCAAGGCTTGACAGCTTCGAGAGAGCCACAGATCTTGACAATCTTGCGAATGCAATTAGCAGAGCTTTGTATCGACGGAGAGTGAACAACCAAAGAGACAGTTCCGCGCGTCATGCCGCTTTGATGGATCTTTTTTGTTCTTGGGAGTCTCGGGTCGCAGGCAGACAGCGCATTGTCATGTTGGGCCCAGGTTTGCATATAATTCGTTTCCTTAGTGTGGCCGCAAATGCAGCGAAGGGGTATATGGCACGCACAAGGAAGCACTTAAAGACCGCGGAGGACTACAATGCTGCCTATGCAGAAGACAGCAATGCGAGGTGCGCATGGGTTCTTAACATTTTCCGGCTCTGCTAATGTACGCTCTAGGTCGGCATACAAGGTTTGGTCTCGTATCTCGAGCGAATTTAACAAGGCCGGTGTTAATGAGCGAGGCGAGACAGAAGAATTGAGCAAGATTGTGCAGAGGATTCAGGAAGCAATGGAGAACAGTTTTCCTTTCAGCGTGCCTGACGAAGATATGCTTGATTTTGAGATTGGAACGAAGGGTATACGGACCTGATTTCATCCGTATCTACTCGCCCGAAGACATTCAAACGTTGTTCAGTGCAAACATGTAGGCCTAAGCGAACTTCCTAATTATAAATGTTGGTTATATTCCCACGTGGCTGGATCCCCTTCAGCGCAAGACGCCATCACATTGCTCCCGAGTTTGTCGCTTATGACTGAACGCACTGCAATCATCGAAAGCAAACGAGCAGCTCTCGTCGAATCCAATCGAATGCAGACCTTCAACGCTCAGAGCGACTCCAGCTTCTTTTCTCCAGCGAAACGCGTCTCTCACAAACAACAAGTCGCGTCTTCCTCCTCTGCCACTGCCAGTACAACCACCACCACCACCACGACTGTCGTTCGCGTCAAAACCTCAACTGTGAAGACTGTAGCTCCCAGATCTAGTGCTACCAAGGTACACGGATCCAAGCCTGTTGCCACTCTACCGATTACTGCACCAAAGAAAACGACAAAGCGGAAAGCACTGGCTCGCGACGCAGAAACGCCACTACCTCAGCAAGTCAAGCGCCTCCGTACTTCGAAGCAGCCGCCACGAGCAAATTCTAGTGCAAATTCGTCGCGTTCATCTAGTGTGGCTAGATCGTCCCCAGAACCAATATATCGAGCCCGCTCTTCATCTTCCATTCCCCAACTTACCCCTTCGCCACCTGATTCATCTTCTGGAAGGACCTGGGCCACACTCAAAGACGGTGCTCCTGGGGATCATCTTCTCTCCTCCAAGAAAGTAGTCCAAAGTCTGGTTAAATCCTACAAAGCTTGTACGTTATCTTTTGTTTCAAAGGCTTCGTGAATGCTGATATAATGTCGTGGACAGACTTCAAGAATCCACACAATACACAAGACCCAAGCTGGCTACCAGAAAATAGCCCTACCGTTAATTTGGAATATCCGAATAAGCATGCGCAGGAAAGGTACGAGATTGTGAGAGGCCTCTTTTCACGCTAACATTATTCGTGGCAGCTACCTCTTATTAGAGCCCAAGGATCCTGACCATTATAATCCCGTCTTTGACTTGGAAGAAACATTAACTATTATCGTCAAATGTGCGTATAGCTGTGCCTCCTTATCACGTAGCTCACAAGATAGCACAGACTATGTCCGACCTGAACACCGATTCTTGTTTGGTAGACTTCCTGATAGCTCGATTCAAGAATCCTCCGAGCTGGATACCCTACCGCCTCCCTCAGAACTTCCCCCTAATCTCGGTCATTTGACCCCTGGCCCATACCTTCGAGATATCCAGCGTGCGATTCATAAACGTGATGGACCACTCTTTATGAAAACGATGGACATTATCAATGCAATGCTGAGACATCTCAAACACTACTCACAGCCCCTTCCTTATTACCGCTGGGCTGTTGATAGCTGGCAAGGGAAAGAACTTCCCAAGGAGCTCCTACTCCGAATAGTTGAAGAGAACTATCAACGATGCGTAGGACCTCATGTTCCTAAACTGAACCGCTATCAAGCCTTCTCCAGCACTGTTTATGGGGAACTCATGCCTACGTTCACCCACAAACTCGTGCAGCAGACACGCCTGAAACCGAACTCACTGTTTTTGGACTTGGGCAGCGGTGTTGGTAATATTGTTGTTCAGGCGACACTGCAGAGTGGATGCCGAAGCTACGGGATTGAGATCATGAACGAACCTGCGTCGATCGCGAATACTTTGAAGGAGCAGTACGAGATTCGTTGTCGAATGTGGGGCATTGAGATGGGGGAAGTGGAGTTGGAGAAGGGTAGCATGCTGACTAGCCCCAAGGTGGACGAGCTCTTAAAGGACGCGGACGTGGTTCTAGTGGACAATAAGGTCTTTGAAGAAAGCTGTCAGTCCCATCTTGTCTGATGATATTCGTGTGTGCTGATACTATGATAGTAAACGAAGCTCTTAAACCCAAATTCTTAGACTTGAAGGAGGGAGCCCTAGTAATATCTTTGAAACCTTTCGTTCAGCCTTCAGAGAACATGAAAGTTACTGATCGTAACGTGAGTACTCTTGCTTTCACTTCTTGATTCGGTTCCTCGTTACTGAACTTCAACTGGCTCAGGTTGACGACATCGTGTCTATGTTCAATGTTACTGAACATGAGTATAAATCCGGAATGGTTTCCTGGGGGCATAGCGGAGGGACCTATTATATCCATCGGGTTGACAGGGCTGGCTATGCGAAGGTTCTCGAGCAATACAACTCGAGAAGAGGCCGAAGTCGATCGTGAAGGACCAAACTTGATTTATACCACCAATGACGCTCACATATCTTGCTTTTTATTACCCTTGTTTATTAGTACGCTTACACCATTGCTCTTACTTCTTGCTGATAGTTATGTTCTTCACCAAACAATATTATTTGTTTCTGGCTTGGTTTGACTGCGACAGGGCATATTCTGGTTCGTTGAAATACTTCTACACCTCATCCTAGTATTCCAACGGGGGAGAGCAAAGAAAGGCTCTAGAGTGAGCCCATGAAACACGCCTTGGATGTGCAAGTAGCTTATTAGCTATGGTAGCTCTAATAACAAAACCCATGAAATTAGGGGACTAGAGCCGAGAGTCAAACCGCGAAAACCAGTTTATTTTCCTGTATATCATTTCAGAGGGGAAAAACAATACAACAATTTAAGCTTGCAATTTCCTCATCCTATCGCTGTGTCGGCAAGAAGCCCTCTGTTGTTCCTTCTGTCACATCCATTTCGTCCTCTTGCTGGTCCTCCTCTTTCGCTTCCTGCTCCCCTTCACGCGCCCGAGCAGCCTGGTACTGTAAAGCAATCGGAAGTTAACTCACGAGGAGTAAAAGAGTAAGCGGGAAGTAATGTGCGTACATGATACACGGCTGTCCAATATCCACCCCAATACATCGCATTCAACGCTCTCTGGAATGCCTCATCTTGTCCTACAAGTGGACCTTCCGGCATTTCATGAACCAATGGCTGCAGTTCTGCACCGCTGTTCAGCGATGGATCATGTGTAGGCACGAACGTATCAAAGTTGAGAGGAGCACTGTCTGCAGATGCTGAAGCACCGTTGGCAGGAGTAGAGGTAGAAAGACCAGGTTCTGTGGTTTGAGGTGCATTTTTAGACTTTTTGGACTTTTGTTTGGTAGGAGGAACGTTGTACCATCTGAGTTCAGATTGGACGGTTAAGCCATAGGCTCAAACGATGTGGACAGTAGACAAACGTACAGTGGAGATTTAGTGACTGTTTCTGATTTCCAGCTCTTGCCTTTGCCGTGATAACTCTTTTAAAATGGAGTCACAATGAGCGTATAAACGGAGAACCAAATGCGTAGAACGTACTTCGTATTCAGCAGTAGCCGACTCCCAAGCATCAATGAGAGCAGAGTCGTCCCAGATCTCATTATGGGAGAGAGCCCGCGACATGTCCTCGTCGGAGTCAGAAGACTCTTCTTCTTCAGCAAGCGCTGCTGCTATAGAAGTGGAAGCTTTTGGTTCTATTTTCTGCTTTTTCATAGCTGGCTGTGCTGCCGTGGCTGAAGACTCTGCATGAGCCTGCGCTGCTGAAGCATCGTCATAAGGAAGAGCAAGGTCGTCGTAAGAGACTACAGTCCGGTTCATGATGATGATAGTAGGAAGCCAACTTGTAACGAATTAAATCAAACCGCGAATGGCCATTTTACGATACAATACATATGGGGCTAGCAAACATAATAATCAAGAATGGTGTTACACATGGGTTCAAAAGCTTTCTTTTCTTCACCAGAACTCGTCAGCGCCGGCATCGTTCCAACCGCCTTTATCCCTCGCGACACCAGAGCTTCCAAGCTTTCCTTTGCCCTTCGCTTTGCGACCACCTAGTTCCTTGTACATCTCCCTCATCTCTACCTTTCCAGGCTTTGCGGCACCCTCTGCTTCTTGTCGCCATTTCTCCTCCTTCAACTCGCGCGGAGTTTGATAGCCTGAAGCTAGAGCAGGCGAGGAGTAACCCGATCCACGAGAGTACGATTGTCCACTCTGAGCCTTCTCATTTTTGGCAGATGACTGCAAATGTGTCGTGCGCTAAAGATGATAATGTATGATGAGCGATCTAGCTCGCATATCAAACGAAGTCTATGAACATACCCAATTCTGCTTCGACTCTCTCTTTGTCCACTTCCCCGGTGGTAAACTCTCATCGTTGAAGTTTTCCTGGCGATAATGTAGGAACCACACTGTATGAACGGGTAAGAATCGATAGGCACCGAAAGCGACGGTCAATACGCACCATAATTCAACGTCTGACTTCGATTCCATTTCTTGGATACAAGGGAACACCGAGCCAGATCTCTCAAGCTGAGATTCTTGAATATCTTCTGCGAAACATCCGTCGAAAAAAGGCGTAATGGATCTTGTTGTGCTGACGAAGAAAGGTGTAAAGGTCCTGGGATCCGCCTAGCTGCTGCTCCAGACCGTGATGGGGATGGCGGTCGAGTCCGTGAGGGCGTGCTAGCAGCGGAA
>Ga0247730_1001669_pt1 | contig 11859 bp, 9 predicted proteins | sample UWRJL073202C2_FD_180959 | JGI IMG/M metagenome (GOLD analysis project Ga0247730, IMG submission 180959) | Plant litter microbial communities from Arlington Agricultural Research Station in Wisconsin, United States - UWRJ-L073-202C-2 | ecosystem: Environmental > Terrestrial > Plant litter >...
TGCTGCAGGCGGCAGCATCACCGCAGGTAATTCATCGCAGACTTCTGACGGAGCCGCGTTTGTACTGGTGGTTTCAGAAAGTAAATTAAAGGAACTGGGCGTTGACCCGATTGCAAAGCTGGTAGGCTATGGTGTAGTGGGCGTACCTCCAAGGATTATGGGGATCGGACCGATTGATGCGATCCCGCTTGCGCTGAAAAGAGCAGGTTTGAAACTGGAACAGATGGACCTGGTTGAGCTGAATGAAGCTTTTGCTTCTCAGTCGCTGGCCGTGATCAGAGCCCTGGACCTTAACACAGAAAAACTGAATGTAAACGGCGGAGCAATCGCTCTCGGCCATCCCCTGGGATGTACTGGTGCCAAACTGACCGTACAATTGTTTAATGAGCTGAAACGCCGGGAGGGAAAATATGGAATGGTAACGATGTGTGTGGGCAGCGGACAGGGCGCTGCCGGTATTTTTGAAATGCTTTAGACTGGACTGAGTCTTTGAACCAAAATGAACTAACCTAAATATAAAATTGATATGGATACTACAGATAAAATAACAGCAAAGGGTGGCGAATTCCTGATCAGGGAGACCTTATTCCGGGATGTATTTATTCCTGAAGAATTTGATGAAGAACAGCAGATGATCGCACAGACCTGCCGGGATTTCCTAAACTCAGAAGTTTACCCTAATCTGGATAGGATCGATCATCAGGAAGAAGGCCTGATGCAGTCGCTTATGACCAAGGCCGGTGAACTGGGAATTCTGGGTGTTTCTATCCCTGAAGAATTTGGCGGATTTGGAAAGAATTTCAATACTTCGATGCTGGTGGCCGATGTCATCGGGGCAGGGCACTCCTTCGCAGTAGCCCTATCAGCCCATACAGGAATTGGTACTTTACCTATCCTGTACTATGGGGACGATGCTCAGAAAGAAAAATATATCCCGAAACTGGGAACCGGAGAATGGAAAGCCGCTTATTGTCTGACAGAACCTAATTCAGGCTCTGACGCCAATTCGGCCAGAACAAAAGCAAAGTTATCCGAAGATGGTACGCATTATCTGATCAACGGTCAGAAGATGTGGATCACCAATGGCGGTTTTGCGGATATATTTATTGTTTTTGCCAAGATTGACGATGATAAAAACTTGACGGCCTTTATCGTGGAACGTGATTTCGGAGGCATTACAATGAACCCCGAAGAACATAAAATGGGGATCAAGGGTTCCTCCACACGCCAGGTGTTCTTTAATGACTGCCCTGTGCCGGCAGAGAATATGCTTTCTGAGCGCCAGAACGGTTTTAAGATTGCGGTGAATATCTTAAACATCGGCAGGATTAAACTGGCAGCAGCAGCTGTGGGTGCATCAAGACATGTGATCAGTACCGCTGTTAATTATGCGAATGAGAGGATCCAGTTTGAGCGCCCGATTTCAAAATATGGTGCTATCCGGTATAAACTGGCAGAAATGGCTACCAAAGTATATGCTGTGGAATCTGCGAACTATCGTGCCGGTCAGAATATCGATGATGCTTATGAAGCTCTGGTTGCCGGCGGAATGGAAAACAGTAAAGCCAAGCTGAAATCTACCGAACAATTTGCAGTGGAATGTGCGATACTAAAAGTTTGGGGTTCTGAAGCATTGGATTATGTGGCAGATGAGGGTGTCCAGATTTACGGAGGTATGGGTTTTTCTGCCGAGGCACCAATGGACCGTGCGTACCGTGATGCACGGATCAACAGAATTTTTGAGGGAACAAATGAGATCAACAGGCTGCTGACAGTAGACATGATGCTGAAAAGGGCCATGAAGGGTGAGCTGGACCTGATGACGCCTGCTACTGCTGTAGCGGCAGAGCTGATGTCTATTCCCGATTTTGGTGAAGAGGATGACACTTTGTTTGCTGCGGAAAAGAAAATCATTACTAATTTGAAAAAGGCAACGCTGATGGTGGCCGGAGCCGCTGTACAGAAACTGATGCTCAGTCTTTCGAAGGAACAGGAGATTCTGATGAACATTGCGGACATGGCGAGTTATGTTTATGTGGCAGAATCAGTATTGCTAAGAACAGAAAAACTGGTTAACCTGAAGGGTGCTGAAGCCTGCGAGGGGCAATTGAACATGATGCGGATTTATCTGGTAGAGGCGGTTGATGCGTCCCAGAAGGCAGGGAAAGAAGCTTTATGGGCTTTTGCAGAGGGAGATGAGCAGCGTATGATGCTGGTAGGGTTGAAAAGATTTACCAAAATGGAACCATTTAATGTGAAAAATGCACGCCAGCAGGTGGCACAGCAGCTAATCGCTGCGAATAAATATTGTTTTTAGTACAGATCAGTTTAAGGAAAGATCATAGTTTTCCTGTAAAAGTTCTTTCTTAAGATCCGGTAAAGCCCGGTGTTTGTAATGTTCAGGAAAGTTTTTTGAATCCGGGAGTATTGCAAACCCCGGGTTTTTCGTTTTGTATTTGTTAAAATTGGTTAAATATTGTACCATCCCCAATAAAAGACTATTTTTGTGCAATATGTTAAAAATTAGGAATCTGTTGCTTGTTGTTCTAGCTTCATGTTTATACATGGCCTGTAAAACGGATCCATTGTATGACAAGGAGGCGCAACTGTCTTCAGATCTCGCAAAAATCACGCACTATCTTGATAGTACAAAACAAACTGCAGATTTTAAGAAGGATCCGAGGGGATTCTACTACCAGGTTATTAACATAGGACCTGATACTGGAAAAACAGCGCTGCCTGATGACAGTATACGTGTACATTATATTGGCAGAACATTTCCCGAGGGCACTTTATTTGATTCTACCGCAACCAGCATCGATGACACTGTAGCTACCAAACTGAAGCTTGCTGATGCTATCGAAGGGTGGCAGAAGGGGATTCCGCTGATAAAGGTCGGAGGGCGGATCAGGTTGCTGATCCCTGCAGCCCTGGGTTACCAGAACCGGAGAATAAGCACAATATTACTGCCCAATACAAACCTTGATTTTGACATCAGATTAATTCCTTTACACACAAAAAAAGTTCCAACAACACCATAAATAATGCTTAAAAAGTTTTCAGGATATATCCTAGCCTTAGCTGGCCTAACCATCATTTTTACCTCTTGTAAAAAGGATTATGAATCCATACAGAGTACAGACAATGCAAAAATTACAGATTACATCACAAAAAATAATCTGACCAGTAGCATGATACTGGACTCTGCAAAAACAGGATATTACTATCAGATACTGACTCAGGGGACAGGAAATGTGTTAAAGAACACAGACTCTATACTTTATACTGGTACGATTAAAGGCCTTGAAAATGGTGTTACTTATCTTTCTACAGGTAGTTACTACAATCTGGGTACTTTTGTAGGATATACCAACTCCCTCAGCTACAATAGCGGCGCCTATAATATTCCTGCAATACGGGATGTAATGCTAAAACTTAAACGTGGGGGTTCTGCAAGGATACTACTTCCTTCTCATCTTGCCTTTGGCAGAAATGGGGCTGGGGATGTTCCTTCTAATCAGAATATTGATTTAACGATAACAACGTATCCTGATACTACTCAGGCACAGCTTGATGACAGGCTGATTCAGGCCTTCGTGACAAGCAAAGGTTTAAGTATGACAAAAGATCCTTCAGGGGTTTGGTATAGTGTATCTGCTGCAGGAAGCGGTACTTATCCAATAACCATCAATTCAACAATTCAAACATCTTATACTGGCCGGTTAACGGATGGAACTGTCTTTGATTCAAGTACTGATGCAACATTTAATCTTTTTACCCAAAGTGAAGTTGCGCTTAGAGGATGGGCTAAAGTTATCCCAGGAAGATTGGAAAAAGGCGGAAAAATCCGGATAATCATTCCTTCACGCTTAGGTTATGGAACTGCAGGTACTACTGGTATACCTGGTAACTCTATTTTAGATTTTGATGTAGAAATCCTATCGGTAACGCCGTAAAAATAAATCCTTTAATAGTTTAAATGCTGATCATATTCGTGGTCGGCATTTTTTTTAATATTTAAGGTAACTGAGAAAAAGTAGTTTACCTCTACAATGATTGAATTTGCCATGGTAGTGATTGCGATTGTCAAATAATTAGTCATAGATTTTTATTATGATAAATAATGTATTTTTTTTGTGTAAATATTTATTTATTAACCTTATAAAAATTTGTTCTATGAAAAAAGTTAAATCTATGGTTTTGCTTCTCTTTGGTATATGGTTCTGTCAAACCGTTCAAGCGCAATCACTCTATGGTTATAGGGTAACCTTGTTTAATGGAAATAATGCTACCGCTAATGCTAGGGTAATATTTGGCAATGACGGTTGGCCTCCGAATTATGGTACCAGTCCGTATACTCCAGACTATGATATTAACACTCTGAATGCTACAATTAATTTCAGGGATTATAGTAGTGTTGATGATAAAGTGAAATCTGCCATAATTACCGGTAGTGCACGTCTTACTTTGACCTTTTACAAAGATGCAGATAGAAATTATCAAAATGATCACTGTATCGTTTATATCAAACAAGATATGACTGGTTATATTTTGAATAGTTTTGAAAGTAATTATGAAGATGACTGGATCAAAGTAACATATTTTGGTAGTGGGGATTTAGATGGAGAAGTCTCATGTTTATCAATAGATAGTCCATACCATTAATTTATTAGCTAATTATTTTAAAGCTTCTTTAAATACTTTGAGAATCCTTTCTCTTGCAAAAGCATGTTCAACTATAGGTTGTACATGCTTTTCTGTTTTATACTCAGGTGCCCAGTGGTAGATGTACTTATTTTTAGGATCAAATTTCTTTGCTTGCAGCTCGGGATTAAACACCCTGAAATAGGGTGCTGCATCATTGCCACAGCCGCAGGCCCATTGCCATCCTCCCACATTGCTGGCCATTTCGTAATCCAGTAACTTCTCTGCAAAATAAGCTTCGCCCCAGCGCCAGTCGATCAGCAGATGTTTCGTTAAAAAACTACCTACGATCATTCTGACCCTGTTGTGCATATAGCCAATCTGATTCAGCTGGTTCATCCCGGCATCAACAATAGGATAGCCGGTTTTACCATTTTTCCAGGCTTCAAATTCCTTTTCATCATTGCGCCATCTGATATTATCATATGCCGGTTTAAATGACTTGGTTGCCACCTGTGGAAAATGCCAAAGGATCATCATATAGAAATCCCTCCAGGCCAGCTCCGAAAGCCATTTGTTTGCTTTGGCATCCTGCGCAGTGGAAGCAGCATCCCTGATGCTTACAGTTCCAAACCTGAGATGCAGGCCAATCCTTGTAGTCGCATCATCTCCGGGATAATCCCTTCGTTCTTCATATTCAGCAAGTTTTCTTTCAAAATCCGCAGAAGGAAATTCCTGATCAGATTTCTCAAAGCCCAGGGAAGATAAGGATGGAAAAGCCAGGGGATCCGTTTGGAATAAGTTCTTCAGATACTTCTCAACAGGATATGCCTTCAGATAAAAATCATTCAGTTTGAGCATCCACTGGCGGAAATATGGGGTGAAAACAGTATAAGGCTTACCATCTGCTTTCACCACCTCGTCCTTTTCAAAGATCACCTGGTCTTTGTAAGTGTGCAGGGCGATGTCTTCAGAGCGCAGGAATTCAGCAAGGCTATCATCCCGCTCTGCAGCATAAGGTTCGTAATCATGATTGGTATACACATTTTTAACGGTATATTCTTTTAACAGGGATGACCAGGCTTGTTCAGGTGTACCGTGTTTAATCATTAGCGAAGATCCCTTCTTTTGCAATTTATTTTCAATCTCCTGTAGCTGCTGGTAAATAAAGGTTACCCGCGCATCCTTTTTATCATGCAGGTCATCTAGTATGTTTTTATCAAATATAAACAGCAGTAATACAGGAAACTCTCCTTTTAATGCGTGATATAATGCGGCGTTATCATTTAATCTTAAATCTCTTCTCAGCCAGCAAATGTTAATCTCTTTGTTCATGAACTATAAATATCGGATAAAGCATCTTCAAGACGGATGTAGCTGAAGGTAAATCCTGTGCTTAATAATTTTTGTGCGGAAGTGTTGGTGCTGTTAAGTACTACAGCACTCATTTCTCCCAGGATGAGTTTCATCACGCGCTCTGGTACAGCAATCGGCCATACCGGTCTGTGCAGTTGTTTTGCAATGGCTTTAGTCAGCATTTTGTTCGTTACAGGAGAAGCTGCGCAGGCATTGTAAACCCCTTCTAAAGACTTATCCTTTACAGCGTGTATATAAATCCGGGTCATGTCCTGATGATGTATCCATGGAATCCATTGTTTACCTGTTCCAAGCGGAGCACCAACAAAGAATTTTATGGGTACAGACATCTGTGGTAATGCCCCGTCATCCTTACTCAGCACTATCCCTGTGCGAATTTTAACAACCCTGAGCCCAAGTTCCTTTCCTTCGTCGGCAGCCTTTTCCCATTTGGTACAGCATTCTGCCATAAAATCAGTTCCTGCAGGGCTGGTTTCTGTGAGGATTTCGTCGTCCCGCTGTCCATAGTAACCTACCGCAGCTGCGGAGATAAAATTCTTTACCTGATTGCTGTGTTCAGCCAAGGTTTTAAATAATAAGCGGGCAGACAATACCCGGCTGTTGATGAGTTCTTTTTTACGTTTTTCAGTCCACTTCTCTTTGGCAATACCTTCACCGGCCAGATGGATAATAGTGTCTACATCTTTCAGGCAACTGGCATCAATCGTCCCTTTGTTGACGTCCCACAGGAAAACCTGAACATTATCGATCTCTGTAAGCTTCCTGGTAAGTACGGATACCTGATATCCGGATTCCAATAGGGCCCGGACCAATTCTTTTCCAAGCATGCCTGTGGCCCCCGTGATTAAAATACGCTCATTCATAATTTATATACCTCGATAATCTGATTTTGGTTTTAAATCTGTGTTTTTTATAGAAGTATTTGTTTTGCTTATGTAAATATTACTATCGGTATTAGTTGTTAGGATAAAAATGCTATATTTTTGATCCTTATTACTGAAAATTTAGTATTATCAGTATAAAGCCTGCATAAGATTGCATCTTATAAAAAGTAATAAAGCTGGTTTTTGGTCTCTAGGGACTTGAAAAAACAGATCTATACTGCGTCAAAAATAAATCTTGTGCAAAATCAGAAACATTAGCTGCCTTAGGCTGTTGGAGATAAAATCATGAAAGAGAAGAAGATACTCGTTTGGTTTAGAAATGATCTGCGTTTACATGACAATGAAATGTTGGTGGAGGCAATCGCGAAGTCAGACAGTATTCTACCCGTATATTTTTTTGATCCGGCCCATTTCGAGTATAATGGTGATGGAAGCCTTAAAGAAGGGAACAGCAGAGTTGAGTTTCTGATAGAGAGTGTCTCCGCCCTTCGCGAATCGCTGATAAAAATCGGGGGCAATCTAATGGTTGTTAACGGCAGTCCGGAACAACATATGCCCGCTCTGGTGGAGCAGTATGAAATTGCAGAAGTTTATCATCACCGCGAGGTGGCCACCAAAGAGACTACAGTTTCTTCCAATGTAGAAGACCTGCTCTGGAAACTAAAAGTTAACCTGAAGCACTTTATAGGTCACACACTGTATAACAAAGAGGATCTTCCTTTCCCGATTAAAGATATTCCCGATGTTTTTGCCCAGTTTAAAAAGAAGACAGAACGGGATGCAATAGTAAAAGCGTGTTTTGTGTCTCCTGAAATCATTAGTATGGTTGAGGCAGAAGAATGGGGCGAGCTACCCAAATATGCAGCCGTATCTTCCGGCCCGCTTGGCGGAGAAGACAGCGGGATCGCTCACTTAAACGATTTGTTTAGCGAAGGAGCTGAGATTTATGCCAGGATCAATAGCCGCACAAACGCAGATAAACATGTTTATTCCTCAAAATTATCACCATGGCTGGCCTTAGGATGCCTGTCTCCTCGAAAGGTGTACTGGGCAGTAAAGGATGCCGAACGCAAATTTGGTACGAATGGCAATTTTAATCACCTGATCCTGGGCTTGCTTTGGCGCGACTATTTCAGGTTCATGTTTAAGAAACATACCCTCCATTATTTTACAGATATTGTTACTGATATAGAAAGCAGTTCGGATGCGGAGCAGGACGAAGTACATTTACAAGCCTGGAAAGACGGAAAGACGGGGCACGGACTGGTGGATAAATATATGAATGATCTCAATGTATCAGGTTTTATTCCTCACGCAGGACGGCTGATCGTGGCTACTTTCCTGATCTATGTACTGAAATTAAACTGGCTGGACGGGGCGAGCTACTTTGAACAAAAGCTGATCGACTATTCTCCGGCAAGCAACTGGGGCAACTGGGCAAACGTAGCTATGGGAGGGAAAGACCCGCGTTCGAAAAACACTTTTGATCTGGATAAACAAATTAAAATGCTGGACCTGGAGATTTATGCTCCTTCCTAAAATATCAGGGCATATTTAGCATGGGATTGAAAAGTTTTTTATTATGTTAGACAAAAATAAAAGAAGGAACAATTTTGTTTAATAGCTGTTAACGAAGAAAGTGAAAAAATTTTCAATCAGTGACATCGAAGGCCTTATAGGTATTAAAGCGCACACGATCAGAGCGTGGGAAGCGAGGTACAATCTGGTACCGCCAAAAAGAACACCAACGAATATCAGGTTTTATGATGAAGATGATCTGAAACTGCTGCTCAATATTGTTACACTCAATGAAAAGGGCTATAAGATCAGTAGGATCGCCAAGATGACAAAGGAGCAGATTGCTGAAATGGTCATGCAGTTTCAGTCCGACTTTAACAATGACACTGTACAGGTACTCCGTCTGTCTGATGCGACACTTCATTATGATGAAGTTGCTTTTGCAGAAATCCTTTCAGGATGTATCGAGGAATTCGGGCTCACAAAAACCATGGACCTGGTGCTTTTTCCTTTCATGAAGAAAGTTGGGATGCTGTGGCAGACCGGTGCAATAGACCCCTCACAGGAGCATTTTGCTTCTAACCTGATCCGCGACAGAATCATTGTCGAGATCGATAAAATTGAAAAACCTGTTAAAGAAAACCCTAAAAGATTTTTATTATTCCTGCCCGAAGCAGAAATGCATGAAACCGGACTGCTTTTTGCGAGGTACCTGCTGAAAAGCTGTGGAATGGATACACTTTACCTGGGACAGGAAATTCCATACAGTGATGTGAAAAAAGTCATTGTTTCCTACAAGCCAGACTACGCTTTTATTGTTCTTACTTCATTGAACCTGGGAAAAGATATCAACAAAATAATTGGAAAAGTGATGGAGCATGTGAATGTTCCTTTACTGGTTGCAGGAAGTTTAATATCGGAATTTGATATTCTTGTAGACAATCGCCTTACACCACTGAAAAACGTTTGTGACATCACAGATTTTCTTGAAGAATTATAGTCGTTTTACGCGGTAAAATCCTAATTTTGCCATACTTATATCAATTCATAAACAATGGATAATTTATCTTATCTCAACGGCGCAAATGCCGAATACATCGATTCTATCTATCAAACTTATAAAGAGGACCCTAACGCTGTCGAATTTGGCTGGCAAAAGTTTTTTGAGGGTTTTGATTTCGGAAGGGGAGCAGAAGGCGGACAAGTTAGTGAAGTTGCTCCTGAGCAATTTTTAAAGGAAGTGAATGTGCTGAACATGATCAATGGCTATCGTCAGCGCGGTCACCTGTTTACGCATACCAATCCTGTAAGGGAAAGACGTCAGCATTTGCCTACGCTGGATATTGAAAACTTTGGGTTATCTGAGGCCGACCTGGACACGCCATTTAATTCTGGTGTAGAACTGGGCATCGGTACGGCTAAACTTCGTGATATCATTGCCTTTCTTCAAAAGACTTACTGCAGGTCTATCGGTGCGGAATACAAATTTGTACGTACCCCGGAGGTATTGGGCTGGATTGAAAATAAGATGGAAAGTGTGCAGAACACGCCAAACTTTTCAATCGAGGAAAAAAGAAGAATCCTAAAAAAACTGAATGAGGCGGTAAGCTTTGAAAATTTCCTTGGCACCAAGTTCCTTGGACAAAAAAGATTTTCACTGGAAGGTGCAGAAGCATTGATCCCTGCCCTGGATTCGGTAATTGAGAAAGGTGCAGCATTGGGTATTGAAGAATTTGTGATCGGTATGGCACACAGGGGACGTTTGAATGTTCTCGCCAATATCATGCAAAAAACCTATAAGGATATATTCGCGGAATTTGAAGGTAAAGGCTACAGTGCAGAATCTCCGTTTGGAGGTGATGTGAAATATCACCTGGGCTACTCTACTGATGTAACTACAGAAACCGGTAAAAACGTCCACCTGAGTTTATGCCCTAACCCGTCCCATCTAGAAACAGTAAATGGTGTGGTAGAAGGGATGACCCGTTCTAAAATTGATTTTAAGTACGAAGGTGACAATTCGCGTATTGCCCCTATCCTTATCCATGGTGATGCTTCGGTAGCTGGTCAGGGTATTGTTTATGAGGTGATCCAGATGGCTGGCCTCGATGGCTACAAAACTGGTGGCACAATTCACCTGGTGATCAATAACCAGATTGGCTTTACAACTAACTACAAAGACGGGCGTACCAGTACGTATTGTACGGATATTGCAAAGGTAACGCTTTCTCCAGTGTTCCATGTGAACGGGGATGATGTTGAAGCTTTGGTATATGCCATTAACCTGGCAATGGAATACCGTCAGAAATATAAAAACGATGTATTCATTGATATCCTGTGTTACCGCAGATTTGGACACAATGAATCAGATGAACCTAAATTTACACAGCCGCTTTTGTATAAAACCATTGAGCAGCATGCTAACCCCAGGGATATCTATATTCAGCAGTTAATTACTGAAGGTAAAATGGAAGCCAGTCTTGCAAAAGAGATGGAAGTTGAGTTCCGTGGTATCCTGCAGGAAAGACTGAATGAAGCCAAAGAAATTACTTCTACCTACCAGACGGTGAAATTTGCCGGCGCATGGGCTGATATGAGAATTGCAGGTGCTGAGGATTTTGTGACTTCGCCGGATACTTCTGTGAAGAAATCTACTTTGCTGGAGATTGCGAAAAGGATCAGTACATTACCGGCTGATAAAAAGTTCTTCAAGAAAATTGAGAAACTTTTTGCCGACAGGAATAAAATGGCTACCTCTACACAGGTGTTTGACTGGGCAATGGGTGAGCAAATGGCTTATGCTTCATTGCTTCAGGAAGGAAAAAGAGTACGCTTAAGCGGACAGGATGTTGAGCGTGGTACATTCTCGCACCGTCATGCTGTTTTAACCCTCGAAGATTCAGAAGAGGAATATATCCCGTTGTGCAACCTTTCAGATCAGCAAGCCCCTTTTGATATTTATAACTCTCACTTATCTGAGTACGGTGTACTTGGGTTTGAATATGGTTATGCAATGGCCAATCCAAACGCACTAACGATATGGGAAGCTCAGTTTGGTGATTTCTTTAACGGAGCACAGATTGTGGTTGACCAGTATATTGCGAGTGCAGAAACTAAATGGCAGCGTGAAAACGGACTGGTCATGTTATTGCCACACGGTTATGAGGGACAGGGACCTGAGCATTCATCTGCAAGGATTGAACGCTTTATGGAACTGTGTGCTGATTACAACATGCAGGTAACAAACTGTACTACACCGGCTAACTTCTTCCATGCGATCCGCCGCCAGTTTAAACGTGATTTCAGAAAACCACTGATCGTGTTTACCCCAAAAAGTTTATTGCGCCACCCTGCGTGCGTATCGCCACTGGCCGATTTTACCGATGGTAAATTCAAAGAGGTGATTGATGACGCCAATGTAAAAGCGAATAACGTG
>Ga0247730_1001670_pt1 | contig 11855 bp, 8 predicted proteins | sample UWRJL073202C2_FD_180959 | JGI IMG/M metagenome (GOLD analysis project Ga0247730, IMG submission 180959) | Plant litter microbial communities from Arlington Agricultural Research Station in Wisconsin, United States - UWRJ-L073-202C-2 | ecosystem: Environmental > Terrestrial > Plant litter >...
AAAACCGAGTATGGCGTGAAAAACGTCCCATACTGGAACTGGGATAGCCCTCGGACGAGAGAGGGATACTATAGATACCAAGGCGGAACGCAATGCGCTATCAATCGTGCTATTGCCTTTGCCCCATACTCAGATCTGCTCTGGATGGAGACGAAGAAGGTTCGTATTCATCCTCTTCATCGTTAATCATCCACGTTGACCTTGTTATCCTTTAGCCAATCTACAGCCAAGCGAAAGAGTTCTCTGATGGTGTCCACGCTGTATACCCTGGACATTGGCTGGCATACAACCTCAGCCCCTCGTTTAACTGGGATGCTGCAGGTTTAGGTGAGAAAGAGATGGAGTCCTATGTTTGGGAATTGGGCAAGCTTGGATTTGTTTGGCAGTTCATTACTGTGCGTGTCATGCACCCTCCCTCTCTTGTTTTCCGGGCTGATGCGTCTTGAACTTTTTTAGTTGGGCGGATTGCACTCCAACGCGTATATCAGTGACCTATTCGCAAAAGAGTACTCAAAGACCGGCATGAAAGCTTACGTCGAACTCGTGCAGAGGAAAGAAAGAGAACTCGGGACTGATGTTCTCACGCATCAAAAAGTTTGTTCATCATTCTGTTGCCTTTCCACGCAGTTGCTGACTGGCGTGTATACAGTGGAGTGGAGCAGAATATGCGGATAACCTGATTAAGACTGTCACCGGTGGTGTTTCGTCCACCGCTGCGATGGGGAGCGGCGTTACTGAGAGTCAGTTCGGCGCAAAGCTGTAGTTGTGTTACGTTCCATCATATGGACCTGTACATGTATTATTATGAAGATTCCCTTGCTATGAATACGCATGTTATCAAATCAAATGGGAACAATTTAAGCCCATTACAATACCTTGCATTCCAACTGCGCCAACATCGTTTGACAATTCCCCGAGCGCTTCCTGCCAGGGTCATCCGCATCCTCGTTGCTGCCTGCAAGTGGACTGAAGCGGCTAACTACAGCCTGGTCGACGTCGAGATCAGATTCGAAGGTGAGCCCCAGTCAGAATCGACAAAGGCGAGCTCAAGCCAAATGAGGTGGAATCGAGTCAACCAGCAGGCAACCGGCTGTAGCAGGACGAAGCCAGGTTTGATTTTAATTTCATGACAGTCAGGTCAAGCGAGACTCGATATGGCCTGTTGGGTGGGTGCTTAGTCATAATCTACGTTCGCTCCGTACTCTCTTGATCAAAATACACATTTTTCTCTGTCATTCGACACAGTCCGTAAATGCCTCCTGATCGTTCTGACAACACACATCCAAATCCTTATGCTCCGCCTGGAAAAAACACCAACCATTGCTACTGTTCGCGGTGTGGTGGACCTCACGGGGATGGTAGGCGTTGGGCGTATCGCACAATCATGCGACATCACCAGAATGAGCTCGACTCTAGAATATCAATCGTGCCTACACACACTGGTGCCAGCACACTGTCGACCGCCAACGCAGGGAGCGACTTCACTGGCAGCTTACAGCATGACGATGTAACACGGGCACAGCCGGGCATGTTTTCGGGAGACTCTGCAGATATCGGAGCAGATCTTGATAGTCAGACTCAGACTGCTACTATGGGACAGGCTGAGAACAATACAGCGGTTCACGAGAGCGAACTGCAGCAGGACTCGGAGCTTCTTGTAGGTTTTTTTTGTTACTGCTATATATCTCTCTCACACATTCTCACATCCACAGGAGGACAATTTGCAGCGGGCTGCCACTCACGACCAAGTAGAGATCGAAGATCCTGAGTTGGAGACTGGCTTTCAAGGAGATGCAGGAGCCTTTGTCAATACAGAGGACACGGAGGCGGCCCAGCGCGCTGCACGCGAGGCTATGCAGCAGCAATTTGACCTCGAAAATGACGGCTTTCGAGCCGAGACGGACATGCCGCCATTTGTCCCTAAGATCAAGGACATCGAGGTAGCGTGCCTGTTCAGAGATGCCCTGAAGACTGCCACACTCGAAAGTACACTTGAGCCGCTCCCAGCAGAGGTCTTGGAGCGGATTATCAATCCTGTGAAGGAGTACGTACGCCTAGGCTCTGAGGACAGAGATCTTCGCTTGTCCTTGGAGATCTTTCTTGCTGTTCAGAATGCCTCCGAGGCATCTTACGAGCTGGTGCGACAGGCCGTCATGCGCGCATTTCCTGGCTCTAGCATTCTTTCCTATCATTTGGCACGTAAAACGATTGCTGATATCACGGGAGTGGTGCCTATCTATAGGGACTGCTGCAAAAACTCATGTGCTGCTTTCACTGGACCATGGGCTTCACTTTCGTCATGCCCAACCTGTGGCGAGGACCGTTACGAGAAAGATGGAGTAACACCACGTCAGACATTCCTCACCATTCCCCTTGCACCTCAGCTCCAAGCACAGTGGAGAACCCCGGAGGGCGCTCACGCTATGCGTTATCGAGAGCGCTTTACGAAGAAGCTCTTTGACGAATTGAGAGCCCAAGACGGGGAGAGAGGGAACATTCCCTTCACCGATTTCCTTGATAGCGATGCTTATATTCAGGAAGTCAGCAAGAATCATATTGCCTCACACGACAGTGTTGTTTTGCTGTCTCTGGACGGTGCTCAGCTCTACGCTCACAAGGCATCGGACTACTGGATCGGCTCTTGGATCACTCTCAACCAGTCCCCCGATTCTCGATACCAGCGCAATGGTCTTCGACCTGCATTGATTATTCCAGGTCCCAATAAGCCTAAGCATCTTGATAGCTTTCTCTTTCCTACGCTTTGGCATTTAGCTGCTATACAGAAAGAGGGAGTCAAGATATGGGATGCGGAGAATAACACCGTCTTTGTGGATCGGCCATTCTTTGCATTTGCAACAGCAGATGGGCCTGGTAGCGCTGCAATGAGCGGCTTTGTAGGGCATCAAGGAAAGATGCATTGTCGAGCTTATTGTCCTATCCGTGGTAGGCGTAGGTCCGGCGACAAGGCATACTATCCTGCTCGATTGAAACCAGGCTCGGATGACTACAACGTTCCTGGTTGCACCCATCCCGATGTTGATTTGGACGAGCTTCTAGAGTCCTTCACTCCAGACGAAGCAGCTTCACGCTACAAGAAAAATCTAGACATACTGTGCCGAGCTACAGGATCAAACGACTTTAAAGCCAAACGGCTTCAGACGGGGATTTGCAAGCCGTCTATCTTCAGTGGCCTTCCTGCACATAAAACTTTGGGAGTCCCTGGCATGTTCCCCCTTGACATCATGCATCTTCCTTGTCTTAACATCCCAGATCTTCTCTTTCCCTTATGGCGTGGCACATTTGACTACAACAAGGATACGGACGACCGCAAGACGTGGGACTGGGCCGTTCTGGTGGGAAAGCAATGGATCGATTACGGTGCAGAGGTTGCATCAATCCGCTCTTATGTCCCTGGCTTTTTCTCCCGACCCCCTCGTAACATTGCACAGAAGTATAGCAGTGGCTACAAAGCAAGCGAGCATATGCTTAATCTTTATGGATATGGACCGTGCCTCCTATTTGGTGTGCTTCCAGACGTGTACTGGGAGAACCTTTGCCACCTCGTGCGCGGATTCCGAATCATGATGCAGCAAGTGATAAGTCCCGAGGAGCTCGTAGAAGCCCACACACAGTTCTCACTGTTTTCGACTGGATTTGAAGAGCTCTACTACCAGCGCAGAGAAGACCGTTTGCATTTTGTGCGGCCCAGCATACATGCTCCCTCCCATTTTCCTTACGAAACACAACGTGCTGGTCCCGGACTGATTTACTCCCAGTGGATGATTGAATGTGTCATTGGATTGATGGGCGCAGAAGTACGACAGCCAGCAAAGGCATTTGCAAATCTAGCTCAGCGTGCTTTACTGCAATGCCAAACTTCGGCTCTCAAAGCGATCATACCCGACCTTCGAGGACCATCTGAGCCCGGAAAATTACCCAGAGGTGCCATAGATATTGGCAATGGCTACTTGCTTCTTCGCAAGCGCGAGCGTACACCACACAGTGTTCGGTCTTGCGAGAAGAATGTGCTACAGCAATTTTTTGCAAGCATTGGGCAAGTTGTCAGTGAGGACAAAGTGAAAGTTCGTCGATGGGCCCGTTTGCAACTTCCCAATGGACATAAGGCACGTTCAAGATGGGGAGAGAACAGTGATATTGACAGAAATCGTCGCGCAAGATGTGTAATTGTAAGGCCATCAATATCTTGGTATTATCTTCAGAATAGATTCTCACTCAAACATAACAGTGTACTCATGGCGGGAGTACCGAGCAGGTTGCCGAGGTGCTGTACTACTTTCAGCCAGATGAGGCCTTAGGTGGAGCAGCTGCTTTGGTTTCGTTATATGGCCGACCGCACGCTGAGCTACTTTGACGCTCCTCAAACACATATGCCACCATGCAATACTTCGGTGATTCTGCAAACGCTCTGGCTGTCATCAATGTCCGTGACATTCATTCCGTTGTCATAATGGCACCCGACAATCACTACAAGCTACGCTACAAGGACGGGACAGAGCACAATCGCGAATTTCTCGTTGAGGAATTTGGAACCAAAGTTTTGCGTCAGATCCTAGGTAATCGTAATGACTCGGAGGAGGGAAACCAAGATAATGACGACAGTGACAATGAGCAGATGGAGGTATGAGTGCATGTATTCCAATAGATTCAGTAGACAGTTGTTGCGAGAAATGCCGAATGTAACCGTGAGTCATTGGGTGACCAGATTATTTGGACCTACAACATACCATTTCGATCAGCGACAGTGCGCTGAAGCCTCGCCGAAGTTGTTTGGCTCTATTTATAAATAATGCACACAACCACTTCGCAGACATTGTCCGACTTCCACCATCACCATAGCTGGCATGTCTGGCGAACTCTTTGGTCACGGCCAGACCCAGTCTGAGCCCCGACCAGAGCTGATGCTCGATGTGTCCGCTCACACTCTTTCCCTTTACGAACAGCGACGCAAGGACGACTTTGAGCAATACAACCGCCACACCAATGCAGCATATTCCCCGTATGCAGAAAACATGTCGCCCTACGATGCGGCCAGTCTATATACATCATCGTCTCATTCAAGTGGCTCCGATACCCGTAGTGGATCCTTCGAGTCTTTGGGTTACGGCGAGCGCCGCAGCTCGAGCCTCGCACCTCCCAGCCAACATTCTCATCGCGGCTACCACCGCTCCCACAGCGTAGCATCCAGTCGAAGTTCGCGCACGCGGGAAAGCCCAGTAGGCTGGAATGAAGTCGAAGAACTGAGAGAGAAACTCAATCGGCAAATAGGCAAGTATGACGCGCTGAGGTACGTTATAGTATTCGCTCGTATCGTGTCTATCCAACTAACTTATTCTTTTAGTGACGCATACAACCTCCTCTTGGAGCGTCTAGAACGGATATCTTCTGCTCAGGAGCCTTTACAATCTACTAGTTCTGGTCCCGTCAAAGTTAACTACATCACTTCAGCTCCTAAGAAACCTGCACTTGACCGCTTCGACCCCAAGTATGAGCACATCAAGAATTGGACAGTCGATAAAGCAACAGATGGGAAGGAGGCCAAGGCAGCGAAGCTGTGCAATCACAGCTTGGGCTACATTGTTAAAGAGAATGGCACTATTATATCGGACTCAGAGGCTGCGACTGTGCGCGGTATTGCTCGTTGGATATTCGAGACACTAAACCATGCGGGTCTTGCGCCGACTACGTGGGGTAAGCGGACTCAGCAAGCGAACAACTACGCGATTAACACCCTCGAGAACGAGGTCGAAGAGATTGCCTTCTGTGATGGCCATTGGAAAGCTCAGCAGATTCTCACCACAATCTACAGCTACTGGTACTCGCAGAACGGGGAGATGGGAACGAAGAACCTGAAACGGAAGAACAAGGACTCCGAGACGGATTCGAAACCGGTGAAGAGGCTGAAGGAGGAGATCCAACGTGATAATACCCCATTGGTATGCTCATCTCTTGCCTCAATGGCAGAGTTGCATTAATTCCGTCTTTCTGCAGCCTACCACTATGTCCGAAATCATGACCATGGATCCAGAACCCGCGCCAGCAATGCTCCGCGCACCTTCGGTGGTTGTTCAAATTCCACCCGCCGAAGATAATTGCACTGCTAACCCGGTGGCTGCACCCGCAAACGACACTACTGATACTACGATTGGATTTACGGTTCGTCTGCCAGTGCTGTATACACGCAACACTTGTCGAACTCACGTATGTCAATTCAGCTCAAACCTGTCTCGTGCGTATACTTGTGCCTTTACATGGCATATATCTGAAGATTTGTAGATTCCGCACTGGCAAGTCAGCTATTCAGGCAACACCTGAAGTAGCAATGGGTCTCACAGTCCCCGAAATGACAACTGCCACCGCAACTCCGACTGCAAATACGGAGGTAGCTACGATGCCAGCGCCGACTGAACATCAAACAGAGCCCGGAGCAGTGACAGTATCGGAGCCAGTTGCTGCAATTGGTGATTCCCAACTTGAACCAACTTCGTTACCACCAACTACAGCAGCAAAACCCCCAGGCAAGATTCTGAAACCAACGAGGCATAAGACGGCGAAGTAAGTACATCACTCGCTATCCTTACCACACGAAACTGATTGTGTATGCTATAAAGGAACTTTTGTGCATTGTCTTGGATTGAGACTCATCCAGGCGGCTTGGAATCCGACTTCAACATTTATTGGAAAAGCATCGAAGGTACAGAGGATAGCCAGGTAAGCGTGTTGTATGTCTATCTATTGTGGTGATCTTCCGACTGAGAATGTTATTTCTTCCAGCCCTTCAGAGATATGGTCACCGCAGCGAAGAATGAGAAGAAGACGGCTGAGAGTGCTGGGGGTACCAGCGGAGGGAGGAGCAGCCGTGCAGCGAAGCGCAGCAAGTAGTTAGATGGGGAATATCAGCGTCTCGATATTGTGTATTCCATACCTACAATTAATGACTTTATGACACCTGCTACAACTAGAAGGGACCGGATTGAGGCCAGCTAGTATCTACCCGACACGACCTGCTCAGACCGGTTACAGTGACTCGATGTGGCCTGTTCTGGCCATAATGCGAGCAGGTTCTCACTTGCTCCTGCTCGAAGGGGCCAGATAGCTTAACTCGATCTCACTGGAACCGGCCTGCTACAGCCTGACACAACGACTCGATGCAGCCCGATCGGTCCTGCTGTCACCACAACATCACCTGCTCCCACTTGCAGCCACTTGATTGTGCCAGGTTGAAAATCTGGCCGTTGCCTCTGAGCTGGCCAGAGTAGGGAATTATCAGGCGACCTGACAGGACTCGCTCTCGCCTTCCAGGACCTTTGTCGATTTTGACTGGGGGTGAGCGCTTGAGCACAGAGGGTGAGGCACAGCCACAACCCGATCAAGTCAACATTGGGTCACGTTTGTCACTGTCACTTTGAACTGACTTTGCGCTTCCATTGTCCAAGTTCCATTTTTCCATCTTTCCAGCTCCTCATCGATTTGGCAGACGTTCTGTCCTTTTCTCCATACAGATGCCAAGGCTCGTATCAGGCCTCGAGCTCGGTCGCTATAGTCGATCAATGCGCGTCAGCATTTGACCTGTCAATGCAAACAACATACAACGCCTGGTGGCAGAACAAACAATGTAGGAGTCCAGTTGACTTCGAATTTTCCTCGGTTTCTCCATGAACATCTCATCTGCATTAATCTGCCTCACTTTTTCCCATTCTGACTGCATCTGATGTACTCTGGTTCAAATGTCTTTTGGGTTTTCCATCGAGGCAGCTTTACGTGTTGCCCCTTCGCTGGGTGGCATCAAAGGATTTATAAAGCTACCTTGACGTGCTCTAGTCTCCTTGACTCGATAGCCCATACGCTCGATATGGAAAAAATGGACACGGGCCTGACAAACCAGAATATCGACTCGGATAGGGCTGCGCTAGGAGTGCAACCTCCTCCGAAATTCCCCAGCACTGACACTCTAGAAAGGTTAGTCAACGTTAAATCTCAGCGGAATACGTAATTTGATTTTCACTCCAGAGAACCCAGAGGTGGGAATGGGAATGGCGAAGCATCTAACCCTCAGGCTCCCGCGTTCCGTCTCCGTAGGCCTGGAAAGAGTGTGATACCTGTTACCAACACCAACGCGACTCTCGGTCAGCCAGTGCCATCTGAGCCACACCCAGAGACGACACTCAGGCGCAGGTCTATTTCTGAGGCGAATGTGACTCAGCAATCTATGCCAGCTGTGTTGCCCACCAATGGTTTGTGGTTTCGATAGTGTCATGACGAACCCATCATCCTGATTAAATACTTCAGCCACTTCGAAGAAGGGCCTTAAACCTAGTTCTGGCGAAGAAGATTACACGAAGACTTACCCGAACGACGAGTACGGGATGGAAATGGGACCGGAGGCTCGACTTTGGAGGACATACCTGGACGAAGCCAAGATCATAGACAAGGATAACTCCGAGGACAACAACTCAACACTGGATGGAATTCTCATTTTTGTGAGTTTTTCGAGTCCTGCCTTTTGACGAATCCTAATAACCTTATAGGCTGCCATCTTCTCGGCTATTGTGACGACATTTGTGACCCAAACATATCAATCTTTACAACAAGATCCCCAGGCTATATCGGCGGTGTTGCTCCTGGAGCTCATTGCTGTGCAGCGTGCCTTGTCCAATGGCTCGTCTGTCAACGAGATCCCTTCCTCTGAGGGTCTGGATGCTGATTTCGCGCCGGCCTCTTCAGACATTTGGATCAACGGACTTTGGTTCCTCAGCTTGGTACTCAGTCTCCTTATCGTTTTCCTGGGTGTTCTGGCCAAGCAATGGCTACATCAATATGACGCAGTGACATCTGGACCGCCGCGAACTCGTGCCCTCATTAGGCAGGCACGGTATTCAGGATTGCGCAAATGGCATGTCCACACGCTCATTGGCATACTTCCCATTGTAATACACATATCGCTCGCCTTATTTTTCGCTGGCTTGGTGATTCTCCTGCGTTCGATGCTATTGAATCTCGCCTATTTTGTTGCCGGCATTGTCGGTGCTGTTTATCTGGCATACTTCGTCTCCAATTTCCTTCCCATATTCTACCCATTCTGTCCCTACCGAACTAGTTTGACCCCCAAACTTTACCACTTGTGCAGCTTATTGTCTTTGTTGCGCGTGCGGTTAGCACAGGTTCCCGATGAACCACCCACTTCTCCAGTCATGTCACAGAAGCGACAGCGTTGGGGATCGTTTCCGTGGCACCTACGACTACCTCAAATATCGCTTTCTGCCAAGCCCGTTCGATGGCGCGACGCAGAAAGTAAGGCATTTACAAACACCGGTGGTCTCATGGAAATCGAAGCGGCATCATGGCTTTACACGTCTTCCTTCAACCTAACTGCTCAGCAAGTGGCGCTCGAGGGCCTCGCAGGTCTTCAGCAAGATTACAGCGAAGGAAAAGCAATCAAGTCAACTTCGCAGGCATTGGATGCATTAAATGGTGAATGTGAGCGTCTTTGCAGCCTCAGGGAACACGACTATGCTACTACCGAGCGTCAGTTGGAACTAGTCCTTAGGGCTTTAATCCAAACCCAGAGCCCCCTTATTCCGCAGAACGAAGATGAGTATCAACAGCCAAAGCTGCCCAATGGTGTCGAAGAATTCTGCCACGACAACGAAATCGGCCCTCAGCTCACAACGTTATTAACATGCGGCTGGTTCGAGCGACCATATGGACTGTCAGTAAACGTCGACGAGTTCTTGATCAATGCGGTGGAAACCCAGGCTTCGAGCCCACAGCTTCCTGCTCATTCATGGGTAGCACTTCTACGAGCTGCTCCGAGAAGTGTCATTGGGAATCTCAATAAAAAAAACCCATACAAACTGAAACTTACTCGAGAACTGCTAACAGTCCTATTCAAAGTCGGCAGCTTCGCTCCCACTGAAGGCACCCCCACTCCAACTGTCGCTAAAAACGCTGTTACGACAATTCATCACCCGAGCCAGGCGATGTGTCTAGCCATGTTTGACGCTGTATGCATCATAAGCGGCACGTATACAGGCACACCAACAACGCCACCTCAGATTGTGCTTGCCACAATAAATCTCCTTCTGTGGGTTGGGGAACCAACCACTTCCGCCGACGCCGACGCGGTTTCTACTGCGAACGTGGTTTTAGATTACTTATTGCAATCTGTGCAGCCAGCAAATTCGAAGATAAAGGAGCTTTCAACCCTGTGGACTTCTGCGGACAGGCGGAACGTGAATACTACCCTTTCGCGCTTCCTTCGAACAGATTTTGCCGTCTCTTGCGGTTCGGTGGAGTCCGAACCTTCCGAAATATGGCGGAAGACTTTGGCGCTGATGGAGCATGTCTTTCTTCGTGCGGACCACGGTCGCGCCAGTGTCCTGTGGCTCGAAGGAAATCCAGAACGGGCACTCCACGTTTACTTGGACTACATGAACGGCAATGATACCGGCGGCATCCCACACAGCAATACGTCTCCATGGTGGCAGCGTGGAGGACTAGAATTAGTCCTCTCGGCTATGGATATGGGCGATATAGCGATTTTCAAGCGTATGCTCGTTATCGACGTCATTCCAGCATTGTTCAATGTCTGGTCAAAGGAATCCCAGTACTATGCCAGGGACCCAACCGCACCAGCTTTCATCAAGCACTACCTTGCTAGCATCTTACCAAAAGATGCTCTTTACAGAAAGGACTCTGCCGCTCCTGAGTACCAATCAGACCAGACGCGTTACATTCACACACCTGAAAACCTCTATCATCTCTCCCGCATTCTTCTTCACTCCGATGCCGTACATTCGAACGAGAATACCATCCTAAAACTCCTCAGCCTCGATCCCAAGAATCTGTCATGGATTCAATGTCTGAACATGCTCAGGAAGTGGGTTCCGGAGAAGGACAAATGGGAAAACGAGTATGCCATGAGTGCAAATATCACAAGAGCATACGAGACCATTGAAGATATTCAGTACATCTTGGGCATTGCAGATAACAATCTTGAATCCAATGTGGATTGGCAATCGAGGTATGCTATAAACACCCAGATTCCGGATGGAAGGAAAAGAGTAAGTTTGTTCTATGTTCTCTTCATGTCCGTTCATTTTGAATTCATCATGAACTCCAGTTACGAGATGTCCACTCTGATATGGCCAATGATCCTTCGGCAAGTCAACGTCCGTCGTGGAATATTCGCATGCGAAAACTATTCCATTTCGAGGTTGGGGTGTGTGGGTCTGAATCGGGTAAGCAGACCGAACAGACAGTTTCCCGTATTGAAAGCGTGTAGGGAAGTGAGCGCTAAAGAAGAGTGTATTATTATACAAAGCTTTAGGAGAAATTTTCGAAGACATATTCGCATTCAACGCGGTCGATACCAAACCTGGGTCATCTCACTGCTCTGAGTTATCATGCATGCTCTCTGCTCTGCTCATGGCTCTGTTTGTGACATTGAAATGCGCTTGTGACAGCCGCACATATCTAGAGGCACATTATTGATTAAACAGAACGGACTCTATAAGTTCACGTTCAATGCCACTGTCGCTCCCTGGTCTGGATTTGAGGTGAGTAAGACGCGGTCACGTTACCGCGATTTCACTGGATGCTTCCATTTTCCCGTACGACTGCGGTAAGCAGTGCGCACAGCAATTGGAAGCTGAAAAGACTCGGGTATGGTACTACTCCAAATGCATACACAATCACATAACAAATCCCAATCGCTTAGCAAAAGCTGTAGCATAGCCTGGTCTATTTATACTTCCTTTTTCTTCAGCGCTGGTATAAAGCAAAGTCCACTTTTGAGCGATATGGAAGTAGTATTTCATCTCCATGATAATTCCCAC
>Ga0247730_1001673_pt1 | contig 11842 bp, 14 predicted proteins | sample UWRJL073202C2_FD_180959 | JGI IMG/M metagenome (GOLD analysis project Ga0247730, IMG submission 180959) | Plant litter microbial communities from Arlington Agricultural Research Station in Wisconsin, United States - UWRJ-L073-202C-2 | ecosystem: Environmental > Terrestrial > Plant litter >...
TTTCCATCTGTTTTCTGCCCCATCCGCTCCAGACAGCTTTGAAGCTCAGCCTTGCTGTGAACTTTCGTGAGGAAGGTGTTCAACGCCCCAGAAAGGAGGACAGGTTGGAAGGTTGTTTGAAGTAGCGTCGCGCCATCCGACAATGCTCCAATGCACAGCCGTACATCGTCTGGACTTTCGACAGATGTTAAAGCATAGTCAATGAGATGCTTCTGAAGCGAAGTATGATCGGCAGGGGAAAACACATAGAATTGAACAGAAAGTTGAGACGCAGTTTCCAGGATGGACCGAATGACTGCTGCAAGCTTAAGGACCAGCTCGGAGCCTGGTCCAAATATATGAGGCTGCTTGAATAGCATTCGGTTGCTTGGCACAAAAGTGCTGATGCAGAACGCAGTGATGGGTACTCCTGGACTGGATGGGTCTTGGACAAATGACATCATGACAGCAATGTCTTCTGAACTTGGACACGTAAAGTTTCTCCGCTGTTTGACCTACGAAAAGATTCTGCTACTCAGGAATCGTGGAGGAGTTTGAATCACGTAAATTTACCTGAATGGATGTCTGCAGGGCTGCATCAATCATAGGGCTCGATATGAGCATATCCTTTCTTTCTTTTACTGGTAAGGAGAGTACTCGTTTGGCTTTCTTAATAGTCATTGGATGAGACTTTGACAGCCGGGCGAATGCAGACCTGTCCTGGATCAAGCCAGATAGGTCCTCGATGTCTGAAAGAGGAGGCTCCAAACGAGGCTTCATGTCTCGGTAGAGACTGAGCAGTCCTCTAAGTGACCTTGCTTCGTCAATAGAAACATTACTCATGCTTCCCAGAGCGCCTTCTTCCACGGCTCGCGAACTACACACGGATGTGTACGGACACCCTTTACAGGTCGGGTTGAAATGCCAATTGATATCCTTCTTTTCGCGTGACAAAATGGAGGGAAGCGTGTAGAAGAGAAATGTATCCAACGACGATGATAGAAGAGTCAGATCAACATCTTTGATGTCTGACCGTGAAGGGGGAGCAATGTCAAATCCGTCTTCGGGTGGAAGCCAGACTGCGGCTGTTTTCGACGGTTCGAAGGCACTGTCGGCTAGAAGGTAGTCGAGACATAGAGTGTAGAAGTAGATCTGAACGTGGTGTGAAGTCTAGAGCATTGATTAGCTTTCGTCGTAAAATTAGTAGAATCAAACACACCTTGACATGTGAGGAAGCTTTAGCATCGACGACCCTCCAGATAAAACCAGTAGGAGTCTTTGTCACTTCCAGAAGATCAGGCTTTGCCAACCCGAAGTTTACTGGCGTCTTGCCATTGCTTCTATACCGCGCATTTAACTCTTGAGATGGAGGCCAGAAGACAAGTCCAGCCACGAAAAAGTACGGCCGATCGTCCATTATGAGGTTCTCGATGAAATAAGAGGGATCCATAGGAGTCGAGGGGACCGTCAAGAGTAGACCCGATTCGTCTAACCAGCTAAGGAGAGTCTGTTCCCAGTCTACTCCACGTTGGAACTGAGCTTTGGAAAGCTCTGAAGGCTCCTCCGAAGATGCTCGTACGCCAGAACCTACAGCTTTGCCGTCATGGTAGACGTTATGGATGTAGAGATCGCAGCTGAAGTGATGATATGTCGCGAGGTTGGTGGCAGACAGAGAGCTTGTGCGAGACATAGATGGAAGTCGTGGAAGAGATGTTATTGTTGTGGCATGTATTACATTCCTGTGAACAACAACAGCGATAGACAGATCATCATGACCTCTCGTTTGGGACAAGGGACAAAGCAAGAAGACCGTCCGACGAGGTCACGTGCATTCGCGTTTCTTTCGGCAATTGCCGCTCTGACGAAGCACAAAATTTGAAGTGACTACGCCTCCGTTCTTCTTACCACTATCTACCTCTTTCCCCTCCCCCTCCCTCCCCTTCCAAAATGTTCTCTCGGTCGATGCGCTCTGTCGCAAGGACAGGAAACAATGTACGCTACTACCACGCATTCGAAGAGTAGAGCCCGTAGTCTGACAACGTTACTCTAGGCCATTCCGAAACCTTACATGGCAAGGAATATGAACACTAAAGTCAATGGTACGCTATGGCGTATTACAGCAGCAATACTATCTTAACTAACAAACATCCGTAGGCCCCGTTATTGGTATTGACTTGGGAACGACAAACTCCTGTGTTTCTGTTATGGAGGGAAAGGAATCCCGTGTCATTGAGAATGCAGAGGGTGCCCGGACTACACCATCTGTAGTTGCGTTCACCAAGCATGGAGAACGTTTAGTCGGTCTTCCTGCTAAGCGACAATCCGTTGTGAACTCAGCGAACACTGTGCACGCCTTCAAGCGTCTCATCGGACGGCAGTTCAAGGACAAGGAAGTTCAAGAGGATATGAAGCACTGGCCATTCAAAGTCGTACCGAAGGGTGATGGCCGGCCAGCTGTGGAAGTTGAGAACGGTGATAAGACTCAGCAATTCGTGCGTCCATTTTCATGCCAGTCTGTCTTGTGCAAGAGCTGACCCGGGTTCTTTTCTCAGTCATCTGAAGAGCTTTCGTCAATGGTGTTGGTGAAGATGAAAGAGACGGCAGATGCATACCTTGGAAAAAAGGTTAAACATGCCGTCGTCACTGTCCCAGCATACTTCAACGATGCTCAGAGACAGGCGACCAAGAACGCTGGCCAAATCGCCGGCCTCGATGTTCTTCGTGTTATCAACGAGCCTACCGCTGCTGCTCTAGCATATGGCCTCGGCAATGAGAGCAACTCTGTTATCGGTGTTTATGATCTTGGTGGTGGAACATTTGATATCTCGATTCTCGAGATGCAGAATGGTGTCTTCGAGGTGAAGTCGACGAATGGAGACACTCACCTTGGTGGAGAAGACTTCGACCACGCGCTCGTCGGTCACTTATTGGAGTCTTTCAAGAAAGAGAATGGACTCGATCTCTCCGGTGACCGCATGGCTATCCAGCGCATCCGAGAAGCCGCAGAGAAGGCGAAGATCGAACTTTCTTCCACAACTCAGACCGAGGTCAACTTGCCCTTCATCACTGCCGACGCTACTGGCCCCAAACACATAAACCAGAAACTTCTCCGTTCTCAATTCGAGTCTCTTGTTGCGCCCCTCATCCAGCGGACAGTAGAACCTTGCAAGAAGGCAATTGCTGATGCAGGTTTGAAGGCTGCGGATGTCCAAGAGGTTATTCTGGTTGGCGGCATGTCCCGTATGCCCCGCGTTGCAGAAACAGTCAAGTCCATTTTCGGCCGGGAAGCTAGCAAGGGGATCAACCCTGACGAGGCCGTTGCTATGGGTGCTGCTATTCAAGGCGGTGTCCTCGCTGGAAATGTCACGGATATCCTCTTGCTTGATGTTACTCCCCTCTCACTCGGTATTGAGACTCTCGGTGGAATCATGACCAAGCTTATCAGCCGCAACACCACTATCCCGACCAAGAAGAGCCAAGTGTTTTCCACAGCTGCCGACGGACAGACTGCTATCGAAGTCAAAATCTACCAGGGAGAGCGTGAGCTTGTTCGTGATAACAAGTTGTTGGGTAACTTTAACCTCGTCGGCATTCCTCCTGCTCCCAAGGGTGTCCCTCAGATCGAGATCACTTTCGACATTGACGCCGATGGTATTGTCAACGTTTCTGCCAAGGACAAGGCCACCAACAAGGACCAGTCCATGACCATCGCTTCCTCCTCCGGCCTCAGTGACAAGGACATTGAAAAGATGGTTTCCGATGCTGAGCAATACGCTGAGAGCGACAAGGAGCGCAAGGCTTTGATTGAAGAGTCCAATAAGGCTGACTCTGTCTGTGCTGATACTGAGAAAGGTACGCTTCGTCATTATCTTCTATGACTCTATTCTCATGCAATTCTAGCCATGAACGAGTTCAAGGAACAGATCGACGCCACTGAGAAGGAGAAGGTTGCCAAACTTGTTGCTGAGCTCCGTGAGATTGCTGTCAAGGGACAGGCTGGTGACGCCTCTGTGACCGCTGACCAAATCCGCGAGAAGATCAGCGAGACTCAACAAGCATCTCTCGGTCTCTTCCAGAAGGTGTACGAGAAGCGTAATGCTGAATCGAACGCTTCCGAAGAGCCCAAGGCTGAGGAGCCCAAGACCGAGAAGAAGGACTAAGTTCCTGGTCGTCGACTATCCCGCTACTTCGTTGTTTTCTGAGGATCTTTGCTTTGTTCACTTGCTTTCGCTTCCATTTGGGCCTTCCACACACTTTCATTGACTACCTACACTACTCTTGCATATATGTTTTACTACTTGTAGATTCTACCTAGTTGCTTTTCGGGCACACCCCACTCATCATTATTACACCTTTGCCTCAATACACAATGTTGTTCTCCTGAAAATGACTTCTGTTGAATTAGAACTGCATAAGGTAGAAGTGGCCTGAATACAAAACTCGTCATGGCTTTCCGCTTACTTCCATCATCGACTCGAGCCTTGTCGCAGCATGTCGTTTCTCGTTCTTCTCCGTATGTGCGAACTCGATTAGCTGCTCTTACTGTCAGCCAAGGCGTCAGAACGCTTTCCACCTCTCCAGCACGACGCAACGAGGATAAGGTGCCATCCCAAAATGAGAACAGCGAATATCATCCTATGTTTGCTCGCACCCTTCGCAGACTCAAAATATTCTCTGTTTCCTCACTAAGCCTCTCTACTACAATGACCCCATTCATGTTCCTCATCGACTCCTCCGTGCCCACCTATGCCAGGGTGACACTGGCGTCCACCGCACTCATGACGTCTGGCGTCAGTACGGCTCTCATTTCCTGGATCGCGAAACCATACGTGTTGTCCTTGAAGACGTTGCCTTCACCGGAAGAAGGAGGAAATGAAATTGTGCAATTCACTACCATGAATGTGATTTTGAAGACGCGTATAACGCAGGTGTGTGATTTGACATAGCTTCTAGCTATATTGTTGTAACACTACTAATGTAATTGAGCAGATATTCGATCCTGATTTTCTAGTGGAGACTACGCGTCCTTTCGCGACTTGGGAATTAGCTAAGGAGGTGCAATTACCAGCTTCGTCGGAAGTCCCAGCGCCGGGCACTGAAGAAACAGTGGCGCAGACACTGGACCGCAGTGGGGCAGTATTGGGAAGCTGGGTAGTAACTTGGAAAGAAGGGGGAAAAGGCGAATGTCGCGCCGTTGGAAATATTATCCAGTGAGCACTGTTCATGGTGTCTTGATCCTATTGTAGTCTAACATGCAGTAAAGGCACTTTTCTGTCCATCAAGAGCTTTTGCCGAAACCTATTGGTCCCAAAACCTCATAGGCCTTTAGACATATTCTATTCTTAAATCCTGCATAATAATAGTCCGCAAGCTACGTAGTAGAGGATGAACGCATTTATAGCTTCGACTTGATCGCCTTTAGCTGTGCGTGCTTCATGCTCTCGTCTAAGAAAGAGATATTAGAATCCATGAATAGAGATGTTCGGACGAACGAAAGCTCACAGTTGGAGTGGAAGAGGCGATCTTCAGGTACTGATACAAGATGGGAGTGCAGATTCCTTGCGTCGACCATTTCTGGAACAACGTCCTTGATGGTCTTGGCCCCCAGCAGTCGCATGTTCATTTCAAATTCGTCCTACAGTTATTGACGTTAATTTGAGGCTTCAGTTTGAAAGAGAAGAGACAACGAACGTGGAGGATTTGAAGAGCGTGATCAACACCTTCCATACCATAAGACGAGAACGCGTAGATGAAAGGTCGACCAATGCCCACTGCCACGCGGGGTCAACACAAGTCTCTTGCAAATTTAGAATGCTCATACCAGCAGTTGCTCCCAGTGCAATGGCCTTCAATATATCCGTTGCTCTGCGCACTCCTCCATCGACGAAGAGCTGGAATTTCTCGTTAGGGAACGAAAGTCCTCGCTTCTCCTTGAGATGAGCCACAACGTCGACCAAGACTTCAATTCCAGAGGGGGCGAAATCCAGTTGACGACCTCCGTGATTTGAGAGGACGACGCCTGCGAGCCCTTCATCATATGCTTTCAATGCATCCTCCCACGTTTGCACGCCTTTCAATAGAATGGGCACTATTCATTCGTCATTGAGAAAGCTGATTCGACAAGCACAAGAAATGGTGTCTTACTTTTGGTGATACTCTTAAACCACTTAAGGTCTTTCCAGTCTAGGCCAGGATCTATAAATGACTACAGGATGTCAGTGGCAGTCACGCAGACATAACAGATTGCGGGCTCACACTGATGGCTCGGGCGGCACCTTGGGATCTATTGACACCTTCGGAACCGCTTTTGCTTACTTCAGAGGGATCCTCTGCGTCGAACTTCATTCGCATATCCTGTTGGTCGGTCAGTACAGAAGCATCCCAGAGAACCTCATTTGCAACTGACCTTCTCTCGCCTACCAAGCTGTGGTGCATCAACAGTAATAAATAATGCCTTCACGCCTCGCTTCTCAGCATGCTGAACAATTCGCTTCGTGATTTCTCTATCCTTGTTGACGTAACTGAAGTGTTTGCGGTGAGTATCTTTCCGACAGGCAGGAGGATAACCTACAGTTGGAGGAATTGAGACTGCCCAGGTTGTGCAGCATCGACTATGTCATCGAAGCTACATGAGGCAAGTGTTGGGATCTACATTAAGTCAGTACTCCATTTTGTATTGGGAATGAGTATAGCGAATTACCATTTGGATGACACCGTGTTTTCCAGCTGCTCGAGTGAGGTTCAGCTCTCCGTCCGGGTGTCCCAGCTTTCCTAGAGCTGTAGCAGACTAAGCGACATCAGTGTGAAGCATACCCCTCCAATCGTTGTGAACCTACGATGTAAATAGGCAAACTGGACTTCTGTCCCAAGATAGTCGTAGACCAGTCAACCTTTGTGACGTCTCGCATGACTCTTGGTCGGAACCAGATCCTGTCAAGTCAACATCAGTATAAGCTTTGAAAGGTTTCCCGATAGTGAACAAACCGATGATATGCAGCATGGTTCTCTCGGTGTGTAATTTCGTCGTCTGCAGCGGAAGAATAGTAGGCCCAAGCTTTTTCCGGCATGACCTGACGTGCAATTGCCTACAACCATCATATTCAGCGCCTTTCGTGCAGACAATTTGAGTAAGGACACACCTCGAAGTCGTGCAGATTGAGTACTTCCTCCAAGGAGGGCCGGTTTGACATGCGGTCAAGTCTTGCTTTCTCTTCATCTGTGATGACCACTTCTACTTTCTCAACGGTATCTGGTTCCACAGATCCTAGACTGCACTCCCCGTTAGAATCTAGAGCAACGCGACAATTCCCGAACCGACATACTGCTTCTCTTTGGGTAAATTGGTGGTGATAGCGTCTGGGGGATGGATAGGGTCGTATTCCTGACTATAACGCCTTGTGAAATTTGCATCGTAGCATAACACAAGGGTAATACATACGTGGCATCTTTGCCAGCATATTTCAGGATGATCTTGCTTCCGCCTTGAAATGCGCACTTGGTGAGCTATGATTTGTGCTTTCATTCCAGCCAACTCACCAGGGTGATCTAGTGACATATGGGCTTCAGTATTAGTCCTAGAACCTCGTTGCAGGCCGGACTCACCATCAAGAAACTCTGTAACGTCGTACACCTTGCCTGGGCAGCATGTCAAGATGCGAACTAGGTGCCTGGAGTATAGTTCGTGCTCACCGTGAACAATAATCCAGCAGCTCTCACGCGAGTTATGTGTCGCAACGTCCTTCCCGGAAATCTGTGCCATAGATAGGTGGAGGTAAGAGGAAGAGACAGTGCGGGGTAATCATAACATCCCAAATTCCGTAAATGTTGCAGGTCTACTTTGCGGTCCGGAAAGCCATATCGGGCCGTTATATTGCGGGTCTCCGCCGCTTCCGACATGATGCTTCTTCGGTCTTCCTGTGCAGCTTCAACATGGATGATGGCCTCAACGGGGAGAGGATCCTATCGACTACTACTGAGCATGCCATCTTCAAGAGCAGCGTAAAACAAGAGTCCCGTCCCCAAGAGAAACCACCTTGTGAATTTTGCTCTAGTTCTAGTTCCAGCGAGGTGAATTCCCAAAGGTGAATTCATGTATACGATCACTTGCGTTCAGCAATCCCGGCGAACGAATTGAAAAGAATTTGGAGATGCATACACATATGTGGGTACATTTTTGTCAAGATGTACATTTTATATAGATAAAAAAAGACATAAGAAAAGACCAGCCAGCTATGTGACCCTCATAGTAAAACCGCCGCCATGTTCCCCTCTGACTCTAGTATGTGAAATATATATATAAGAACAGCGAGAGCGATGCGAAAGGCAGGCCCGGTCTAAACCACTTGGAATGCTGACCCGCCAGCCTTGAAGTCGAAATCTATCACTTCCTGCATGCCCATGACCTCGAAGAATTCTTTAGGCGCCATCCCTTGTGCTGAGCTCCAATCTGTGCCGGTCTTCTTCAAGGATTGCATCGCAGCGCGCACTGCATGTACCATGGCAACACAGCTTACAAGCGAGAAAACTGAGGAGGTTGCGGTCAGCTCATGAATGAAGGGGGTAGAATTAAGCTTGACTCACTGATGATTTTGGCGCCCAATTCCTCTGCCTCATGGTAGGTGAAAGAGGGTGTCAGTCCACCGGAGATCACGTTGACGAGGACCTGTAAGAGAATTATATGAGAATCATTCCATCAGCGGCTGCCATGGGTACGAACCGGCTTGGGAGCAAGAGCAGCGACAGTGGACTTCAAAAGCTCCTTGCTGCGTACACCTTCAATGAAGCAAACATCGGCGCCTGTGATGACCGAGTCAGACGGGAAAGACAAGGGGCTGAAATGGAATGGTGCTAACCTGCATCAGCTGCCAGTCGGAGTCGTTGCAAGGCCTCGTCCATGCCAAGCACTTGGGCAGAATCAGTCCTGCCAATGATAACCTGGGAAGAAAAGACAAGCGTCAGCCGACATCCTGGATACCGTGCTAGCAGGAAATCCTACAAAGTCAGATCCTCCGGGGATCGAATCTCTAGCCAAGACGGCGGCACGAATGCGAGTGACGAACTCTTCGCGGGAGACAACAGATTTTCCGAGCAAATGTCCGCAACGCTTTGTTTGGACCTGTCCAATATAAGAATTAGCGTTGGACGGGATTTGTGTAAAGGGGCGAAATGTACCTGGTCTTCGATGTGGAGGCCGGCGATACCAGCACGAGCATATTGGCGGACTGTCCTGGCTACCATCGCGGGTCCACCAAATCTACGCAAGGGAAGAATTAGTAAGAGATAGAGGGAAATCAGAGGGAATGTAACGCACCCAGTATCTGCATCCGCGATGACGGGAACCGAAGGGTCAATGGAGCTGACCATTTGTCCAGCCTCGACGAAGTCATTGAGAGTGGCGATTGCCAAATCAGGACCACCCAACCGTGATGCGGTGGTAGCAGCACCACTACAAAGGAAGTCAGAACGCGCGTACACAATAGAGAGGAAGTGGTATTCATTACCTCTGATACAGGCAGTCGAAGCCAGCTTCTAGGGCACAGCGTGCGCTGATTCCGTCGCAAATACCAGGGGCAACCTAGGGGGAGAGAAACAGGAAGGTTAGTTGTGAGATTTTTATGAGCAGAGAACAAGTAGCGTACCACGATGCCAGGGCGCGCTAGCATTTGACGGAGGCGGGTGGCTGCGTTGTCTGACAGAGGCCCCTCCAAAAAGTTCTTGGGGTCAAGGCGGGGGTTGTAGTAGACTCCTTCGAGAGTCATGGCTTCTACGTCAACGTCACTGGTGTCGCTGGAGGTAGACTCGCTGCGCTCGATGTGGTGGAGGAGAGTGGCAACAGCCTCTTTTTCCTTGGAGAGTTGGTAGTCGATGCCGGGCATGTTGGGAATGTGCTGGGGGTGGTGTTTGAAGGGAAGTAGACGGCTGTAGGAGGCTGAGGGAGGATGGAGAATGCTTCTTTCTTCTTGCTCTCCTTATAAGCCTTTCTGACCGGGGAAAAATCGGGCAGTGGGCCGGACGACATTCAAAGGAAGGTGACACCAGGAAAGGCAGCTTCTTCTCGAGCAAAAGAAAGCATATTGCATACAAATGATTCAGCATGTCCACTTGAGAGTATATCCTCGCCAAGGCATGATAGCGATGGTCACCCGGGGAAGGAGTCTGTCACAGTTCAGGCTGCACCTTTCCGACTCTATAGGGGAACTCTCCTGATGGTCTTTCCGAAGATGTCAATCGCCAGAAATAAGAGTAAGGAGAAGGGTATCTGCCAACAAAGCACCAGCCCCAGATCTGAGCCAGACCACGATTAAGAGCCCACTGCTCCAACAGAAAATTACAGGAGATGTCAGTGGCCCTCACAGATGAGCTGGGACGCGAGTTCACAGAGGAACTAAATGACAACCGCTTGAGCGTTGTCTGGGCCCCCGAACTCGTCTGATGTCGACGATCACCATACAAGAGACTGGTCCCTGCTGTATTTCCTGTTTCGGCGACCTTGTTCTAAAACGGAGGCAATTGTGAGCGATAGGATGAGGAACGTCGAAGCGGAAGTAAAACAGACCACAGACAACACAAGCGAGCTTGGAAAGCGCCAAGAGGAGTACACCTACGACGGGTGTGTTCGTTCTTTCTACGTCGCAGACTGATCTCGTGCGGAAGCTTCGCCTGTGCAACGGAAACCCGTGAGCGTTGCACCACGCAGCGCATGCTTCGCTCATATCCAAAGAGCACTTGTCCCCCGAAAATTGAGAGCTGTCGCACAATCGTAGCGACATTCCGACCAATAACGGAGCACCCTAGGGCAATCATTTCATGTGAACGAATCTCTTGCCGCGGTGGCATATCTAGAGTTCCGTCATAGGGAGAATAGTCGACCCCGTTACTCTTGCGGGTGACACTTGGCAAAGATTGAATTTCTCCAGACATTGAGGGAAAAAGATTTGCTAACCACGGAACTGAATTGCGGAGAGAGTGAGGTATTTTACTATAAAGACAAGTTTCCGTGCCAAGTCACGTACCTTCCAACTTGGCGTGTTCTCTCATCTGGGCATTTTGTTGAACTCAGTCACACTCGTAATTGATGCATCAACCAGTCGCGTACCGGGTGGAGGCGACCGGGAAGCATCCCAGTAGCTGTTAAGCCAAGCCATTGACAGTCAGTGAAAGTAGACCTCTGAGCGTTTGCTGCATGAATTCAATAAATCCGCCTTATGCTTGGAATCCTGTTTCTCCTTCGGCAGATATCATGAACCAAGAATCCAATCGACTGTTCCTCAGAGGAGGGTATCTCCAGATTTCCCTAGCCACGTACCTCGCTGGCGCTCCTTGCGAGATAAGCAGGATACGTAGTAGTCCGTCTGCAAATTTCGACGTCACCGCGGGACCTATTGCCTCCTTACATTCCGGCTTTCGTGGGTGGCTGACAGCGTCCAGAGAATAAAAGCCAAGTACAGCTTTCTGAGTCTAAGTCAATAACACGGCTCCCGAAGATGATCTAGCACAATGGCCTGCAGCTTGAGGTGGACATGCATATGAGCATTACAACGTCGCCCATGGTTCACCTCCATCGAGACTCGACTACTTGAATATCCCCATAGGAGAAGCACTTCATGAATGGCTGCTGGTAGAATTTGCAAGAGTTTGGCACTGGCGACGAGGATTTTAGTCGACGGTGGCGTCCAGGGCAGCCTGTAGCGTTATTCGAGATGGCTGTGACACGTGGCTCGGCAAACGCCGCGAATCCAACCTTGTGCAATGTTGACGCTTTACATATTTGCTTGAGCCACTGTTCTGCCACCACTTCAATGTCTCAAATGGGAAACCGGTCTGTAACATGGGAGGACGAGAATCGCAAGACTACAGCTCTTTC
>Ga0247730_1001675_pt1 | contig 11827 bp, 9 predicted proteins | sample UWRJL073202C2_FD_180959 | JGI IMG/M metagenome (GOLD analysis project Ga0247730, IMG submission 180959) | Plant litter microbial communities from Arlington Agricultural Research Station in Wisconsin, United States - UWRJ-L073-202C-2 | ecosystem: Environmental > Terrestrial > Plant litter >...
TTGAGGTCCATAGGTTTCAGCTCTTTCCAGGGCATGGTCAGATCCTCGCGAAATCGACCATGCCAGTTAATAACTGTTACCTATGTGCTTGAACTGATTTGTAACCCATGTGGGTGAGTCATACCGGGCAAGACTTTTTGGCTACTTTTGGGGCGTTTGCCAAAAGTGACCCGCTGTAAGAGCGGAACCGTAATTCCAGCACACACCAATAATGGATATGTACTCTTCCCGATCCAACCCCATCGCCAACTCACCGCCGCCACCCAAAACCTTGTGACAATTGATCCCGACGCCTCGCGACCGCCTGAGCTAATCCGTTAGAGGACTTTTGCAGTAATCGGGATGAACACGTATGCGCACAGGGATGTTCGCGCTGGCTTTAGGGATGCTGCTGTTGCGTTTCCTGCCGCAGTTGCCACCGACCTGGCTGTTGCTGTCGATGCCGGTAATTGCATTGATGCTGCTGCCGTTTCGCACGTATCCACTGGCATTTTTTCTGTTCGGCCTGACCTGGGCCTGCACCTCGGCGCAATCGGCGCTGAATGATCGGCTGCCGCCACGACTGGATGGGCAGACGCTCTGGCTGCACGGCAAGGTGGTCGGCTTGCCCAGCCTTGCCGAGGGTGTGGTTCGTTTCGAGCTTGAAGACGCCAAGTCTCGCCGCGCCCGGTTGCCTGAACGCATTCGTGTTTCCTGGTATGGCGGCCCGGCCGTGCGCAGCGGCGAACGCTGGCGTCTGGCTGTCAAACTCAAGCAGCCCGGCGGGTTGGTCAATCCCCACGCGTTTGATTATGAAGCCTGGTTGCTGGCCCAGCGGATCGGGGCGACCGGCACTGTCGTCGACGGCCAACGGCTGTCGGCCGCCAGTTACGGCTGGCGTGATGCGCTGCGACAACGATTGCTGGCGGTGGATGCGCAAGGGCGCGAAGGCGGGCTGGCGGCGCTGGTGCTCGGCGATGGTTCGGGCTTGAGCACGGCGGACTGGCAAATCCTGCAGAACACTGGGACTGTGCATTTATTGGTGATTTCCGGCCAGCACATCGGCTTGCTGGCGGGTGTGATCTACGCGCTGATTGCCGGGCTGGCGCGCTGGGGTTTATGGCCTCGGGCCTTGCCCTGGTTGCCGTGGGCTTGTGGCCTGGCGTTTAGCGCAGCCCTGAGCTACGGCTTGCTCGCCGGGTTTGAAGTGCCGGTGCGCCGGGCCTGCGTCATGGTCGGCATGGTGCTGCTCTGGCGTCTGCGCTTTCGCCATCTGGGCGTGATCTGGCCGTTGCTGTTGTCGCTCAATGCGGTTCTGATCGTTGAGCCGCTAGCGAGTTTGCAACCGGGATTCTGGCTGTCGTTCCTGGCTGTGGGAATTTTGCTGCTGATCTTCAGTGGGCGATTGGGCGCCTGGAGCTGGTTGCGCAGCTGGACACGGGCGCAGTGGTTGATCGCCCTGGGTTTGTTGCCATTTCTGTTGGCGCTGAATCTGCCCATCAGCCTGAGCGGGCCGTTGGCTAATTTGATTGCGGTGCCCTGGGTCAGCTTCGTCGCGTTGCCACCTGCGCTGCTTGGGACTTTGTTGCTGCCGGTTCCGGTCCTTGGCGAAGGCTTGTTGTGGCTGGCCGGTGGCGCACTGAATGGGCTGTTTCAGTTCCTTGGCTGGGTTGCCGACGGGGTGCCGGTCTGGATCCCCGGCGCGATGCCGTTCTGGGTCTGGGCGCTGAGCCTGTTGGGTGCGCTGCTGTTATTGCTGCCCAGCGGTGTGCCATTACGGCCGCTGGGCTGGCCACTGGTGTTGTTGTGCGTGTTCCCGCCCTTGAAATCCGTGCCTTACGGGCAAGTGCAGGTGGTGCAACTGGATGTCGGCCAGGGCCTGGCGATTCTGCTGCGTACTCGTGAACACACTGTTTTGTACGACGCGGGCCCGCGCTTCGGCGAGTTCGATATCGGCGAGCGCATCGTGCTGCCGGTCATGCGTAAAGTCGGGGTGCGCAAGCTGGACCTGATGCTGCTCAGCCATGCCGACGCCGATCATGCTGGAGGCGCGCTGGCCATCCAGCAAGGCATGCCGGTTGCCCGGGTTCTCGGGGGTGAACTGGAACGGCTCGCGCCGCAACTCAACGCGCAGCTGTGTGAGGTTGGTGAATCCTGGGAATGGGACGGTGTGACGTTCACGACCTGGCGCTGGGAGCAGGCGAAAGAAGGCAACCAGGCGTCTTGCGTGCTGATGGTCGAAGCCAATGGCGAGCGGCTGTTGCTGACCGGTGATATCGACGCCGATGCTGAACAAGCAGCGCTGCGCAGCGACTTCGATGTTCGTGCTGACTGGCTGCAAGCGCCGCATCACGGGAGTCGCACCTCGTCTTCCAAGCCGTTTTTGCGGGGCGTCGACCCGCAGGGCGTTTTGATCTCCCGGGGCCGCAACAATGCGTTCGGGCATCCCCATCCCCTGGTCATGTCACGCTATCGCTGGTTTGGCATTCGCACCTATGACAGCGCCGAGCTGGGTGCTATCAGTCTGCAACTGGGCACCTTCGGTCAACCCCGGGTCGAACGGGGCCTGCAGCGTTTCTGGCGTGACTCATCCGACGGATATTGATCACAGGCTTCGGCCAGCTGGCGAGCCTATGTTAGAGTGGCGCCACTTTTTTCTGGGGGTCGTCACTGTGTGGGAACTGGTCAAATCAGGTGGCTGGATGATGCTGCCGATCATTCTGAGTTCCATCGCCGCGGTCGGCATCATCATCGAGCGTCTCTGGACCTTGCGTGCCAGCCGCATCACGCCGCCGCATTTGCTGGGGCAGGTCTGGCGCTGGATCCAGGACAAGAAACTCGACAGCGAAAAGCTCAAGGAGCTGCGCGCCGATTCGCCGCTGGGTGAAATCCTCGCCGCAGGCCTGGCCAACTCCAGACATGGTCGCGAGATCATGAAGGAATGCATCGAAGAGGCTGCCGCACGGGTCATTCATGATCTGGAGCGTTACTTGAGCGCCCTGGGTTCGATTGCCGCCATGGCGCCGTTGCTGGGTTTGCTGGGTACCGTGCTGGGCATGATCGATATCTTCGGTTCGTTCAATGCCACCGGCAACACGGCCAATGCCGCAGTGCTGGCGGGCGGTATCTCCAAGGCGCTGATCTGTACCGCATCCGGGCTGATCGTGGCCATTCCGGCGATTTTCTTTCATCGTTTCCTGCAAAGCCGGGTCGATGAACTGGTGGTCGGGATGGAACAGGAAGCCATCAAGCTGGTGGAAGTGGTGCAGGGCGACCGTGACGTCGATGTCAATGATCCGGGTATCCAGCTCAAGGCTCAGGCCCGGGGTGAGGGCCGCAAGAAGTGAAATTTCGTCGGCGCAAGGTCAGGGAGAACATCGACATCAACCTCGTGTCGTTGATCGATGTGGTGTTCATCCTGCTGCTGTTTTTTATCGTGACCACGACCTTCACGCGCGAAACCCAGCTGCGGGTTGATCTGCCGCAGGCGGTCACCGGCACACCGGACACCGACGCCGATCGCAAGCATCTGGACATCGCCATCAATGCCGACGGGGTTTTCTCCCTGAATAACCAGTTGCTGCCGAAAAACGATCTGGCCACGCTGATCGACGCCTTGCAGCGTGAGTCGGCCGGCGATACCAGTTTGCCGCTGACGATCAGCGCCGATGGCAAAACCCCTCATCAATCGGTGATCACCGCCATGGACGCTGCTGGCAAACTGGGTTTCAGTCACTTGCGCATGACCACCGTCGAGGCCACATCGGCTAACTGATGGCACTCTCCGACCGCTTGCTTGCCGCCTGGTATGCCGGGCATCCGGCTCTGGCGCTGTTACGCCCGCTGGAATGCCTGTATCGCCGTGTCGTTGAAGGCAAGCGCGCGCGCTTCCTGGCCGGGCAGGGTGAAATCTACAAGGCACCGATTCCGGTCATCGTCGTTGGCAACATTACGGTCGGCGGCACCGGCAAGACGCCGCTGATCCTGTGGATGATCGAGCACTGCCGCAGCCGCGGCCTGCGCGTTGGCGTGGTCAGCCGAGGTTACGGCGCTACGCCGCCGAGCCTGCCCTGGCGCGTGGCGGCCGAACAAAGCGCCGCTCAGGCGGGCGATGAACCTCTTTTGATTGTGCAGCGCACCGGCGTGCCGTTGATGATCGATCCTGATCGCAGCCGTGCCGTGCGGGCCTTGCTGGACAGCGAGCCGCTCGACCTGATTCTGTCTGATGATGGCTTGCAGCATTACCGCCTGGCCCGGGATCTGGAACTGGTGCTGATCGACGCTGCCCGCGGCCTGGGCAATCGCCGCTGTTTGCCTGCCGGTCCGCTGCGTGAACCCGTCGAGCGCCTGAACAGTGTCGATGCGGTGCTCTACAACGGTGCCAGCGCTGATCGTGACGACGGTTACGCCTTCGGGCTCAAGCCCGCCGCGCTGGTCAATCTGCGCAGCGGCGAGCGTCAGCCGGTGGATTTTTTCCCGCCAGGGCAAGCCGTTCACGCTGTGGCGGGGATCGGTAATCCGCAACGTTTCTTCAGCACCCTCGAAGGGCTACACTGGCGGCCTGTCGCTCACGCGTTCGCCGACCACGCCGCCTACAGCGTGCAGGCGCTGACGTTCACGCCTTCGCTGCCCGTTGTCATGACCGAAAAGGACGCCGTGAAATGCCGGCCCTTCGCGGCGGATGACTGGTGGTATCTGGCCGTGGATGCAGTGCCTTCGGCCGCTTTCGTCACTTGGTTCGACTCGCAGTTATCACGTCTTTTGCCATGATTCGCTCAGGATTTCTTATGGACACCAAATTGCTCGACATCCTCGCTTGCCCGATCTGCAAAGGTCCGCTCAAGCTCAGCGCCGATAAAACCGAACTGATCAGCAAGGGCGCAGGCCTGGCCTATCCGATCCGCGACGGCATTCCGGTGATGCTGGAAAGCGAAGCACGCACCCTGACGACCGACGAGCGTCTGGATAAATGACCGCGGTTTTCACGGTTGTCATCCCGGCCCGCTATGGCTCCAGCCGGTTTCCCGGCAAGCCCCTGAAAGAGATCGCCGGCAAGCCGATGATCCAGCATGTCTGGGAGCAAGCGCGCAAAAGCAGCGCCGCCCGGGTGGTAGTTGCCACCGACGATCCGCGTATCGTTGAAGCCTGTCGCGCCTTTGGCGCGGAGGTGCTGCTGACCCGTGATGACCACAACTCCGGCACTGACCGTCTCGCCGAGGTTGCCACCCAGCTCGGGCTTGCAGCCGACGCCATCGTGGTCAACGTTCAGGGTGACGAGCCGATGATCCCGCCTGCGGTGATCGATCAGGTCGCGGACAACCTGGCCGCGCATCCGGAAGCACTCATGTCGACCCTGGCCGAGCCCATCGACGACGTTGCGGCGCTGTTCAATCCAAATGTGGTCAAGGTGGTTGCCGATATCAACGGCCTGGCGCTGACCTTCAGTCGTGCGCCTTTGCCTTGGGCGCGGGATGCACTGGCCAGGGATCGCGATCAGCTGCCGGCGGGTGTTCCGTTCCGTCGTCACATCGGCATTTACGCCTACCGTGCAGGGTTTCTGCAGGATTTCGTCAGTTGGGGCCCGTGCTGGCTCGAAGATACCGAAAACCTGGAGCAGTTGCGGGCGCTTTGGCATGGCGTGCGCATCCACGTGGCTGACGCTGTTGAAGCGCCGCCTGCCGGCGTGGACACCGCTGAAGACCTCGAACGTGTCCGCCGCCTGCTGGAGGGTTGACGTTGCAGCTGCAATCCGACATTTCTCTCAAGCCGTTCAACACTTTCGGCGTCGATGTGCGGGCGCAATTGTTTGCCCAAGCCCATAACGATGACGATGTGCGCGCGGCGCTGGCCTATTGCGCAGAGCACTCGCTGCCGTTGATGGTCATCGGCGGCGGCAGCAACCTGTTGCTGACCGGCGACGTCAAGGCGTTGGTCTTGCGCATGGCCAGCCGTGGGATTCGCATTGTTCGCGAAGACTGCCTGGAGGCCGTCGTCGAGGCCGAAGCGGGCGAGCCGTGGCACCCGTTTGTGCGGTCTTGCCTGGAACTTGGCCTGTGCGGCCTGGAAAACCTGAGCCTGATTCCCGGTACGGTCGGCGCTGCACCGATGCAGAACATCGGCGCTTACGGTGTCGAGATCAAAGACGTCTTTCATGGCCTGACCGCGCTTGATCGCCAGACCGGCGAGCTGCGCGAATTCTCCCTGGAAGAATGCGCCTTCGGGTATCGCGACAGCCTGTTCAAGCATGAAACCGGACGCTGGTTGATCTTGCGCGTACGTTTCGTTCTCAGCCGTGTCGCGCGCCTGCATCTGGATTACGGCCCGGTGCGGCAGCGTCTGGACGCGCTCGGTATCGAGCAGCCCACCCCACGTGATGTCAGTCAGGCAATCTGCGCGATCCGCAGTGAAAAGCTTCCTGATCCCGCCGAACTGGGAAACGCAGGCAGCTTCTTCAAGAATCCGCTGATTGGCGCTGAACTGGCGGCGCGCCTCAAAGTCAGTTATCCAGGACTTGTGAGTTATCCACAGGCTGACGGGCAAGTGAAACTTGCCGCTGGCTGGCTGATCGAGCAAGCCGGGTGGAAAGGCTACCGAGAAGGTGATGCCGGTGTGCATCGCTTGCAGTCGCTGGTGCTGGTCAATTATGGTCGGGCAACCGGCGCACAACTGTTGGCTCTGGCGCGGCGTATCCAGGCCGACATCGTCGAGCGCTTCGATGTGACGCTGGAAATGGAACCTAATCTTTACTGACTCCCTTCTACAGATTCATGCCTCTGGGCTGAATGCCTTCAATGAGGATCAACCCGATGGATAGCGTCGACTTGAATGTCCTGCGCAGCGTGCTGGAATGGCGTCGAGCAGGGCAGCGCGTGGTGTTGTATAGCGTGGTTCAGACTTGGGGCAGCGCGCCCAGACCACCCGGCGCGATGCTCGCATTGCGCGAAGACGGTGTGGTCATCGGCTCGGTTTCTGGCGGTTGTATTGAGGATGACCTGATTGCTCGCTTGCAGGACGGCCGCTTGCAGCGTGACGGGCAGGGCATCGAACTGATCACTTATGGTGTCACCCTGGACGAAGCGGCCCGTTTTGGCCTGCCTTGCGGTGGCACTCTGCGCCTGACGCAAGAATGGGTCGGCAATGAACAATGGGTCGCAGAACTCTTGCAGCGCTGCGAAGACCATCAAATCGTCGCCCGTGAGCTGAATCTGCACACCGGCGAAGTCAGCCTGCACAGTGCGCAACGCGACGATGTGGTGAGCTTTGATGGCGAGACCTTGCGCACCATTTACGGCCCGCGCTGGCGTTTGCTGTTGATCGGCGCCGGGCAACTGTCCCGCTATGTGGCGGAAATGGCCCGTTTGCTGGATTTCGACGTCCTGATCTGCGACCCGCGCACTGAGTTCTCTTTCGGCTGGGAAGATCATTCGGCCCGTTTTGTGCCGGGCATGCCTGACGACGCGGTGCTGGCCATCGAGACCGATGAACGCACCGCCGTGGTCGCGTTGACCCATGATCCACGCCTGGATGACATGGCGTTGCTCACAGCGTTGAACTCGCCGGCGTTTTACGTCGGGGCGCTGGGCTCGCGGGTGAACAGTCAGAAGCGTCGGGAAAACCTCGCGCTGCTGGGTTTGAGCGAAACGGCCATCGCCCGCTTGCACGGCCCGATCGGCTTGCATATCGGTAGCCATACCCCGGCTGAGATCGCGCTGTCGTTGATGGCTGAAATCGTTTCCATCAAGAACGGCATTGCCCTGCAACAGAAAAAACCGCTTCTGGCCGAGACCGCCCATTGAGCAACGCTGTCTGCGCCATTGTGTTGGCCGCAGGGCAGGGTAGCCGTTATCGGGCGGCGGCCGGTGCTGACCAGCACAAGCTGTTGGCACCGTGCCTGGGTCTGGACGGAGTTGTGCGCCCGGTGCTGGAACAGGTCCTGATCGGGCTGAATGGTGTTGTGGATAAATGCCTGTTGATAACTCGCCCGGATTGCCCGGAAATCTTCCGGCTTGGCGTGCAATACGGCAGTGAGCTGGTGTTGCTGGATTCACCCGGTATGGGCGACAGCATTGCCGCTGCGGTCGCGACTGCGCCTGACTGTCGTGGCTGGTTGGTGGTTCTGGGTGATATGCCGTTTATCCTGCCGGACACGTTAAGCAAAGTGATTGATGCCCTGCAGGACGACTGCATCAGCGTGCCCGTTCATCAAGGTGAGCGCGGTCATCCGGTTGGCTTTGGGCGGGCGCTAGGCCCTGTACTGATGACTCTGGCTGGCGATCAAGGCGCCAAGCGGCTGTTCAAGACCTCGCGAGTCCAGCTTGTTGAAGTGGATGATCCTGGCGTGCTGTGGGACGTGGACGTGCCGCAGGCCCTGATTTTCAAGCCATAAATGGTTGCAAAAAAAGGCCATAAAAAAGCCCCACCTGCTTTCACAGGTGGGGCTTTTTATTCAACGCTGGTTAAGCGAAGCGCTTAGACGAGTGGTTTAGGCTCGTTGTTTTCTTCCAGCGTTTTCGGGTGTTGCTGCACGACTTCTTCAACCGATTGCAGGTTGTCGTCGACAACCGGTGAAGGTTGAGTCGGCTCGGCTTCGGATATAACCGGGGCTGCTTCAGTCACGACTGGAGCGTTGGCGGCAGCTTCTTCAGCTTCTTTCTGCAGACGTTCAGCTTCACGCTTGCGACGACGCACTTCACGTGGGTCGTTTGGCGCACGGCCAGTGCTGCTTACCGGAGCGGCCGGGGCCTGGGGTTCAGCTTCGGCCTCGACTTCGGTGACAGCCACTGCAGCTTCTGCGGCAGGTGGCGTGGCAACGATTTCCGGCGCTGCGTAAGACGCAGGCGCTTCGGCAACCACAGGTGCAGGCGTTGGCAGTTCAGCCGACTCAGTGACCGCCGGTTCTGTAACCGAGGCCTCGTCACGGGATGGAGCTGCTTCTTCTGCCAGTGGCGCCTGAGCGGTTGGCTCTGGCGTTGGCTTGAACGGTACGACGCGCTCGGCGTGCGGTGCGTCGAACAGCTCGCTCTGGGCGGCCATTGCTGGCGCTTCGACTGGAGCTTCGAACGCAGGCTTTACTTCTACATCCGGCGCTGGCTCGGCTTTAGGCGCTTGTTCGGCGATTGGAGCTTCGATGGCCGGTGCTTCGAGTGCAAAAGCTGCGGTTTCGGCAACTTCGCTTTTCTCGGCTTCGGCTTCCGGTGCTTCGAACGCTGGCGTCTGGATCGATGGGGTTTGCACCTCGGTCGATTGGGCGAAGGACGAATCCGACGCTTCGACGGCTGCCGTCGCTCGTTCTGCCTGACGATTGGCCTGAGCTTCGGCCGGAGCGCTGATCACAGTGCTGGCGACAGCGGCTGTAACTGCCAGCCCTGCGGCGACATCAGTGCTGCTGGCTTGCTCGGCGTCTTCTTCGGCACCTTCAGCACCTTCGGAACCTTCGATCACATTGCCGTTGGCATCACGTTGACGCTCGCGACGGTTGCTGCGACGACGCTGACCACGTGAGCGACGACGAGGGCGATCGCCTTCGGCGCCGTCCTGATTATCGTCGGCGATCAGCTCTTCGTTGAGCAACACTTCGTCTTCGCTGACCGCCGCTACGGCCTGTTCGGCACGTGGTTGGCGTTCTTCACGAGGCTGGCGCGGCTGGCGTTCTTCACGTGGAGCGCGTTCAGGACGCTCTTCGCGGGCCAGGTTGACTGCCGGGGCAGCATCCAGTGGCTCACGCAGTTCGCGGACCGGACGGTCTTCGCGGGACTTGCGGTCTTCACGGGGAGCACGCGGTGCGCGTTCTTCACGTGGCGCGCGGGCCGGGCGCTCTTCGCGTGGGGCTGCGGCAGTGGTGGTCTCGTCACGAACTTCACGCGGCTCGCGCGGTGCACGCTCTTCACGTGGCGCACGCTCTTCGCGAGGAGCGCGTTCTGCACGCTCTTCACGCGGGGCGCGTTCTTCGCGGGGCTTGCGCTCTTCGTCGCGGCGATTGGTGCGGCCACGGCTCTGTTGACGACCGTTACGGCGTTCCTCGTTGCGAGCTGGACGCTCGGCAGCCGCAGGTTTCTCAACGACGACCGGTGCCGCAGGCTCTTCCTTGGCGGCGAACAGGCTCACCAGGGATTTCACCAGGCCTTTGAACAGGCTTGGTTCATGAACCACCGGAGCAGGCGCGGGAGCAGCAGCTTCAACCGGAACCGGTGCGTTGGCACGTGGCGGCGCGGTCTTGACTGCGGCTTCCTGGCGAACCAGGGTGCGGGTCGCAGCGGCTGGCGGCGCGACTTCTTCCACTTCGGCAGCCGCAGCAGCGATTTCGTAGCTGGACTGATTGGTGTGCGCTTCCGGGCTGTCATCACGCAGACGCTGCACTTCGAAGTGTGGCGTTTCGAGATGATCGTTCGGCAGGATGATGATGCGGGCGCGGGTGCGCAGTTCGATCTTGGTGATCGAGTTGCGTTTTTCGTTGAGCAGGAACGCAGCAACCGGGATCGGCACCTGGGCGCGGACTTCGGCGGTGCGGTCCTTCAGGGCTTCTTCTTCAATCAGGCGCAGAATTGCCAGCGACAGCGATTCAACGTCACGAATGATGCCGGTGCCGTTGCAACGCGGGCAGACGATGCCGCTGCTTTCACCCAGGGAAGGGCGCAGGCGCTGACGGGACATTTCCAGCAGGCCAAAGCGCGAGATGCGGCCAACCTGAACGCGGGCGCGGTCGGCTTCCAGGCTTTCGCGGACTTTTTCTTCCACGGCGCGCTGGTTCTTGGCGGGTGTCATGTCGATGAAGTCGATGACGATCAGGCCGCCGATATCGCGCAGGCGCAATTGACGGGCGATTTCTTCAGCAGCTTCAAGGTTGGTCTGCAGCGCGGTTTCTTCGATATCGCTGCCTTTGGTGGCACGGGCCGAGTTGATGTCGATGGACACCAGGGCTTCGGTCGGGTCGATAACGATGGAACCGCCGGAAGGCAGTTCAACGACGCGCTGGAAGGCGGTCTCGATCTGGCTTTCGATCTGGAAGCGGTTGAACAGCGGAACGCTGTCTTCGTAAAGCTTGATCTTGCTGGCGTACTGCGGCATTACCTGACGGATGAACGTCAGGGCTTCTTCCTGGGCTTCGACGCTGTCGATCAGCACTTCGCCGATGTCCTGACGCAGATAGTCGCGGATGGCGCGGATGATCACGTTGCTTTCCTGATAGATCAGGAAAGGCGCGGAGCGATCCAGGGAGGCTTCCTTGATGGCGGTCCAGAGTTGCAGCAGGTAATCGAGGTCCCACTGCATTTCTTCGCTGCTGCGGCCCAGGCCGGCAGTGCGCACGATCAGACCCATGTCGGCCGGAGCGATCAGGCCGTTGAGTGCTTCACGCAGTTCGTTGCGCTCTTCACCTTCGATGCGACGGGAAATACCGCCGGCACGTGGGTTGTTAGGCATCAGAACCAGATAACGACCGGCGAGGCTGATGAAGGTGGTCAAGGCTGCGCCTTTGTTGCCACGTTCTTCTTTCTCGACCTGAACGATGACTTCCTGGCCTTCGCTCAGGACGTCCTTGATGTTGACGCGGCCTTCAGGAGCCTTTTTGAAGTACTCGCGGGAGATTTCCTTGAGGGGCAGGAAGCCATGGCGCTCAGAGCCGAAATCGACAAAGGCAGCCTCCAGGCTTGGTTCGATGCGAGTGATTCGGCCTTTATAGATGTTGGCTTTCTTCTGCTCGCGCGCACCCGACTCGATGTCCAGGTCATAGAGGCGTTGGCCATCTACCAGTGCAACACGCAACTCTTCGGGTTGAGTTGCGTTAATCAGCATTCTTTTCATGTAGTACCGTCGGTTTCCGGGCTGCCGGAAACGGCGTTCGGCACACACG
>Ga0247730_1001676_pt1 | contig 11824 bp, 7 predicted proteins | sample UWRJL073202C2_FD_180959 | JGI IMG/M metagenome (GOLD analysis project Ga0247730, IMG submission 180959) | Plant litter microbial communities from Arlington Agricultural Research Station in Wisconsin, United States - UWRJ-L073-202C-2 | ecosystem: Environmental > Terrestrial > Plant litter >...
GAGCGCATGCCGGCGCCGACGATCGACACCTTGCCGACGCTGTCGTCGTACTGCAGCTTCTCGTAGCCGACCTCGTCCTTGAGCCGCGCCAGCGCGGTCATGGCGGTCTGGCCGTCGGCACGCGGCAGCGTGAACGAGATGTCGGTCAGCGCCGTGGCGGCGGCCGACACGTTCTGGACGACCATGTCGATGTTGATCTGCGCATCGGCCAGGGCCTGCAGGATCGCGGCGGCGAAGCCGACCTTGTCGGGCACCCCGACGACGGTGATCTTGGACTCGCTGCGGTCGTGCGCGACGCCGCTGATGATGGCCTGTTCCACGGGACTGGACCCCTCCTGGATGACGTCTTCGGTCTTGACGACCCAGGTGCCGATCTTGTCCGAGAAGGACGAGCGCACGTGGATCGGCATGTCGTTGCGGCGGGCGTACTCGACGCACCGCAGGTGCAGGATCTTGGCGCCGTTGGCGGCCATCTCGAGCATCTCCTCGTACGAGATGCGCGGGATCTGGCGGGCGTTCGGCACGATGCGCGGATCGGCGGTGAAGATGCCGTCGACGTCGGTGTAGATCTCGCAGACGTCGGCGTGCAGCGCGGCGGCCAGGGCGACCGCGGTCGTGTCGGAGCCGCCGCGGCCGAGCGTCGTGATGTCCTTGGTGGTCTGCGAGACGCCTTGGAATCCCGCGACGATCGCGATGGCCCCCTCGGCGAGGGCCGCCTCGATGCGACCGGGGGTGACGTCGATGATCTTGGCGCGGCCGTGCGCGGAGTCGGTGATGACGCCGGCCTGCGAGCCGGTGAACGAGCGCGCCTCCTGGCCGAGGTTGCCGATCGCCATCGCGAGGACGGCCATGCTGATCCGCTCGCCGGCCGTCAGCAGCATGTCGAGCTCGCGGGCCGACGGCAGCGGCGAGACCTGGTTGGCCAGGTCGATGAGGTCGTCGGTCGTGTCGCCCATGGCCGAGACCACGACGACGACGTCGTGACCGGCCTTCTTGGTCGCGACGATGCGCTGGGCGACCCTCTTGACGCTGGTGGCGTCGGCAACCGAGGAGCCGCCGTACTTCTGGACGACAATGCCCACGGTTCTGTCCTACCTGGTGGTGACGTACGGACGCGCGACGCTGCGCGACCGCAAGTCTAGCGGTCACCCCGGGGGGCGAGGAATCTGGCCGATCGCCGGGACAGCCGGACGAAACCGCGTCCCGCTCAGCCGATCGTCGTGCGACCCTCGAAGGCGCGGCCCAGCGTCAGCTCGTCGGCGTACTCGAGGTCGCCGCCGACCGGCAGGCCGCTCGCGAGCTTGCTGACCCGCAGACCGTACGGGGACAGCATCCGGATCAGGTAGGTCGCGGTGGCCTCGCCCTCGAGGTTGGGATCGGTCGCGATGATGACCTCGGTGACGGCACCGTCCTGCAGGCGCTGCAGCAGCTCCTTGATGCGGAGCTGGTCGGGCCCGATGCCGGCGATGGGCGAGATCGCACCGCCCAGCACGTGGTACCGGCCGCGGAACTCGCGGGTGCGCTCGATCGCCACGACGTCCTTGGACTCCTCGACGACGCACAGCACGCTGAGGTCGCGGCGGGGGTCGGCACAGATGCGGCACTCGGTGTCGACCGTGACGTTGCCGCAGATCGAGCAGAAGTGGACCTTCGACTTGACCTCGACCAGCGTCGCGGCGAACCGGCGGACGTCCTCGGGATCGGCGTCGAGCAGGTGGAACGCGATGCGCTGCGCGCTCTTGGGACCGATCCCGGGCAGCTGCCCGAGCTCGTCGATCAGATCCTGGATCACCCCGTCATACACAGGGACAACCTATGCCGTCGACCCCAGGACGCGCGCGCACGTCGCCGAGTGGCGCGAGTTGGTTGGGGTGATGGCCGCCGACCCCACCATCCTGCGCCGGTCGCCGCGCTCGCGCGCTCAGCGCTTCAGGAAGGTCTGGAGCATGTCGTGGCCCCGGGAGGTCAGGATCGACTCCGGGTGCATCTGGACCCCCTCGACCGGGTGGGTGCGGTGCCGCAGCCCCATGACGACGCCGGACGCCGTGTGGGCCGTCGCCTCCAGCTCGTCGGGCAGCGTCGCGGGATCGACGACCAGCGAGTGGTAGCGGGCGCACACGAGCGGCGACGGCAGGTCGGCGAAGACGCCGCGACCGTCGTGGTGGACGAGGGACGGCTTGCCGTGGACGATCTCGACCGCCCGCACGACGCTCGCCCCGTACACCTCGGCGACGGCCTGGTGACCGAGGCAGACGCCCAGCGTCGGCGTGGTGGGGCCGAGCCGCCGGATCGCCTCGAGGCTGATGCCGGCGTCGGCCGGCGCGCCGGGTCCTGGCGACACGATCAGGTGCGTGAACTCCCCCCGCTCGCGGGCGGCGACCAGGTCGTCGACCGTGACCGCGTCGTTGCGCACGACCGTCGCGGTGGCCCCGAGCTCGCCGACGTACTGCACCAGGTTGTAGACGAACGAGTCGTAGTTGTCGATGAACAGCACCCTGGCGGCCGTGGGCGGTGCCTCAGCCACCTGTCCCGACGGCGGACGGGTGGCTGAGGCACCGCCTGCCGGGTCGAGCCAGACGCGCTGCAGCTCGTCACGGAGCCACGACGTCGTGCGGCCGACCGGCCAGGCCCCGACGCCCTCGCACGACGTGACCGGCACGACGCCGCGCAGGGCGTTGGTCGCGAACACCTCGGTGGCCGCAGCCAGGTCGGCCGTCGTGAGCCGCCGCTGGAACACCGGCACCCCCGCGTCACGCAGGAGCTCGACGACGCGGGCGCGGGCCGTGCCCGGCAGGATGCGGCCGTCGGTGGGCGGCGTGAGCACGGCGTCGTCGTGCACCACGAAGAGACTCGCGCGGGCCGTCTCCAGGACCGATCCGTCGTCGGCGACCAGCAGCAGGTCGTGGTCGAGCGGACCGTCGTGCACCAGCGCCCGACGATCGGCCCACTTGTGCTGGCCGAGACCGTCCGGGACGATGCGGACTTCCAACGACCACGCGTCGCCGGCGTCGTCGAGCCGGCGGGTGGCGATCGTGACCGCCACGTCGTCGCCGTCCGGCACGGCGTCGACGCGCAGCCGGTGACGACCCGCGAGACCCGCGGCCCGGCGCACGACCGCCTCGTCCAGGCCGGCCCGGATGGTCGTGCCGTGGACCGCGCGGACGCTGGCGTCGAGGCGGGCCAGGTGGGCGTCGAGATCGACGACGTGCCCGTCGACGACCAGCAGGGTGTCGTAGACGCCGAGCCGCTCGTCGACCGTCGGCACCGACGCTTGCTGCGACGTCGCGTGCGCCGGCGACGGCACATCGGTGGCGGCGTCGGTGGCGCCGACGAGGGCGAGCGTCCCGCCGACGGCCTCGACCAGCGGCTGGGCCTTGACCAGGCACTCGGCGTACTCGCCGTCGGGCGTCGAGTCGGCGACGATGCCGCCGCCCACCCCGAGCCAGACCGTGTCGCGGGACGCCGGGAACTCGAACGTGCGGATCACGACGTTGAGCTCGAGTCCCGCGGCGGGGCTGACGTGACCGATCGCGCCCGTGTAGGCCTCGCGGCCGGTGGCCTCGAGCTCGTTGATGATCTGCATGGCCCGGACCTTCGGCGCGCCGGTCACCGAGCCCGGCGGGAACGTCGCCCGCAGCAGGTCGGAGTCACGCACCTCCCGGCCGAGGTGGCCGACGACGTCGGAGACGAGGTGCCAGACGGCGTGCCGCTCGGCGCGTGCCACCGCCGGGACGCGCACCGAGCCGGGCACGCTGACGCGGCCGAGGTCGTTGCGCATCAGGTCGACGATCATGACGTTCTCGGCGCGGTCCTTGGCCGATGCGACGAGCTCGGCGGGATCGGTGTCGAGCGGAGCGGTGCCCTTGATCGGCGAGCTGAGCACCTCGTGGCCCGTGCGGCGCAGGAACAGCTCGGGCGAGAAGCTGACCAGGGCCCCCTCGGGGCTGTCGACGAACGCTGCATACGCCGGACGCAGCCGGGCCACGCCCGCGCAGAAGACGTCGAGCGGGTCGCCCGCGAACGGCGCCTCGAGCCGCGCGCACAGATTGGCCTGGAAGATGTCGCCCGCCGCGACGTGCTCCAGGACCGAGGCCACGGCCGCGCGGTGACCGTCGGGCGCCGGCGTCATCGTGAACGTGCCGACGTCGTACGGCGCCGCGGGAGGTGCGGGCTCGGCGAGGGCCGCCAGGACCCGCTGGTCGCGCGCCGGGTCGGAGGTCAGCGACTCGAGCCACCAGGTGCCGTCGGTGAGCCGCAGGACGTGGTCGTAGAACGCGATGCGGTGGTCGGGCTGGGGCGAGGGACGGTGCGGCGGTGGCGGCAGCTGCTCCACCAGCCGGCCGAGCTGGTAGCCCCACGCCCCGATCCACCCGCCGCCGAAGCCGGCTCCCGCGGACGGCACCGGGTCGAGGTCGATGCCGTCGAACGCGTCACCGGCGAGCACCTCGACGGGGTCGAAGGCGATCAGCGCCTCGCCGTGGTGCCACGCGCCGAGCAGCGCGACCAGCCGGTCGCGGCCACGGAAGCGCCGCAGGACGTCGAGCGGATCGGCCTCGAGGTCGAGGCGGTGCCGCGTCAGCTCAGTCGGTGCGGGTCTCGTCAATGACTTCCGCCCCCAGCTCGCGCAGCAGCAGCGCCTCGGGATCGAGGTCCTCGAGGTCGACGACCGGGTCGTCGCGGTCGGCCGATGCGTCGGGGTCCTCGCGGGTCTCGGGCGTGTGGGTCTCGCGCAGCGCCTCGCGGACGGAGTCGGGCACCGCGACCGGCGGCGGGGCGGCAACCGCGGGAGGGCGGGATGCGGGCTGCTCGTCGTGGTCGTCGGGCACTCCCGGCCGGGCGCCGGGGTCGACGATCGCCTCGATGCGCCACGTCACGCCGAGCACCTCGTTGAGGGCCCGCTGGACGTAGTCGTCGGAGCCGCTGCTGAGGAACGAGTCGCGGGCGCCGGTGTTGACCAGCGCGATCGTGAGGACGTTGCCGTCCAGCGCCACGACCTGCGCGTTCTGGCTCAGCATGATCCACGCGAAGCGGCGCATGTCGCGGATCTTGTCGAGGATCTCGGGCCACAGGCGTCGGACGTCGGCGATGGTCAGCTGCCCCGCGGGAGCGGCCGGGGCCGGCTCGGCGACGGGCACGGGGGCCGGCTCGGCGACCGGTGCGGGAGCCGCGGCGACCGGCGGTGCGACGGGCGCGGGCGCGACGTCGACGGGTGGGACCTGGGCGGGGGCCGGCTCCGGCTCCGGGGCCCGCTCGACCGGCTCCCGGGGCGCGACGGGCTCAGGACGCGGCGCCGCGGCAGCCGGCGAGGGCGCAGCCGGCGCCGGTGGCCCGGACGGCACCGCGGGGGCCGGGGCCGTGCCGCCGTCCATCGAGAGCCGCCGCTCGACGCGATCGAGCCGGGCCTGGAAGCCCTGCGTGGAGTTGTCGGCGCCAGGCACCAGGATGCGCGCGCACATCAGCTCCAGCAGCAGCCGGGGCGCCGTGGCCCCGCGGAACTCCATGAGCGCGGCGTTGACGATGTCGGCCGCTCGCGTCAGCTCGGACGGCCCGAAGCCGTTGGACTGGGCGACGAGCCGTTCGGCGCGGTCGCCGGGCACGTCGAGCAGGCCCTTGTCGAGCGCGTCGGGGACCGCCGCGACGATCACGAGGTCGCGCAGCCGCTGCAGCAGGTCCTCGGCGAAGCGACGGGGGTCCTGCCCGGACTCGATGACCTTGTCCACGACGCCGAACACCGTGGAGCCGTCGCTGGCCGCGAACGCGTCGATGGCCTCGTCGAGCAGCGAGTCGGGCGTGTAGCCCAGCAGCTGCACCGCGAGGTCGTACGTGACGCCGTCGGGACCCGCGCCGCCCAGCAGCTGGTCGAGGACGCTGAGCGTGTCGCGCACCGAGCCCTGGCCGGCGCGGACGACCAGCGGCAGCGCGGTGGGCGCGAGCGCGACGCCCTCGGCGGCGCACAGCTGCATCAGGTAGTCGCCGAGCGCCTTGGGCGGCACGAGCCGGAACGGGTAGTGGTGCGTGCGCGACCGGATCGTGCCGATGACCTTGTCGGGCTCGGTCGTGGCGAAGATGAACTTCAGGTGCGGCGGCGGCTCCTCGACGAGCTTGAGCAGCGCGTTGAAGCCCTGCGGGGAGACCATGTGGGCCTCGTCGATGATGTAGACCTTGTAGCGGCTGCTGACGGGGGCGAAGAACGCCCGCTCGCGCAGGTCGCGGGCGTCGTCGACGCCACCGTGGCTGGCCGCGTCGATCTCGATGACGTCGATGCTGCCCGGCCCGCCGCGGGCGAGGTCGCGGCAGCTCTGGCACTCGCCGCACGGATCGGAGATCGGCGCCTTCTCGCAGTTGAGGGCGCGGGCCAGGATGCGGGCGCTGGTGGTCTTGCCGCAGCCGCGCGGGCCCGAGAACAGGTAGGCGTGGTTGACCTTGTTGGCGGCGAGCGCGTGACGCAGCGGGTCGGTGACGTGCTCCTGCCCGATCACCTCGGCGAAGGTCTCCGGCCGGTAGCGGCGGTACAGCGCGAGGGGGGCATCCACAGGTCAGAGCCTAACGACCGACGACGACACTGACGAGCCCGCACATCCGGGCCGAGGATTCGGCTACGCGGTGATGAGCCTGGCGCCCCTGAGCCAGGTGTCGACCGCGGCGTACGCGGCCTTGCGGGGCTCGTCCTTGGAGATGAAGACGTCGTGGCGGGCCCGGTCGATCGGCACGACGGTGACGGCGTCACCGAGGCAGCCGGACCAGCGCGCGATCTGCCGGACGTCGAGCACGGCGTCGGCCTCGTCGACCGCCTCGGACCACTGCCGCGCGAACCGGGTCCGCGTCGAGCGGAGCACGAGCGACGGCACGCCGACGTCGAGCCCGCGGTGCAGCCGGGCCTGGCCGCGGCGCACGGCCGTCAGCCACCCGTACGACACCGGGAACCCCGTGAGCGGCTTCCAGACCGTGTCGAACTCCCACTCGCCGTGCGCGCTGACGTGCAGGCTCGTGCCGTACGCGTCGGACGGCGGCAGCTTGATCATGCTCTTGGGCCGGACCTTCGAGACGGCCGCGATGACCTGGGTGCCGACCGAGCGCATCCAGGCCTTGCCCTGCAGGTCGAACCACGGGCTGTTGAGCACCAGGCCCGCGATGCCGGCCCCCTTCGAGCCGCCCGGCGTCCGGTTGAGCCGGTCGAGCCACAGCGGCAGGACCAGCCCGCCGGTGGAGTGCGCCGACAGCAGGACGGGCCTGCCGCCGGTCTCCTCGCGGATGATCGCCAGCGCCTCGTCGAGCTCGCGGTCGTACAGCGCGAGGTCGGACACGTAGTGTCCCGTCTGCCCCTCGCGACGCGACCGCCCGCACTTGCGCAGGTCGAGGGCGTAGAAGGCGAAGCCTCGCTCGGTGAAGAACTCGGCCATCTCGGTCTGGAAGAAGTAGTCGCTGAACCCGTGGACGTACAGGACCGCGGCATCGGTCGTGGCCGGCGGCGTGTGCCGGACCAGCGTGGCCTCGATCGTGCCCTCGCCGTCGGGATCGTCGCCGAGCGGGATCGTGCGCTGCTCGTAGCCGTCCCCGAGCACGTCCGGCTTCCAGTCCGACATCGGTTTCCTCCTGCGTTCTCGACCCGTCAGCGGCACCCTACGCCGCACGACGGTGGACGCGGTTGGGTCCGTGCGCCGCGGCCTCCATGATGGAGGGTGTGACCACATCCCGCCAGACGCACCAGACCCTCGACCTCGCTCTGCGGGTCGGGGAGATGCTGCTGTCGAACGGCGCGGGAGCCGCCGACGTCACGGCGACGATGTCGTCGGTCGCCCACCACCTGGGCCTGCGCCAGGTCATCGTCGACGTCACGTTCACGACGCTGACGCTGAGCCACCAGGCCTCGTTCGACGATCCTCCGGTGTCGCTGACCCGGCACGTGACGCACCGCGAGACCGACTTCGACGACCTGACGCGCGTCGACCACCTCGTGGCCGACCTGCTGGCCGACGAGATCGACCTGGACGAGGCCCGCATCCGCGTCGCCCAGATCTCGTCGACCGGCCACCAGACCCCGCGCTGGGCGGTCACCGTCAGCTGGGGCTTCATCGGCGCCGGCATCGCGCTGCTGATCGGCGGCGACCTGTTCGTGACGCTCATCGCCGCGGTCGCCGCGATGGGCATCGAGGTGCTGCAGCGCTACATCTCCCAGCTGCGGCTGCCGTTCTTCTACGCGCAGGCTGCCGGCGGGCTGTTCGCCTCGCTGCTCGCGGTCGGCGTGGCGGCGGTGGACATCGACGTCGACCCGTCGCTCGTCATCACCGCGAGCATCGTGATGCTGCTCGCGGGGCTCGGGTTCATCGGCGCGATCCAGGACGCCCTCACCAACTTCTACGTCACCGCCGTCGCCCGCATCCTCGAGGTCATGATCAGCACCGTCGGCGTCATCGTCGGCGTCAGCGGCGGGCTGACGATCGGCCGGATGGTCGGCGTCGAGCTCACGGTCGAGCCGGGAGCGTCCGGCCTGTCGCGGTTCCCCCTGATGGTGCTGGGCGCCGCGGTGGGTGGTGCGGCGTTCGCGTTCGCGGCGTACGCGCCGCGACGGGTGCTGCTGCCCATCGCCGCGATCGCCGGGGTGGCGGCCGCGATCTACCTGCTGCTCGCCGAGCGCGACGTGGGCCGGGCCTGGCCCGCCGCGGTCGCCGCGATCTTCATCGGCCTGGTCAGCTACGGGGTCGCCGGCTGGGCCCGGGTCCCCCCGCTGGTCATCGTCACGGCGGCGATCGTGCCGCTGCTGCCGGGCGTCTCGATCTACCGCGGGCTGGCGCTGCTCGCGGCCGACGACTACGCCGGCATCCTCGCGATGATCACCGCCGTGGCCGTCGCGATCTCGCTCGCGGCCGGCGTGATCCTCGGCGAGTACGTCGCGCAGCCGCTGCGCCGGGAGGCCCGCCGGCTCGAGCAACGGCTCGCCGGCCCCCGACTGGTGGGTCCGCTGCGCGCCCGAACCAAGCGGAGGTAGCCATTCAGGTGGTATGAAAGTTACGCGCCAGTAGCCACCGCCGAGGAGACCCATGAGACTGCAGCTGTCAGACGACGACGTCGCGTTCCGTCAGGAGATGCGCGAGTTCTTCACGACCCAGATCCCGCAGGACATCCGCGACACCGTCGCGGCCCGCCGGGAGCTGACGAAGGACCAGATCGTCCGGTCCATGCAGGCGATGAACGCCGCCGGCATCGCGGTGCCCAACTGGCCCGTGGAGTGGGGCGGCAAGGACTGGACACCGCTGCAGCGCCACATCTGGCACGAGGAGATGCAGCTGGCCGGCGTCATGCCGCCGCTCGCCTTCAACGCGTCCATGGTCGGTCCGGTCATCGCGGCGTTCGGCTCGCAGGAGATCAAGGAGCGCTTCCTGCCGAGGACGGCCAACCTCGACATCTGGTGGTCGCAGGGGTTCTCCGAGCCCGACGCGGGCTCCGACCTCGCGTCGCTGCGCACCACAGCGGTCCGGGAGGGCGACGAGTACGTCGTCAACGGCCAGAAGACGTGGACGACGCTCGGCCAGTACGGCGACTGGATCTTCACGCTGGTGCGCACCGATCCCTCTGCCAAGAAGCAGGCCGGCATCTCCTTCCTGCTGATCGACATGACGTCGCCGGGTCTCACGGTCCGCCCGATCGAGCTGATCGACGGCAGCCACGAGGTCAACGAGGTCTTCTTCGACGACGTGCGCGTCCCCGTCGGGAACCTCGTCGGCGAGGAGAACAAGGGCTGGGACTACGCCAAGTTCCTGCTCGGCAACGAGCGCGTCGGCGTCGCGCCGGTCGGCTCGACCAAGCGCACCCTGGCATCGGCCAAGGAGTACGCCCGCACGGCCGGACCCGGTGGCACCTCGCTGCTCGACGACCCGCTCGTCGCGGCCCAGATCGCCGAGCTCGAGAACGACCTGCTGGCACTGGAGCTGACGGCGCTGCGCGTCGTGGCCAACTCCGCCGACGGCAAGCCGCACCCCGCCTCGTCGGTGCTCAAGCTGCAGGGCACCGTGCTGCAGCAGGCGGTCACCGAGCTGTGGGTCGACCTCGCCGGGCCCAACGCCCTGGCCACCGGCGCCACCGACGGCTCGGACGTCCCCGACCTCGCGCGCACCGCCACGACCAACTACCTCAACTTCCGGAAGGCGTCGATCTACGGCGGCTCCAACGAGGTGCAACGACAGATCATCGCCGGGACGATCCTGGGACTGAGGGGCTGACATGGACTTCACACTCGACTCCGAGCAGACCGCGCTGCGCGACGCCGTGCGCGGCCTCCTGGGCAAGGCGTACGACTCGTCCGAGACCCGGCGCGAGGTCACCAAGACCGACCCCGGCTGGGACGAGAAGACCTGGCAGCGGCTCGCCGAGATGGGCGCTCTCGGGCTCCCGTTCGCCGAGGAGGACGGCGGCTTCGGCGCCGGGCCCGTCGAGGTCTCGATCGTCGCCGAGGAGATCGGGCGCGTCATCGCCCCCGAGCCGTACGTCGAGGCGGTCGTCCTCGCGGGCGGCCTGGTCGCCGCGGCCGGCACGGCGGAGCAGCGGGCCGAGATCATCGGCGCCCTGGCGGAGGGCACCCTCGTCCCCGCCTTCGCGCACACCGAGGCGCAGGGACGCTACGGCAACCGCGCGTACGCCGTGACGGCGACGCGTGACGGCGACGCCTGGACCGTGTCGGGCGTCAAGGAGCCCGTCCTGGGCGGCGCCCGGGCCGATCTGCTCGTGGTCAGCGCCGACGTCGACGGGGCCACGGCCCTGTTCCTCGTCCGGCCCGACGCCAGCGGGCTCACCCGCACCTCGTACCCGACGTTCGACGGCGGGCGCGCCGCCCACGTCGCCTTCGACGCGACACCCGCGACGCCCCTCGGCGAGGCCGGCGTCGACCAGTCGGCGGTCATCGAGCAGGCCGTCGCCGCGGCCCAGATCGCCTACGGCCACGAGTCGCTCGGGGCCATGGCGTTCGCGCTGGAGACCACGACGGAGTACCTCAGGTCGCGCAAGCAGTTCGGCGTCCCGCTCATGACGTTCCAGGCGCTGACGTTCCGCGCGGCCGACATGTACGTGTCGCTCGAGCTGGCCCGCAGCACCGTCACGTGGGCGACGCTGGTGCTGCTCGACGGCGGCGATCCAGCCGACGCGCTGGAGGCCGCCTCCCGCGCCAAGCTGCAGGTCAGCAAGGCCGGGCGGCACATCGGCCAGGAGGCCATCCAGCTGCACGGCGGCATCGGCATGACCGCCGAGTACAGCGTCGGGCACTACACGAGCCGGCTCACCGCGATCGACCACGCCCTCGGCGACGGTCGCCACCACCTGGCGGCGCTGTCGAGGACGCTCGACGACCACGAGGTCGTCGAACCCCTCCCCTGATCCGGGGCGGTGCCTGAGCCACCTGTCCCTGCGGGGGCCGGTGGCTCAGCCACGTGTGGGGGACGCTGACACGTGGCTCGGCCACCGCCGCGTCGACCTGCGAACAGCACCCGCCCGCCGGGTCCGGACGCAGAGGACCCCCCGCGTACCCGACAGAGCTCACTGACCCTTGCTGCCTTCCGGCCCTGGGGGAGTTGGGTGATGTGTCGCCACGCGAGGGGCTGCGACCATCATACGGAGCCGAGGGCCGGACGCCCAAGCGGGGACGGGTGGCCCGATTCGTCGGCGACCACGACCGACCGGTAACCTCGACGACGGAGGATTCGCATAGTGGCCTAGTGCGCTCGCTTGGAAAGCGGGTTGAGTGAAAGCTCTCAGGGGTTCGAATCCCCTATCCTCCGCCGCATCGCAAGGAGCCAGCTCCAGTCCCGACACCGGGCTGAGCTGGCTCTTTCGCGTC
>Ga0247730_1001679_pt1 | contig 11796 bp, 7 predicted proteins | sample UWRJL073202C2_FD_180959 | JGI IMG/M metagenome (GOLD analysis project Ga0247730, IMG submission 180959) | Plant litter microbial communities from Arlington Agricultural Research Station in Wisconsin, United States - UWRJ-L073-202C-2 | ecosystem: Environmental > Terrestrial > Plant litter >...
CCTCGATCCTCATCATCGGCGCAGGCCCCATCATCATCGGGCAGGCGTGCGAATTCGATTATTCGGGAACGCAGGCGTGCAAGGCGCTGCGCGAGGAAGGCTATCGGATCATCCTCGTCAATTCTAATCCGGCTACGATCATGACCGATCCGGATATGGCGGACGCGACCTATATCGAGCCGATCACGCCCGAGATCGTCGCCAAGATCATCGAGAAGGAGCGCCCCGATGCGGTGCTGCCGACGATGGGCGGCCAGACCGCACTGAATACGGCGCTGGCCCTGTGGCACGACGGCACGCTTGAAAAATATGGCTGCCAGATGATCGGCGCCGATGCCGAAGCAATCGACAAGGCCGAGGATCGGCTGAAGTTCCGCAACGCGATGGACAAGATCGGGCTGGAGAGCCCGCGCAGCCGCATTGCGCATACGATCGACGAGGCATTGGACGCGTTGGATTTCGTGCAGCTTCCCTCGATCATCCGGCCGAGCTTCACGATGGGCGGGCAGGGCGGCGGCATCGCTTATAACCGGCAGGAATTCATCGAGATCGTCACGAGCGGGCTCGATCTTTCGCCGACGACCGAAGTGCTGGTCGAGGAGAGCGTTCTTGGCTGGAAGGAATATGAGATGGAGGTCGTGCGGGATCGCAACGACAATGCCATTATCATCTGCTCGATCGAGAATGTGGATCCGATGGGTATCCACACCGGCGACAGCATCACCGTTGCACCCGCACTGACGCTGACCGACAAAGAATATCAGATCATGCGCAATGCGAGCATCGCGGTTCTGCGGGAAATCGGCGTGGAAACAGGCGGTTCCAACGTCCAGTTCGCGGTAAATCCGAAGGACGGCCGTCTGGTCGTGATCGAGATGAACCCGCGGGTGTCGCGCTCGTCGGCGCTAGCGTCGAAGGCAACCGGCTTCCCGATCGCGAAGGTCGCCGCCAAGCTGGCGGTCGGCTACACGCTTGACGAGATCGACAACGACATCACCGGCGCAACGCCAGCGAGCTTCGAGCCGACGATCGATTATGTCGTCACCAAGATCCCACGTTTTGCCTTCGAGAAGTTCAAGGGCGCCAGCGATCACCTGACCACCGCGATGAAATCGGTCGGTGAGGTAATGGCAATCGGCCGCAACATCCACGAGAGCCTGCAGAAGGCTTTGCGCGGGCTGGAGACCGGCCTGTCCGGCCTCAACATGGTTGAGCGGCTGCAAGGCGCGCCCCGGCCCGAGATTGAAGCGGCTCTGGCCGAGCCGACGCCGGATCGCCTGCTGATCGCGGCACAGGCCTTGCGCGAAGGCTTTACGGTCGCTGAGGTTTGCCGGATCGCCAAATATGATCCTTGGTTCATCGAGCGACTGAGCGAGATCGTCTCTGCTGAGAACATCATTTGTCGCGATGGGCTGCCCAATGATTCGGTGGGCCTGCGAAAGCTGAAGTCGATGGGCTTCTCGGACAAGCGGCTCGCCTTTTTGGCGCTGCAGTCCGCCAACCTTGCTGGAATGAGCCGGGAGCAGGCGCGTGGATCGGGCATCGTTCACGATGCGATCAAGGGCATGTCGGGCGGCGTGACCGAGGCCGAAGTGCGCGCGCTGCGCCACAAATTGGGCGTGCGGCCGGTCTTCAAGCGCATCGACACATGTGCTGCCGAGTTCGAGGCGAAGACTCCGTACATGTACTCCACCTACGAGGCGCCGAGCTTCGGCGAGGCGGAGAATGAGGCGCAGCCGAGCGATCGTCGCAAGATCGTCATTCTGGGCGGCGGCCCGAACCGGATCGGGCAGGGCATCGAATTCGACTATTGCTGTTGCCATGCCTGCTTCGCGCTGAGCGATGCGGGTTACGAGACGATCATGATCAACTGCAATCCGGAAACTGTGAGCACGGATTACGACACCTCCGACCGCCTCTATTTCGAGCCGCTGACGGCCGAGGATGTGCTGGAGATCCTGCATGTCGAGATGAGCCGGGGTGAACTGGTTGGCGTGATCGTTCAATTTGGCGGGCAGACGCCGCTGAAGCTGGCACAGGAACTGGAAAATGCCGGCATTCCGATCCTGGGCACGAGCCCGGACGCGATCGATCTGGCGGAGGATCGCGAGCGGTTCGCGGCTTTGGTGGAGAAGCTTGGCCTGAAGCAGCCCGCCAACGGCATCGCCCGGAGCCGGGAGGAAGCGATCGCGGTGGCGACGCGGATCGGATACCCGGTGCTGACGCGGCCATCTTACGTGCTGGGCGGGCGGGCGATGGAGATCGTCGAGACGCAGGCGCAGTTGGAGCATTACATCACTACTGCCGTGCTGGTATCGGGCGATAGCCCGGTGCTGATCGATCGGTATCTGCGCGATGCCACCGAGGTGGACGTGGATGCGATCTGCGACGGGACGGATGTCGTGATCGCCGGGGTGATGCAGCATATCGAGGAGGCGGGGGTCCATTCGGGCGACAGCGCCTGCTCCCTGCCGCCGCACAGCCTTTCCAGGGAGATCGTTGCCGAGATCGAGCGGCAGACCGAGGCTCTGGCCCGCGCCCTGAGCGTGAAAGGCCTGATGAACGTCCAGTTCGCGGTGAAGGATGGCGAGGTGTACCTGATCGAGGTCAATCCCCGCGCCAGCCGCACCGTGCCGTTCGTGGCAAAGGCGGTGGGTGCGCCGATCGCCAAGATCGCGGCGCGGGTGATGGCGGGAGAGAAATTGAGCAACCTTCCCAAGATCGATCTCGACGTGAAGCATTTCGCGGTGAAGGAAGCGGTGTTCCCCTGGGCGCGCTTCCCCGGCGTGGATCCGGTGCTCTCACCGGAGATGAAGAGCACGGGCGAAGTCATGGGAATCGATCGCGATTTTGCGACTGCCTTCGCCAAGAGCCAGCTGGGCGCGGGCACCGTGCTGCCGACCTCCGGCACCGTCTTCGTCTCCGTCAAACCCTCCGACAAGCCGGTGGTGGAGCCCGCGGTGCGCCAGCTAATCGACCTTGGCTTCAGCATCATCGCGACCGAGGGCACCGCCGATTTCCTGCGCGAACGCGGCCTGGCAGTGGAGACGGTGAACAAGGTGGCGCAGGGCCGCCCGCACATCGTGGACCGGATCAAGGACAATGGGGTGGCAATGGTGCTGAACACCACCGAGGGCTGGCAGAGCCTTCAGGACAGCAAATCCATTCGCGCATCCGCGCTCCAGGGCCGCGTACCCTACTTCACGACGGCGGCGGCGGGCGTGGCGGCGGTGGCGGCGATTGCGGCATTGCGGGATCGCCCGCTTGAAGTGCGCTCGCTCCAATCCTATCATGCATGATCGCACCGCCTTCCAACATCGTTAGGATGGGGCGTCGCTCAACCGGCGGCGCAGGGGTGGTCTGTTTTACGTGAAGGGGTAAGTGCCGATGGCGACCACAGAGAAGCTGCCGATGCTGGCGGAAGGGCATGAGATGCTCACCGTCGAGCTGAAGCGTCTCAAGGTGGAGCGACCGCAGATCATCGATGCGATCGAGGAAGCGCGCGCCCACGGCGACCTTTCCGAAAACGCCGAATATCATGCGGCCAAGGAACGGCAGGGCCAGGTGGAGGCGATGATCGCCGACATCGAGGATCGGCTGGCGCGCGCGCTGGTGATCGACCCGACGACGCTGAGCGGCGACAAGGTGGTGTTCGGCGCGACCGTCCACTTGGTGGACGAGGACGAAAAGCCTGTGACCTATCAGATCGTGGGCCAGACCGAGGCGGACGCCAAGAGCGGCAAGATCAGCTTCTCCTCTCCGCTGGGCCGCGCGCTCATCGGCCGCAGGGTGGATGACGAGGTTGAGGTTACGGTGCCTTCGGGGGACCGTTATTATGTCGTCTCCGGCATCGAGTTCATCTGATCCGGATCGATCTTCACCCCTCCTCTTTAGGGGAGGGGCCGGGGGTGGGGCATGACCGCTGGCTTTGCGCTGAATTGATGGCCTCCACCCCAACCCCTCCCCTGAAGAGGAGGGGCTTGTCACGTTGCCCCGAAAGCACCCGAAATGCGTAGCCAGCCACCCCGCGCCACCCTCATGCTGGGCGTCGCGATCGCCGCGTCGTACGTTCTGTTCGGCGTGGCCGGGCAGGGGGATACGGCGGCGTTGCTGGGCGGCTTCATTCCGGCGCGAATCGGTGGGCCACCGCTTACCGATGGGCTGCCGGTGTGGCTGACGCCGCTGAGCGCGTGCCTGCTGCATGGGGGCATCATCCACCTCGTCTTCAATCTGCTGATGCTCGGCTATTGCGGCAAGGAGACGGAAGTCGCGCTGGGGCCGATCCCGATCGTGGCGCTGTTCCTGGTCGGCGCCTATGCGGCGGCGGCGATGCAATATCTGGCCGATCCGCATACGACGGTGCCGATGATCGGCGCGTCCGGCGCGATCTCCGCGATCGTGGGCGCCTATGCGATCCTGTATGGCCGTCCGCGCGAGAGCAAGCTTTCGCCCAAGGTGGCGCGCTGGGTGCATATCGCCTGGCTGGCGGCGGCGTGGACGGGGCTGCAATTGCTGGTGGGCTATGCCAGCCGGCTGAACGGCACCGGCATCGCCGCCGGCGCCCATATCGGCGGCTTCCTGGCGGGCCTGCTGATGGCGCGGCCGCTGCTGCGCTGGCGGTATCGAAGCGCCTGAACGGGCTGGGGTGGCTCGCCTGAGTGGCGCGGCCTTCTTGTAACATCGCCGGTGCGATCCAGAGCGGCTGCGCGATGGTTCGGGTTGCGGGGGTGCTGGCTTGGGGCGCCGCTGCGACGGCATGATGGACCCCCGAGAGTCACGCAGAGTCATGCCTCTGCGCGCGAGCGCTGCTGCGCGGCGGTTTCGCGGCGCCTGAACGGGACGGGCGGCATGGACTTCAACAGACATGGACCCCAGCCTGCGCTGGGGTGACGAGGTGGCGCTCGGAGATACGATGGCAGGAGCCTCCGCGCGCGCCAGCGCGTGGGGCGTGCGGCGTGAGCGCGGGCGATCCGTTGTGGGCGCGTGTTGGCGCGGATCGCGGTCTGAACGGCCGCTGCGCGCCCCCTCGCGGGCATGACGGGTTGCTGGAGAGTCACGCAGAGTCATGCCTCTGTGCGCGAGCGCTGCGGCGCTGGCGGTATCGGGGCGCCTGAACGGGACCGACGGCATGGATTTCAACAGACATGGACCCCAGCCTGCGCTGGGGTGACGGAGTAGGTAGCCCGGAAGACGCGATGGCGATCGCTCCCCGCACGCCCGAACGGATCGGGACGTGGGGGCTGACCGGCGCTGCGCCCTTGCGACTTGGCCGGTGCGATCCATCGCCGGTGCGTGGGCGCGGAGCGCGGGGGTGGCGGCTCGCCCCGGGCCTGCAGGATGGATCGCCCGAGAGTCACGCAGAGTCACGCCTCCGTGCGGGTGCGGGGGCCGCGTTTGCGGGTGCGGCTGTGTTTGCGGGCGAGGGAGCGCATGGGGCGGGTGGGGCGGGCCGGGGCGTCGGCGGAGGGATCGGGCTCGTCCCACAGGATGGTGTAGCTTTCGTGGATGTCGGGATCGGCCGGCATTTCGATATCCGTCAATTCCTCGACGATGGCGGGCAGGCGGCGCTCGGCCGCGCGCACCGGATCCTTGACGGGGACGGAGGTGAGGCCGGAAAGCTTGCCGAAGCGGGTGGGCTGGAGGTGGCTCAGCAGGAAGATGAGCAGGCGATCGGAGGGCACATCCTCCTCACCCACAAGCTCACCGCCGCGCCAGATGCCGCGCGGGCTGCCGATGGTGGCGCGGTGCATGGCGATATCCAGCAGATTGCGCGCGGCGAGCGTGAGCGCCCGATCCCAGGCGGCGGCGAAGCTGCGCCCGTCCGGCCGCTGCCGCAGGCGATAGGCGGAGCGCACGCTGGCGCCCGCTTCCTCGGCGGCGGCGGTGACGCTGCCGGTTTCGGCCAGCGCCTCCAAGAATCTGCGCTGGCGGAACGCCGTCCAGCCGGTGGGGCTGGGGCGGAGCGGGACGGGGGTGAAGGCGGGCTCTTCGGGTGCGGCGGCTGGCGGCGCTGCGGGTTCGCCGGGGCCTTCGTCGCCACGGGGCGCGGCGGGATCGAAGGCGATCTCGCCGGGCATGGGCGTCTCGGCGGACGAGGCGGGGATGGCGGCCGAGAGATCGGCCGGATCGATATGCTTGGTCATGGGCTTGGCTCCTCGAATCGAAAGGAGCAAGCCAAGTAGGTCAGGTTAGGGGCTGTAGGAAAATGGAAAACGCAGCATCAGCGATCCATATCTATTTCGTCGTTAATTATCCATGATCATCAAGTCGCGTAGCTTCCAGTCTCATAAACAAATTCAATAGCTTCTTTATAAGCTGCTGAATTTTGGCGATTCCCAGATCCGACGTGGCCACCTCGGTGTTCAGCTAGTTGATAAACTTTAGTCGTCCGCGTCTGTTGTACGAATATATCGTCGTAGGCGCACTCCGCAATAAGGTGCACCGACAGCTTCATCGCTCGGAAATCGCGAGCTTGTTCATCATCAAGTACTGCTGGGAAAGAGTATACGGAGGCTCCTTGAGCCACAACGACATTTCGCCGGTCGTCGCTAAGCGGTTTGTCAAGCCGAACTGTGTTTTCACGTCCGTCTAGATATCGTAGAGAACAGGTAAGATTACTTCCAAACCGAAGAGCCGGCGTCAACCCTTTGTTCGTCCATTTAATACGAAACCCAATGCCATTATCGATAGTACCAGTGTCTGTCCTGGCATTTATTAAAAATAGGGTCTCCACTTCCGCGAGCAACATCCAAGCCCGTTGTGCGTTTAAGGTATCTCTAGCAGCCATAGCGCCGTTGGCTGTCTGAATTGCAGCGTCTCGTGCGAACTTTGCAGCCGCTACTGCCGCTACGAGGGTAATAATACTTGCTAAGGCGCTTGCTATCCCGAGGAAGAACTCCCTTTCTGCCCATTTTGCGCTCTCCAGGGCAGCGTCCGCTGCTTGCCATTGAGCGCACAAGTCTGAGGTTCGTTCAGGGCGCGAGATGTCGCAAGGGCGATCTAGTTGACTCGGTTTGTTCGCCTGATCAAGCAGCGTCCCAATGTCTTTCAGCGCCTTTGCGATATCTATATCGTTCTTGCGAGCTATTTCATCCGGCGTCGCAGCATTAGCGCAGGTTAAATATGACAAACTGCAAATTAATAACACTAAACAGTTTCTCAAATCTCTGCGCCTTAGTATTGTGGAAGATCCATTCATTTGTTGTAGATTGATCGGCAAAGAGTGCGCCGGCGACTACTCCGCAGCCACGCCCGCCGCCCCAAACAATCCGCCTTCGCCCGCATCCTCGTTCGCGACCAGCGCTTCCGTCTTCGCGGCCTTGCGGCGGTCGAAGGCGTCCCACACGTCGTTCCACTGGCCCTTGGTGGCGCCCTTCGAATATTCGGTCGCGCGGGTTTCGAAGAAGTTGGCGTGCTCCACGCCGTTCAGCAAAGGCGGCAGCCACGGCAGGGGATGCTCGTCGATCATGTAGATCGGCTTGAGGCCCAGCTGCCCCAGCCGCCAATCGGCGGTGTAGCGGACATATTTCTTGATGTCCTTGGGCGTCATGCCGTTCACCGGGCCCATTTCGAACACCAGATCGATGAAGGCATCCTCCAGCCGCACCGTCTTCTGGCACTGATCCATGATATCGTTGCGCACGGCGGGCGTCAGGCAATCGCGCTCGGCCACGAAGGCGTGGAACAGGCGGATGATGCCATCGCAATGGAGGCTCTCGTCCCGGACGCTCCACGTGACGATCTGGCCCATGCCCTTCATCTTGTTGAAGCGCGGGAAGTTCATCAGCATCGCGAAGCTGGCGAAGAGCTGAAGCCCCTCCGTGAAGCCGCCGAACATGGCGAGCGTGCGGGCGATATCCTCATCCGTATCCACGCCGAACGTGCTCAGATAATCATGCTTGTCCTTCATCTCCTTATACTGGAGGAAGGCGCTATATTCGCTCTCGGGCATGCCGATCGTATCGAGCAGGTGGCTGTAGGCGGCGATATGCACCGTCTCCATATTGGAGAAGGCGGTGAGCATCATCTTGATCTCGGTCGGCTTGAAGACACGGCCATATTTCTCGTGGTAGCAATCCTGCACCTCCACGTCCGCCTGCGTGAAGAAGCGGAAGATCTGGGTGAGCAGGTTACGCTCATGATCCGTCAGCTTCTGCGCCCAATCGCGGCAATCCTCGCCCAGCGGCACTTCCTCCGGCAGCCAGTGGAGCTGCTGCTGACGCTTCCAGTAATCATAGGCCCACGGATATTCGAAGGGCTTGTAGACGCGGCTGGCAGCGAGAAGCGACATGATACGGGGCCTTCGGACTTGCGTGCGGACACGGGAATCGGGTGAGGGGAACGAAGCGCGAACCCCGGCATATATGGGGAAGGTTACGCCTTGCCGCCACAATGTCTAGGTGGGGCGTGCGGTTATCCACCGCTGATTTGTGACAGGTGGGCGGGGCGCTCCTTGCCCGTCATGCCAGCGGAGGCTGGCATCCATGACTCTTTGTCCGGGGCGGTCTTTGATCATTGAGAGACATGGATCCCGGCCTGCGCCGGGATGACGGGAAGGGGGATGGGATGACGGGAGGGGGGCAGGAGCCGGGCGCGCGGATTTCTCACATAGGTGAGGGGGCGAAATCGCTTGCGGCGCGTTCACCGGCCGTCATCCCCTCTGTAAGGAGAGTTAATATGGTCGATACATCCGCGATCCGCGAGCATATGGAAGTCATCGGCGCCGATGGCGTGCATGTCGGCACCGTCGATCATCTCGACGGCGATCGCATCAAGCTGACCAAGAAGGATAGCGGTGCGGGCTTCGAGGGCGGCAGCCACGAAGGCCACCATCATTATATCTCGACCGGCCTGATCGCCGATGTGGAAGGCGACAAGGTGCGCCTCTCCGCCAATGCGGACGTGGCGGTGACGTTCGAGGAAGAAGCGTAAGCCGGTCTCACGACCTGAGCGCCTGAAGAGGCCCGTCGGAGCGATCCGACGGGCCTTTTTCGTGGGCGCGGTGCGGGGCGGGGGCGCTTGCGGAGGGAGCGGTCTGGTGAAATAGGCCCCGGCGACGATCCGGGGGGATGTTCATGCGGAAGACGATGACGGCGGGCCTGCTCGCGCTGGGCCTGCTGGCGATGCCGGCCAAGGCGGCATGGTTCGAGGCACGGAGCGATCACTTCATCGTCTATGCGCAGGGTGGGGCAGACGAAGCGCGCAATCTCGCGATCGATCTGGAGCGGTTCGACAAGGGCATGCGCCTGTTGCGATCGATGCCCGCCGATCCGATCGCCAAGGTCAATCCGCTGACGATCTTCGTGGTGCAGGATCTGGGGGCGGTGCGGCGCTTGTGCGGGCAGGCGGGCCGGACCGTCGCCAGTTGCGCCAACGTCGCCGGCTTCTATGACGGGCGCGCCGCCGGATCGATCGCGGTGACGCCGCGGGTCTCGGTGGGCGGAACCTACGACATTTCCCCGCAGATCGTGCTGTTCCACGAATATTCGCATCACATGATGTTCCGCTATTTCGCGGCCGCCTATCCGGCATGGTTCGTGGAAGGCTTTGCGGAGTTCAACTCGACCGCGAAGATCGAGAAGGATGGCCAGATGGGGCTCGGCAGCCCGGCGCTCCACCGCGCCTATGGGCTGATGCTGGGCACGCCGCTGCCGATCCGCAAGCTGCTGACGGCGCGGGGGCCGGAGCTGAACCCCGAGGATCGCGAGAAGCTGTATGGGCGGGGCTGGCTGCTGTGCCACTATCTGGCGTTCACGCCGGAGCGGCGCGGGCAGCTGGACAAATATCTGAACGCGGTGGCGACCGGAACGCCGAGCCTGAAGGCGGCGGAAGACGCGTTCGGCAATCTGACGCAGCTGGATCGGGCGCTGGACGTCTATATGAAATCGCGGACCTGGCGCACGCTGATGTTCTCCGAAAAGGAAACCGCGCCGGACGAGGTGAAGGTACGGCAGCTGGGCGAGGGCGAGAGTGCGATGATGCCGGTGCGCATCCGCTCCCAGCGCGGCGTGGACCAGCGTGCCGCGCAGGACGTGGTGAAGGCGGCGCGTACGATTGCAGCGTCTTTCCCGAAGGATCCGGCGGTGCAGGATGCGCTGGCCGAGGCCGAGTTCGATGCGGGCGAGACCGCGCAGGCGCGCGCCGCCGCCGATCGCGCGCTGGCCGCCGACGCCAGCGACCGGACCGCGATGCTGTATGAAGGGCGCTCGCGGATGGCGGAGGCGATCAAGCAGAAGAAGTTCGACGCCAAGACGTGGTCCGATGTGCGGAGCTGGTTCGTCAAGGCCAACCGGGCCGAACCGAACGCCGCGGCGCCGCTGATGCTGTTCTACGTCAGCTTCCTGGCGCAGCACGTCAAGCCGACCGCCAACGCCGTGACCGGGCTGGAGCAGGCGCAGGCGATCGCGCCCGAGGCGGACGACCTGCGGATGCTGCTGGCGCGCCAGTATCTGCTGGACGATCGCAAGCCGGAGGCGCGCGCGATCCTGCTGCCGCTCGCGTTCAATCCGCATGCCGACGCCGACAATCCGGCGGCCAAGCTGGTCGCCACGATCGACGCGGGCGACGATGCGGCGCTGAAGGCACTGCTGACGCCGCCACCCTCGGGCGATCAATCGGCGAATTGACGCTAGGGGCACCGCTGCCTATCTGCCCTGCGGTTCAGACGACCGTTTCGCGCGTGCGCGCGGCCGTCACTCGTGTCTCAGGGAAATTGCATGTTCGCCGGCATCGCCAAGGCCATCTTCGGTTCGTCCAACGACCGGTATGTGAAGTCGCTCTCGCCCACGGTGGCGAAGATCGCTTCGTACGAGCCCGCCATGCAGGCTCTTTCGGACGAGGAACTGGCCGGGCAGACCATCACGTTCCGTGAGCGGCTGGCGGCGGGCGAGACGGTCGACGCGCTGCTGCCCGAGGCGTTCGCCACGGTGCGCGAAGCCGCCAAGCGCGTGCTAGGCCAGCGCCATTACGACGTGCAGATGATCGGCGGCATTGTCCTCCATCGCGGCGAGATCGCCGAAATGCGGACGGGCGAGGGCAAGACGCTGGTGGCGACGCTGGCGACCTACCTCAACGCGCTGCCGGGGACGGGGGTGCATGTCGTCACCGTCAACGATTATCTCGCCAGCCGCGATGCGGGCTGGATGGGCCAGGTGTATCGCTTTCTGGGCCTGAGCGTGGGCGTGATCGTGCCGAACCTTTCGGACGAGCAGCGGCGCGACGCCTATGCGGCCGACATCACCTACGGCACGAACAACGAGTTCGGCTTCGATTACCTGCGCGACAACATGAAGTATGACCGCGCGCAGATGGTGCAGCGCCCGTTCGCCTATGCGGTGGTGGACGAGGTGGACTCCGTCCTGATCGACGAGGCGCGGACGCCGCTCATCATCTCCGGCCCGACCGAGGACAAGAGCGAGCTGTACAAGCTGGTCGACGCGGTGGTGAAGCAGATCGCGCCGGGCGATTACGAATATGACGAGAAGCAGAAATCGGTGATCCTGACCGAGGACGGCACCGAGCGCGTGGAGCGCGCGCTGGAAGCCGCCGGCATGCTGCAGGGCGACAATCTGTACGATTTCGAGAATACGCAGGTGGTGCACCACCTCAATCAGGCGCTGCGCGCGAACGTCGCCTTCAAGCGCGACATCGATTACATCGTGAAGGACGGCAAGGTCATCATCATCGATGAGTTTACCGGCCGGATGATGGACGGGCGGCGCTGGTCCGACGGTCTGCACCAGGCGGTGGAGGCCAAAGAGGGCGCGAATATCGAGCCCGAGAACCAGACGCTGGCAT
>Ga0247730_1001681_pt1 | contig 11792 bp, 22 predicted proteins | sample UWRJL073202C2_FD_180959 | JGI IMG/M metagenome (GOLD analysis project Ga0247730, IMG submission 180959) | Plant litter microbial communities from Arlington Agricultural Research Station in Wisconsin, United States - UWRJ-L073-202C-2 | ecosystem: Environmental > Terrestrial > Plant litter >...
GCAACATTATCGGTCCAGCCAGCGAGATGGAGCATGGGAATCACGGGACGAGAAGAGTAGATGAGGCTTTTCTTATCCAGTAGCTCGACGGCCTTCTCGTAGGTGTGAAGAGTAACAATTGTGACTCCGAAGGCAGTGACGGACGTCATGTCGCCTAAACGTTGGTCAGTAAGTAGGAAGGGAAATCATAAAGGAGTAACCCAAGGGATCACACACCCCAACGCGCTCGATGTTGCGGGAACTCGCGCCAGTTATACAACCCGGGAGTATCTGTAGCGACATGAGACATCAAGAGCTCTGTTGTAGCCGCCATCAAAGCTATTCCAAGTCACCAAGAGCATTTCCAATCAATGGATATTTAGGCGGCCCTGGCGGAAAAGAAGAAGGCTGAGATCTCTGGCGAAGAGCAAAGAACAACAGCAGGGCAATCACGGTTGCTAGCAGGCACAATGCAGTGGTAGGCATAGGGGGCGAGAATGTGTGATCCCTACCACATTTGGCAACCTTATATTTAGGGAGTCCGCGAGGAATCGTCATAGGACTATCGCTAGCGGAATCTCCACAGGCTGTGACGACATTAGTATGCAGAAGAGCAAGCCTACATACACCTCTGGTAGTACGAATGATGGGAATTGAATGGTAAGAAAGCCACTAACCAGTTCCCAGGGGTCACGGAACGAGACGGTCCGGACCTTAGCGTTACTGTTACGGCTGATGTCGTGACCTATCTTCCTCTGGTTTTCCACCTGCATCTAGTCTTTATCGTTACTTGTTCATAGAAAATACAGCTTGGTTCTGTGAATCGGGGTCTGGCTTAAATATTAGCGTTCTTCCTTTGGAGCAGCCTTCCAGCAAAATTGGAGCACTGTTCAATCATTGAGTTACACAAACGATTAAGAATCAGTGGCAAACTCTGGAATCGAACACAATTGTATCTGAAGGCTACTACAGATTCACTGCTGATGTGGCAACGCTAATACCATATTTGGGCTGTTGTTTGAGAAGAAGTGACCGTACAATGGGCATTTGTTGGATTATAATATAGGCTAAGGTTTACGAATTACAGACATAAAGTGTACGGAAAAAGAGATCTTACACAAGAGGAGGGTAAAACAAGACAGTTTCTCATAGTGTGTCCTCAGCTTCTTTCATCTTAACCCAAAGTGCTTCCTAGTAGAAAGTGATCCGGCATGATGAGCAACGATACAGACACCAATTCGCGAGTCGGACATACCTTGACAGACATAGTAAGACCAACATCATACCCAATATTCATTGGTTCCTTCGTCGGAATCCATCTAGCAGGCGTCTTCGAGCTCTCCGGCTGAGTCTTCCAATCCACAGCAAACTCGGAGAAGCTCTGCAGCAGTCGCACGAGGAAAAACTCCATCTCATTGTAGGCAAATTGCTGTCCCAGACAGATTCGAGGACCAGCGTTGAACGGGACAAAGATGTATGGGTTGGGCGTTAGATACGTCTTCAGTCGGTGGTCGAGGAAACGGTCGGGATCAAAGATCAGCGCTAGAAATGACATCCAGGTCAGAATATAAGTCCTGAGGATTTCGAAAGTGCCTACCGTCTGGGCCCCAGAGATCGGTGCGTCTATGCATGAGGAAAACGCTGTACGCAACACTGCGGCGGAAAGTATTGAGTGGAAGCCTATAATTCGTGAAGAATCGAAGTGCTATACCTTGAACCTGCAGGAACAAACATGGCTGGAAGGCCGTTCTCGCTTGGGAGTATTGTGGGCTCGGTAGTCAACCGCCCATTGATAGGTCTGTGGAAGGAAGCATTAGCCATCTCAAAAGCTCCCATTTAGTGAGCGAAGTCGATTACACAGATGGGAACAAACGAAGAGTTTCTAGCGAATCAGAATCAGGTTAGATAGCAGAGAAAGCAGACGAGCGTATGAAGCGTACCGTTGACAAAGGCACGCAAGTATTTCAAAGACCTCAAGTCATCGTATGTGGGAGAACGCTCAAGTCCAACAGAAGCGATTATCTCCCCCCGCAGGCGTTTGACAATGTCAGGGTTCTCTGCTAGCATGTATATGGCCCAAGACAATGTCCCTGCAGTCTAAACAGGAATATTTCAGAGTGAGAGGTCCGGAGAGAACGCTTGAACCATACCGTGTCTCGCCCAGCAACAAGCATGTTGATCAGCTCGTCCTGCAATAATTTCTCATCTTCCGTTGTGTGCGAGTCAGCCAGCGTCATCGAGATTGAAAATAAGGTTGATAGTCTTACCCCTCGAATCTCTCAGTAAATGATCGAGCAACGTCTCATTGTCTTTCTCCACCTCCGATTTCACGTTGCTCTTCGCATCTCTCCTCCGTAACCCTTCCTCGATCAATGGTTGGATGTACTTGTTCAGGGTATCGCGGTAAGGAGCAACTTCATCTTTCCATGGCTCAAACATCCTCCACAGTACACCGGCTCTAGCTCGCATCGATGTGACATGCTGACCTTTAGCAAATGCGTCGACAAAGGCATTGGAGGGATGAGTTTCATAGATGTCTGGATTCTTCTTTCCAGATATCTCGTAAGGAGGGTATGGTAAGCCAGCTTCCAATGAGCGCACATCCTTGCCATACAAATGCACTGTTGCTGAGTCCAATGTAAAACGACCGATAGCGTCCTGAATGGGAAAGGTTGGATTTTGGCTCATTAACTTCAATAAAATAATCTCCGCACCTGAAAATCAACAGGATGCCCCTCTGCTAGCCTCTTTTTCATCAAGGAGATAACCGTAATCGCATGTTCATCAAAGTTCTCGAAATCAGAAATCCTATCTCTTGTCAAGAAATGACGAGTCATGCCTCGATGAAACCTATTGGAAACATTAGCACGCTAGGCTCTCGAATGGCCCGCATAACTGTACGAACTTCCACATGTCGCCTGCGGAGATAGAATGCGATGATGAGTGTAGCTTGGAAGGAACTCAATTTCTCCTTACATACCATCTGAATTGAAGATACCGTCTCCCAGAAGCGACTGGAACTGATCATGTAGTCGGAAGCCTTGGGGCAAGCGTACTTAGTGATTGCTTCAGAGTCTGCCACTTCATCGCACCTTTGTCGAACTTGTCAAATTGAGTAGCTAGAACTGCCTGTCAACGATGTAAAAATACGCTTGCCATTACTAGTGATGTACAGTTGACTGCTGACCTTCACATGAGAAGGTTCGATAGTAAATATCTAAGAAGAAGTCAGCATAGTAGACACGAGAAGGGCTGTGTAGAAGACCCACACTGATGTCGCTGGGATCTAAACTAGGCATCCGTAGGGTATTCCCGTATTCCGCTAGCCATCCTGCAAAAATATCGACTGCGTCGAAGCCTCAATATAAGCACAGTAAACAATCAGATCATACTCACTAGGAGTCTTCGAGCTTGTAAAACTCGTCCGAAGCGCGCCAATGGCTTGCCATGCTGTCAAAGGGAGAATTGGGACCGGCGTGGCGCCATTGAGAGCTGCATCTCGGTTATACTTATGCTCTTTGATGAATCCTTGCAAATTTGAGATCACAGGGATGGCAACGAGAGACGCAATCACGGCCAGCCAAGCCGGAATCTGAAGAGCTATGGAAGATCTGTTCTGAAGAAGCCAGAGACTAGCATAAACGATGCCAGCCTTCAACAGCATCGGCGGAAGAACGCGAAATACATGAGTAACAATAGGAGGGATAGCCATTTCGAGGCGAGGGTAATGGTTCCAAGCACATACCGTCTAAGCTTGTCTTATAACTTTCGGGCAAGGAGATTTAGTATAGCCGATAACACTGAAACATAGTCCTCCTGTTTTCGCGTACAACAGTGTAGAGTAATCGTCGGAATTGCTCCGAGCGCAGCCAATAGCAATACAGCCTATGTTTTCGACGCGCAACATCGGCACGCTTGACCTAATAGCCGAACACTTCAATGAGAGCCTGCATAAGCCCTGTGTTTCTCGCATAGAAAGCAAAAGGGGAGAGTTCATGGAGAATGTGGCGTGCTTGCGTGAGCGGGCCATCGTCAGCATATTGATGTTGCCCACGCCACGCCAGCGCCACTCTCATCGTCATCTAGTAATCTTCCTAGTATCATTCGAAATGGACACATCCAAGTAAATATGCATGCAAAGTATGCGACGTAATTAGCGTACAAAATTGGTTAGGACCTGAAAGCGGAGAAGACGTACACCTTTGGAGGCAGGTCATTGTTCAAGCACCTAGTCACGAAAAAGCCTGAGCCTGGTCAATGTGATGTTGGGTAAATCCTGATAATCTTCTTTCAGCAAGCTTCTCACTTATGTGCTTCGTAGCTCTGCATTACGAAGGTGCTTTGGGAAACACTGGTGTGAAATATCGCAAACCCGTATTCAGTACTTAGTATTGATTGACCTTCTAGAACCAATCCAGAGTGACCGCTGCTAGAGTTGAACTTAATAGCACTTTGAACGATCGAGTCTCAGTCCTCGTTTCTAGGGACAGCATTCAAAGAATGCAGACAATTCACATCAAATAAGCATGGGATAAGAAGCACGAGGCGGAAATGTCCAAGAACCGAATTAGTTGGGGAGGGAAATGTAGGTGGGCATGGGTGCCAGAATGAATGAATGGATGTGAATGTAGACAAAGACAGTATGGCACAGAAAGCCCGGAACTCCCAAAGTAGCACCTGAAGTCAATAGTCTAAACGTCGTTCCTTGCGAGCAGATCCACGGTGTCTTTGGCTGTGACATACCCAGTAAGAAAGAAAGTAACGACAAACCTCAGAGTTGTGGCAGCACTCACGAGCACCGTGGACGGCATCGGCATCGGCAAGATTCTTGAGAGTAGCAGTAAGATCCTTGGGGCTGCCATTTCCATTGACGCCAATAAGATATGCAAGCAAGCCAGCGACATGCGGGGTGGCCATGGAAGTACCCGACATGAGACCATTCGCCTGTCCTCCGGATTTGAGTTCTCATCATCATTATATGGGATGATGTAAAGCACTCACCGTGTCACTTGTGTTCGAAGTAGAGACGATGAAAACACCAGGAGCAAAGATATCAACTACTTTGCCGAAGTTGGAGAAGTCGGCAATGGTGTCGTTTATGTCAGATGCGCCAACTGTGATTGCTGCACGGACACGAGCCGGAGAAACCTTTTCAGCATCTATAGCTTCATTTCCTGCTGCAACCACGACGTGAACGCCAGCACCGATGAGCTATGTATCAAAATCACCATCAGATGCATCGGCGAGAAGACGAGAAATGACACGCACAGCAGTGACAGCATCGTCAATAGGAGTGAATGCGCCTCCACCCAAGCTCATAGACGCCACCGATGGATTTCCAGACTTCTCAGCAGAATCATGAACAAACTGGAGCCCTGAAATGATGTCCGTCGAGGATCCAGCTCCATGGTCGCCAAGAACTTTGACGGCAATGAGGTTGGATGTTTTGGCAACACCATACGTAGCAGAACCTACGGTACCAGCACAGTGCGTTCCATGGCCGTTTCTGTCAGCGTCCTGTAGAGACAACTGTCAGCATCCCAGTTAGAAAGATAAGATATTCTATCATGCACCTCATATCCGCCGAAGGTAGCACCCCAGGAGGCACGACCTTCAAAATCTTCATGGGTAACACGGATTCCAGTGTCCAAAATATACACATCAACGTCGTGGGTAGTGTTGTTGTTATACGAGTAGTGGTAGGTCAGTGCAGACGCGTCTTGGTGTGCGATGGGCTTAGTCTGGGATATACGAGAGAGCCCCCACGGCGCATCAGTTCTAAAGTGATCAGGTCAAAGTCAGTATTAGTTTGGCATAAAAATGCGGGTGGACAACGCACTGTGTGTGAACCGAAAAAGCTTCCATGATCCCGTCCTCCGCGATGTACTCCACGTCAGAGTTAGCGAGCAGAGACTCTAGCGCTTCCTCGTCGAACTGCCCAGCGAAACCATTGAAGAATGCGGGAGTCCATTCGTGAGTTATCGTGACACCGCTGGAGTCACTGAGAGTGCGCATGAAAGTGTCCTTGCTCGATGAGCCCTTTAGTTTGACGATATATTTCCCAGAAGTCTCTCCTTCATACTTCTGGACATCGAGCTTGCTGTTAGAAGCAGCTACAATGGGGTGGGTAATGACAGTGATGAACGCGAGCGCAGGTAGCAGCATTGCTTGGAAGAGTGTTGGGGAACGATGTCGCAGTCAGCTTGGACGCGCTGAGCGTCTTTATAGGCCATGGTGGGTATGATAGAAGCCTTCAGCCGTTGTTTAGCTGGTCTTCATACGTATTGGAGAAGCGATCAGTTCATTTTGAGTTGAAAATCTGTTGAGCATAAATATACAGCGTCATCGGTAGCAATAGTTAGTGCCTACATACTGTTCGACGCATCTCGTTCAGCTTTACTTCTGCTTCTAGAGATCCATCGAAGCAAACGGTGGCCAATATCGCGTTCAAACAAGGGCTCGAAGACAGCGTATGAAGACACTGAGTGATAATGCATGATGGTCGAGGTCAAAACGCGTCGAGCACATGTACACAGTCTAGACCGCAATGAATCTCTTGATCTTCTTCCACGTACGGTTGCTTTTCGAACCTTGACTCTAGGATTTGCGTCTGCGCAACAAGGATGATTCTGATTTGCAGTCCTTTGATTCCAATGCCAACGAGCTTGAACAGCTCAATTCCTTGAGCCTTTTCTCAGGGTTCTGCTGTGCACTGCGCAAGCGGTTTGCAGGGAGCTACTGTGTAGACGCCAGTTTCCTCCCCAACCTCCGCTCGCGTCAATCAATGACTGACTTTGGTAATCATTTCTTCGACGAAAAGCATTGAACAGACTGGTCTGCGCAACATACTCGTACCCGAGGAAAGAGAATCTTCTAGTCGTTGGTGACGATTTAGTAATGGCTTGCGGTGCGAGCAAACCCTCTGGCAACCAAGGAGCCGTGTTCTGTGTCATTAGATTTTCTTCGTACTTCCCACTACGTGGCAACGACGCAACTAAGGCCCTGGGCATGTGAACTTCAAACAGACTGGACGAAGTACAGAACTGATTAGTTTTTCTCGCTCTGAACGATGAACGAGAACTTGACTGTCTTCTTCTTCTCGAGGATATCACGCATATATGACCATTCTTGAGATCTCCGCTTCTAGGACATCCTCCATCTGCAGAAGTCAAGAGAAGAAAAGTTCAGTCTCGCAGGCTCACACGCTTGCAGGCCTGTCCAACGTCCACGCATTAGCTTGCAAGGTATGTCTCTGCATAATGTGCATTGATGGCTTGACTGAACATTAGGCAGGCTTTTTCGCGAGCGCATACAAGTTGATGTGTTTACTATCAGCATTTAGGGAGAGATCGTGCCGAAACGTCGATTACAGGGGCAGGGTGGGGCAAAATATAACGAGGAATGCCGCACTCGAGAAGCGTAGTATCTCACGGATAGTGTTCCACAACCTCCTTGCACAGCTTGAACTAGTATGAGTGGAGTTGTTTAGCATGTTCTTATATCTGTTTATGCATAGCACAGGACACAGCACTTCGGTTAGAGTGGAAAACCCGCTCCCTCACTCCACTTGATAGGCGACGGGGAATTCCTCACACTCTCTGCTCCTTAGTTGGCGTTTCTAGTGAAGTTTTATGTGATTGGATTAGATGGTGGAAGTAGGTCCATGATTAGACGCACCTTGGGGAACTAGCGCGTTCATCGAATGTCTCAGATGTGGCCGTACCCTACACTTCAAAGAGGATCCGATAGAATTCTCGTCTTTCCTTCCACGATATGCTTTTGGCACGCAGCCTCTTGTGATTTCACTTACAGAATCAGGGTTCTGCTCTTGGGAGAAACTGTTTGAATCTCTTTGGTTCGGACAAAACACACCTCCACTTCTTCCTGAGGATAGCTTGCCGTTCCACAACTCTTTCCGAGATCCTGTGGAGACCTATCGGGCGAGATACCCCGCTTGCCTTGAATGTACACTGCCAGGCGGGAAGGACGTGTCGGGAGAGGCTTGCTTTGATCTTATTTGGAGCCACACCCGCTGGTTAACTTCTATAAAGACTGGAGACATATTCTGACACTCGATTCTTCTCCCTCTCTTTGCCTTCCATTCCCCTCACGATGTCAGAGAGACCAAATATAGAGAAGAAACAAGATCTCAGCTCAAAACCCCTACATGAGAACCAAAATCTCAGCAGCTCAACGCAAAACGTCAACGCCAGACTGGCCAACCCATTATCGGGCCTCAGCCACGAGGAACTCATCGCAGACGGCCAGAAGTTTGCTATGGAGCATGGCTTAGAGGACTTGATCCTCGAATTTCAGAAAGGAGCGCTTATTGCACAAGATCCCACTCTTTATGAGACTCTGCCTCTCCTCGACGACCAAGACAGGGATATTCTGCGAAGGGAAATCACGCACAAGTGGGACCAAGTACGCATTGTAATGACGGTACGGAAACATAGAAGACTAACGGTTACCTTACAATTCCAGCCGATGACGCTATATTATCTAGTTGCCCTCTGTTCTGTCGCTGCGGCTGTCCAAGGAGCAAGTCCAAACTTCTTCTCACCCTTTGAACCCGTTATAACGAGCATTTATAGATGGACGAATCCGTTATCAATGGCGCTAACCTCTTTTTCTCGAGACAATTTGGTATCGATCCTTCGGGAAATGGTCCTGATTCAGGCCGAAACCAATGGCTCCTCGGTCTCGTGAATTCTGCCCCATACGTGAGAATCATTCTTTCGTGTCCTGATTTGGCGAAATGACGAACCATAATCTCTGTAGCTTTGCTGTGCTGTTCTCGGCTGTTGGCTCACAGAACCCGTGCGTAAAGTTGTGCATAACAAGTTAACATTGAAGGACCTAACAGTACATCCAGCTTAACCACTTTCTTGGACGACGAGGAACTATCTTCGTCACTGCCCTTTTTTCCTTCTTAACCTGTATCTGGCAAGGTGTTACCAACAGCTGGCAACACTTGTTTGTCGCTAGGTTCTTTCTTGGTCTGGGTATTGGTCCCAAGAGCGCCACCGTGCCGGTATATGCGGCCGAATGTGCACCCCCAGCAATCCGTGGTGCTCTCGTCATGATGTGGCAAACATGGACTGCCTTCGGGATCATGTTTGGATTCGTGGCCGACTTGGCTTTCTATACCGTACCGGACCCGACTAACGTCAATATTACTGGTCTCAACTGGAGACTCATGTTGGGCAGTGTGTGTATCGATTACAGTCAATTTATTGCACCTTGAGCGCTTATAATAATATTTCCCACAGGCTGGGATACCTGCGTTGGTATTGCTTTTACAAGTCTTTATTTGCCCTGAGTCCCCTCGATGGTATGTCATGAAAGGAAGATATCGCGAGGCCTATACTTCTCTAGAACGCCTGAGGCACAAACCCGTCCAAGCTGCTCGAGACCTGTATTGTACGTGGTCTGTGAGCTTTCTAGAAGGTTCCTTAACCCTTCCCCTATAGATATTCACGTTCTTCTAGAGGCAGAAAATAAAATGATTCGGGGGAGAAACCGCTTCCTTGAACTGTTTACAGTTCCTCGCAACCGGCGAGCTGCCTTGGCCTCTTTCATCGTCATGTTTATGCAGCAATTGTAAGTTCGCATTCTAGATCGGATGTCAAAAACGCGATTCTTAACATTTCGCAGCTGTGGAATCAACGCTATTGCTTACTACTCATCAACCATATTTACGGAAGGTGGCTTTGGAGAACGACAGGCCCTCCTCGCATCCTGGGGCTATGGTATGATCAACTGGGTCTTCGCTTTCCCAGCCATCTGGACTATTGATACCTTTGGAAGACGGAATCTGCTACTGGTCACCTTCCCTTTGATGGCGGTATTCTTGCTTCTCGCCGGCTTTGGATTGTACAGTACTTTTGAGTTTCCTGAGGAGATATACTAATCATATTCTTTGATAGTTCTATACCCAAAGATATGAATGACCCGTCAGACACTGCTCGCGTAGGGGTTGTTGCCACAGGCATCTATCTCTTCACTTGTGCGTACAGTCCAGGCGAGGGACCGGTTCCCTTCACAGTAAGACAATCTTCTTTGCCACGAGAGTATAGACACTTACCAATCTATTCTAGTACTCCGCAGAGGCATTCCCTCTCTATCTTCGTGATATCGGAATGTCATTTGCAACCGCCGTACTATGGGGATTCAACTTCGTTCTTGCACTCACTTTCCCGAGATTGCTTGGTGCATTGACACATCAAGGAGCATTTGGATTCTACGCTGCCTGGAAGTGAGTAGCTATTCTCGCAGGGGGGGAATCCGGACGTTATTGATTACTCATTTCTCTAGCGTCTTTGGATTCTTTGCCGTCATGCTGTTCCTCCCCGAGACGAAAGCGTTGTCGCTGGAGGAACTGGACCAAGTCTTTTCGGTGCCCACACACGTTCACGCGTCCTATCAGCTCAAAGCTGCCCCACGCAACATTCAGAAATATATATTTAGAATGAAGGTTGATCCTTTGCCACCACTGTATGAGACGGATGGCATCACAAAGACGTACGCGCCAGGAGGCGCTGGCCATGCTTGATTCACTGCAAGGACTTGAATCATTCTCTCCTTCGAATTTCTATATTTTAGCCCTCTGTATCATCATCAATGACAATAATTTCATTGTTCCATCGCCGCATACTTTAGTGTTGTGCTGAACGTGAAAATCGGGGCTGCAGTGTTCAATACTATTCAGCAATGCATCCTTCTCACTGAATGCTCATTCAAACAGTGCGAAGCGCCGCCAGCATTTTCCCGAGAATCAACCAGAATGGGGAATTACAGCCTTAACAAAACGACCATTAGAAGGCCGCATATACTTACCCCTCTTGGGCACATTGACAGGCAAACAATGTCCAAAACCATATTATATTGCATACCCCTGCATCAATATCTACACAGGACCATTGACTTGGGAGTCAATGCAAGAGAAGTTGTAATTTATCACTGTGGGTGTGGCATGTCTTGTGGTCCACGAAGAGCATGCGGGGATTGAAATCTCCTGGAAATGCATTGGGCTACTACATTCGAAAGAACAGGAGAAACTTCCCGCTGCGGTTCTTGGCAGCCCCTTTAACACTCCTACATGTTTTCGGGGTTTCACGACGACAGGTTGGGAATATGTGACAGATAATATTCGCGACCGAGGAGAACAACGAAACTTCAGAGAGAGAAAAGGGCGCGCTACTACTCGTACGAATGCGAAAGCAATAAGTGACTCACCAAAAGGTATTCAACGACATTTTCCATTCTAAAAGAGGAACATCCCCTTCCTTTACGAATGACGATAGAGTACCGAGTGACGTGTACATACGTCCAACGTTCAACGTTCCTAGTGGCGGAGAAGAGGGAAGTCAGGTTGGACAGATTCAGAAGCAAGCATGGAAAGACCTTCACTCACCCGTTACCACCGCATCCGAGTTTGACGTGAAAGGAGCGCTCCAATCGGTAGGGGGACTTACAACACCACTCTATCAAGAGAAAAGAAGTTTCCCACGCCTTCAACGAGTTCCGAGATCAATAATGAGGTAAGCGCTTACTCCGGTGTGAGTCCTGACTCCTCCCATTCTTATTATCTATCTGCACTCTCTCTAGTCCATCTATCCAGGTCTGGCTATATTCCAATTAAAATGTCCTACCATTCCACCGGGCCCCACCGAGATATATCACAAATTCCACAACAGAAACGAACGACCCTCCAACTATCTATTATCTAACAGCTCTTCTCGAAGAAATTTCTCTGCATTGTCATCCATCAAACCACATGAAACACCGGTACCGACGTCGATCAGCTCTCT
>Ga0247730_1001682_pt1 | contig 11787 bp, 14 predicted proteins | sample UWRJL073202C2_FD_180959 | JGI IMG/M metagenome (GOLD analysis project Ga0247730, IMG submission 180959) | Plant litter microbial communities from Arlington Agricultural Research Station in Wisconsin, United States - UWRJ-L073-202C-2 | ecosystem: Environmental > Terrestrial > Plant litter >...
ATCCAGCCCCTCCTCCCACGAAGGCTGCAGTAACTCCAGGAGGGCCAGGCTCTTCATGGCGTATGATGCGACTCCGCAGAGTCTACGAGACTGCGGAAGAAGAAGGCCTTCCTATCGAGCAGGTCGCCCTGGAACGTTTTGGCTCTTTGGAAGCATTTGAGGAGGCAAAAGAAGAAAGACAAGCCCTGGATTTGCGAGATGGTGGTCGTTCAAATCAGAGCCAAGAGCGAGGTCGACCTTCCTCTTCACGAAATGACGGTGAAAGAGGCTTCATGTTCAATGATGCACCAGGAAGTGCAGCATCAAGTCGAAGTTCGTCTTATCGCAAGCCAACTGGAAGGAATGAAACTGGACCATCAACTCCTTCTCCCTCGATCCGCCCTCCACCCAACCGTCGTCTGGACAATTTGAGATTGCCCTCACAAGCCAACTCGCCACTTCAGCAGTCACATACGCCAATACCAACTGTGATGACCCCATCTGCTGCTGCACTGCCGAGAAGAGCACTCTCCCCATCATCTCTCAATAAATTACAGGCCAAGGTTCTGAGGGCCAAGCTGATGGACTCTCCAGATGCAGACAAATTAGAGCAAGAGTATGAAGCGGCTGCTCGGGCAGGAAGCGGTAATCTTGATGACTCTGATGCTCCTGTACGCACGCGGGTTGAGGTCTTGCCAACATTGGATGGCCAAGGGCGGCTATACGATGTTGGGCATGGTCGTGACGATGGAGTCGCGGCCGCAGGCGCAGGTAACAGGAAGAAGAAAGAGAAGGTAATACATGTAGTAGCCCTGTATATCTTTTTGTTTACTCATTTCTGGCTTAGTTCGAGACTCGGGATCCCAAAACTGGGGAGCTGCTGCGGTACAACGCGGACGACGACGAAACTACGCTTGGGGAAATGCTGCGACAGGAGAAGTTCGGTGGTGGAATGGCAGACCAGAAGGATCTGGATGCTCAATTTGCACAGGCCATTATGGGTGACGGGAAGTTTGCTGTACGTTTTTACTATGACTTATTCATCACCGACACGTCTCACATCTTCGTCAGAATGACCTTGACTATATGGACGACAATGCTGAGAAACTTGGTCGTCAAAAGATGCGGTCAGATGCCATTAAACGGCAATTTGCCATCAATGGTGAGCCTGAATGCAACCATCCTTTCGAAACTCGCTGACATGCATGTCGGAAGATTACAAGCGTACACAAAAGGTTCTTTCTACCTGCCATTTCTGCTACGGCGAAGACGATTCGTTACCAAAAGCTCCCATCATTGCTATGGGTACGCGGGCGTATTTATCTTGCACTTCCAATGAAGAGTTACTCCCTGGACATTGTCTCATCGTCCCTATTCAACACCATCTCACTATGCTTGAAGGAGACGACGATGTATGGGACGAAGTCCGCGTAAGTGCTTACCATTCAACTGTGATGTGACCAAGATTAACAAGTTTCGTAGAACTTTATGAAGACTTTGATGCAAATGTTCGCATCAGAGGACCAAGGCGTTATATTCTACGAGACTGTTATCAGTATACGCAAACAGCAGCACACAGTGATTGAATGTGTCCCGCTGCCTTGGGAGCAATACGACATCATTCCTGGTTACTTCAAGGTCTGGTTCATGTATCTCTGTCTTATTGCTCCATTTCTCACGTATTCTACAGGAATCTATTTTGATGTCCGAGGCAGAATGGTCGCAGCATAAGAAACTCATAGATTTCAGTGCGAGGCCAGGCGGCTTTCGACGAGCTATGGTTCCCAATTTGCCATACTTTATGGTGCAGTTCGACCATAAGGGCGAGAAAGGCTACGGACATGTTATTGAAGGCGCAAATGAACCCACGGAAGACGATGGGGGTGATGAGGGGGAGAAAGGTGGTGGGGAGTTCCCAAGGTTCGTTGCTCTCTCTGTCTTTCTTGGACAGTTATCCTCATTCAAATCTCAGATACTTCGCGGGGGAGATCATTGGAAATGTGCTGGAGCTGGAGCCTAGGAAGTGGCGGCATCCGAAACGGATGGATTTCCGTATGAATAAAGAGCGTGTCTCGCAGTACCGGAAAAAGTACGACAAGTTTGATTGGACAAAGACGATAGGGAGAGAGTAGCTTGTTGTTCAAATTGCAATGCTGTCTGTCCTTTGTTTCTGTCATCAGTTAGCTCTTCCAGCTGTGAAAGCATCTTGAAAATGTAGGTCGAGGTCAAAGGTGATTCCAGAGTCTAATGGCTACAGGGCCGATACAAAGAGAGTAACTTGGTCTTTGGATGGCTATTCAGTCCTCGCACCGGCCGCATGTTTCCCTTGTGGTTTGCGCATTTTTTTTTTCGAACATGCTGTTTCCACCTTGTAAGTACTAGGTAAGGTCTCGCGCATTCTGCTTCCCTCTTTCTACCGTGACAGCAACGGGTTAATTTCAACAGTTATGCTCAGTCTTCTCACAGACGCCCTGCCTAGGCGAGCGGCGGAATCGCTAGCTGTAAGCTCTTGTTAGTATTATTCACAGGAAAAGGTTTCTAATCGACTTCCTCTAGAACCTGTATTTTCCCCCATTTCATCACGAGCCTTTGCAAGATTTGAGGTCAACTCGACTGGTGACCATTCTTCCCCCTGGGATCGATTATCTGGTACACTGCTCAGTGGGAGAAGTCAGTCTCGATAAACATGACCTTATGTATGAGGCATTATCATACACCTGGTTCATTGACAGAGACTTAGGCAGCCCTGTTAAAGGGAATATGCGGACTATCGTGTGTGATGGTGGGCTTCTTGAGGTGCACCAGAACCTCTACAACGGCCTTCTACAACTACGCGATCTGAAGAGAGACCTGCCTATCTGGGTTGATGCAATCTGCATCAATCAAGTCGACGAAGACGAGAAGAGTGCGCAGGTAAGCGGAAAGTGCTAGTGTTACCCTTGTTGAACGAAGCTTACGGTTCGCAGGTCAACATGATGGGTGAAATCTTTGGCGGTGCAAAAACAGTGGTCGTTTGGCTGGGTAGGAAATCGATCCCAACGGCCCTTGCTTTGCTCAAGGTTCGTTGGCTTCTTGACAATGGGTCCAGATTTCAGGAGAAAGCGCAAGCACTCAAGGCTGAAGCAGCGCAGCCTAGTCTGTCCTCTGCTATCAGTGCTGCTCTTGATTGGCCAGCATTGCGCTGGGTCCTAGGCCGAGGATTTTTCGAACGGGTTTGGACACTTCAGGAAGTCGTCCTTGCGAAGGACATCGTTTTCTACATTGGAAATGAGCGCCTCTTCCTTGATCATATAGTCAACAACTTTCCATATATGGACTCCGAGAATATCCATGACCTCGAGATGTCAGGAGAGAAGATGAACGCATCCTCAGTCGCGATGCTCCGTGGTCTCATTTTCATGCACAAAATGAGGATGCAGCGCATCAACAGTGGTACCTTGTGCACTTTGGAAGTCTCTTTGGCAGAGGCTCGTAGAAGAAGAACGACGCAGACTGTGGACAAAGTCTTTTCCATTCTCTCTATTTCAGCGCCGATTCTTGGTGCTCGTGAGCTCAGAGCAAATTACAGGCACGATGTCATCAAAGTGTATAGCGAGTGTGCAAAGGCACTCCTCGCGAGTGCCACTGGATTGCGCTTGCTCTCCCTCGTTGGCCAGCTTCGTCATGGCGCTGTCAACCACATCTCCTTCCCTTCTATATCAACGAAGCACTTGCTAGAGAATACTGAATTTGTCCAAGGGTTGCCTTCGTGGGTTCCAGATCTCAGCACTCCAGTTCGTCCTTGTTTTCAAGATATCCTTAACATTCTTACCTACTTGCATATGCATCGCAGGCGAGACCAATCCCGCTGCACAGCCTGACGCAAACTGTTCAGTACCTACCAGTCGCTGTTGGAATCAACCCTCACTACAATTTCCTTGCCGATTACAAACTGGAGCTGAAAGCAGCTCTTGTGGATGTCATTACAGAAGTTGGAGACGGCATTGATATTGGCACTGCGCTACACAAGCCATGGAAGTATCTATAGCTCCCAACACATCTAGGCTCAATATATGGACCCACAGGGGAGCCAGTAATTTCTGCGTTTCGAAAAACACTGGTTGCAGGAGAGATAGCTACCGCAAATCATCGCGATGGCCAAGTTGAAATTGACGGATCTCATTTCTCAGACTGGTTCTGTGCTATGGCGGACACTCTCGTACTCAGCAAGCCTGCTGTTCAGTACATTCTTCAGGAAGAAGAGACGGAACTTACACCAGAAGAGCTCGAAGTTGACACATCCAAGCGCAGTTCCTATTACACAGTTGTCGAGAACCTTGCAAGAGCGAAACGCAGAATTATCGCCATCCGGAAATTCATTTCTATGTACGATGGCCCTGGATACCAATTTCGGCGGAAACTGTACGAGAGATATCTTACCCATATGTCGGCGACAGGTTTAAAAGCAGCTGGTGCAAGAGTTGGCTTCCAGATTCATCCCGAAGCTCGGGCTCCACCGCCGTACATGAGCATGTTCAACAAGTTTTATCTCCATCGCCATTTGTTCCTCACGGGAAAGGGCTACATTGGAACGGGACCATGGACGATAGAGAAGGGCGATGTCATCATGCTTGTCCCAGGTGCATCGGTACCCTACATTTTCCGCAGCAAGGAAGGTGGGACCTGGACGTTAGTTGGAGAGGCTTATTGTCACGGAATGATGGGTGGTACTAACATGAGAGGGGATGATGTCCCTGGAATAGATCCAAACACTCTCAGCTTCAACACGATTACAGTACTATAACGGTACTAATACTACTAAACGAAATTCGAATCTTTCATGTTGCACGTGACTCATCGCGACATCCTTACGCGACAAATCCTCTTTCAATTCCTGAAAACATGTTTCCACTTCCGAACTGCTACAACTGCCTTGATGGCCACCAATATTACCTTTCACCCTGGTATGAGCATACTTCTGGATGAAATCAGACCAGACACTGAAGATTTCGCACAGGAAATGTCTCTAAAGAAGAGCGTGAAACTCAGCTGCGCCAGAAAGGCGTTACGATCTGGCTCACTGGACTGAGCGCCAGTGGAAAAGTACGCAAAAAATTTCCATATACTTACGTATCCAATGTTCAAAGAGATCTTACAATTGTCACCATTTGTAGTCCACGATAGCCTGTGCTCTTGAGCAGCATCTCCTTCATCTGCGCAAATCCGCTTACCGGTTGGACGGCGACAACGTACGCTTCGGCCTTAACAAAGACTTAGGGTTTGACGAGAAATCCCGTAACGAGAATATTAGAAGAATAGGAGAGGTGTGCTCTCAGAAGACTTCTCATCACATCCAAGTATTGAATACATATAGGTTGCTAAACTATTCGCGGATGCTTCTACCATCGCTATCACAGCCTTCATTTCTCCCTACCGTGCCGATAGAGACTTGGCAAGACAGATCCACGCAGCGTCCTCAATACCTTTTGTAGAAGTCTTCGTTGACGCACCCCTTCACGTCGTCGAACAACGAGATCCCAAAGGGCTCTACAAGAAAGCTCGTGCTGGAGAAATCAAAGGTATGTAGAAGCCCCCTGTTCATGTTACCCTTAGGCTTATCCACGATGCAGAGTTCACCGGTATTAGTGCACCTTACGAGGCACCAGAGTCAGCCGAGATCCATATCAACACAGAGACTACGAGCGTAGTAGACAGTGTGGCCATTATTAGCGAATACTTAGAGAAGAATGGCTTCCTGTCAATATAATGGTGTACACATTACAGCACTAAATACAATAGTGGGATCATTAGATATATATAAAACAAGCCATGTGTACCCGTGAAGACTACTGGGCTTCCCCGACAGCAAAGACAGGTCTAAAGCGTGGTGACTTTGAACGCAGCGAAGCAGGAGCGGGAATATCCAACGGTGCTGGTTCAGTGGCAGCAGCGCTCTCCGAATCACTGGTCATACCATCCATCATGTCTTCAATTTCCTCCTGAATGGTGTTATGATGCCCGCCGTCCAGTATGTCTGTCAACCCTGTCTCAACAATAGCCAGAGACCGTGTGAGATCCGCGATAGTACGTGCGAGTTCTGCATGAGCAGCTTCCTTGGTGATCAGGGAAGCGTAATGCAATGGACGAATGGGAGGTAGAGAGGGGAGACTAAGGGAGTTGGATACCGAGTGGGTAAAAAGAGGTAGACGGGCAGACGTGGGCGTGATATCGATAGCATTTGAACGAGATTCGAGAGGTGGCGGCGAATTCGTGCGAGGCATACCGAGAGAAAACGCTGACGCATTGGCAGCTGAAGTTGAAGCCACTGCATTCTTGAAAGCACTGAACTGGTTGGGGCTTGTCACGGAAGAATTGAGATGACTGGGACTGGAGGTGAACTGCCGCGTGCTATGCATAACGGCAGAAGGTGACGGGGGCAGCAGATCTGATATCCCTAAGTGATGCTCTGAGCTCAACGACGGAACCTTTGTAATGGAAACTAAGCAACGACTAAGCTGAAGGTGAATAAGTAACTTACCTTAAGCACATCTTTGAGTCCTGGGGTGACTAGTGCCAGCCCATCACTATCACTTCTGTTCCTTTGCCGTGAAGAAAAAGGTTTCAGAGGAGGCGCTAAGGCAGGGAAGTCAAGATTTGGACGAGGTGATCTGGCTGTCTGGTACGTATGACTGTAATCTTCGGCTTGTGCCGAGTCAACAATGCCAGTTGCCGAGCGTGCACGCGATATAGAAGGAGATTCCTTCAGTGTAGGGGGAGGGAATTGCCGATTTATGTCCAGCGAATAGGTGCTTTGATGGCTCATTGTCTGCTCTGGGCTGTCTAGTAAGCGTTTGGTGGGGGAAGTGGGTGCAGAGGCTTTGCGAAGTTGCAGAGGTAATACCAAAGGTTTTGGAGATGGTGAAGCAGGGAATTGGAAGGTGCCAGGAGATCTCGCTCTTCCAATACCAAGCGTCTCCGGAAGATTAGGTTGCTGTCCAAAGTTGCCTTGTGACCGCTTCCTAGATAATATTGGTCTGCTTGACGGCCGTATTTCCGGTGTAGAAGAAGACAGAAGCTCGTTCGAACTGTTATTAATTTCACTAGGCCTGCGCCTGAACGTGAGGTCTGGAGACCCAGCGAATGTGGTTCGTGTTGGTAACGGTGTGACACGAGGTGTACTGGAGGATGGCGAGTCACTGTCAGTCCCTTGGGATGAATGAATCGAAGACGTGGGTGGAGTTTCATTGTCTGAAGAAGACAGTTGGTCCTCATCCCAAGGTTCTCTGGATTTTCCTAACACCGGTGTCCCAGTGGGAGGCGGGAAAATGAAACTTCCTTTCCCAAGCATAGCATTCTCACGACCTTCGGGTCGCAGGGGCTTTTTGATAGTCACATCGTCATGTGGATTTGACTCTGGAATCGTCAATGTAGGTGTCGCCTGCATCCGAGAGGATGCAGCGAACTGTGGTGTGCGGAAGGGTTGGAGCCCAGAGTCGTTCTCTTCGAATAAGCCCCGAAGAGAAGATGGTAAGGTGGTTGGTCCAGAGACTCTGACTGTTGCATCATAGTCCACTGTCTCGTCATGCATATCGTCTTCATATGCGGCTGTGGACGATCGGGCACGTATGGTATCAAACTCCCAGGGATTGTCATCTCTCCCGTCGAGGCCTTGCATACTGTTAGCTATAAATTAGTCACCCATATGTTATGAAAGAGTGCTCAGGACGTACTAAAGTGCTTCATCTTCCTCCCAGTCCATAGGTCCCGCTAAGCTAGCCCTCTGAGCTACATGCTGCAGCCTTTGAATGAGATCCTGAAGTATGTGAGTGGGCGCTTTATTGGCAGGCTTAATCCACTTTAGTTTCATTAGCTCGTCTGCTGTCAGTCTCTAAAATGCTGTTCAATAAAGAGGAAGGCCGAGATTAGAGGATAACACACCTCTGTGGGTAGCTCTTTCAAACATGCCGCCATAAAGTCCCGCATGTCCTTGGGGAACTCTACCGCATCCGGCAGTTTCGGTGGAGCGGCTTTAGGAATCATGTCCAGAACTGCAAATTTGTCGAGATGAGAATATGGGGGCGATCCCTTTGCCATCTCGTATATCATGATGCCCAAACTCCAGATATCGGCTTTTGTATCATAGTTAGGAAGCGACTGTACAACTTCTGGAGCCATCCAATAAGGTGTTCCGATAAAAGTATTGCGCTTGCTTGATGTCGTAGCAAGCAGAGCAGAGACACCAAAGTCACAGAGCATTACTTTGCCGGTAGCGGTTACAAGGACGTTAGCGGATTTGAGGTCTCGATGAATGACTGGGACTTTGTGAAGATAGCTGAGGCCAACTAAGACCTCTCTGACTATGATGGAAATGTATTTGTCCTCCAGACATCCTCCCTTGCTTGCGCCCATGAGCGACAAAACACTACCTCCCTCTGCGAGCTCCATTGCAATCCACACGCGAGGTCCGTCCAAGTAGCACCCGTAGTATTGGGTGATGTTGGGGGCATCTCTCAGCGCTGTCAGCAGAGCAACTTCACGCTGGATATCCTCTGTATCATCGTCTGAGGTGTCCAAGTTGATGATCTTGAGAGCGACTGCATTGCCAGTTGGGAGGTGAACGCCCTTGTGTACCGAGCCGTAGGCACCCTTTCCGATCGTCTCCAGGCGTTTATAAAGCTGGTGTACAGATTGTTGTGTCATGGACATGCATGGAAGGGTAAAGGACCAAGTTGTGTTGGCTACAGACTAGAGACGCAATGGAGGTGAAGAGCAACTCACTGAAGCCGTGTGACTTCGACTTGTGCCATCCATTTCCGAGCGGGCCGGCTGTACCTTGCACAAAACCTCAAACTTATTTAAAGACTCGCATTCGCTTGCATATCGTATATGGGATATATCATCAGTAGTCTAGGGGAGACCAGACCTATAGAGCTCATGCATATATTTGAATGTTTGTTCCACCCTTTGACGATCATTTATTATTTCGACCCACATATTATCTTACAGATATCATCATGAAATGGAAGGAATCGATAATCCTGCTGCTTTTGCCTTTGCGATGACCTTCTCAGCCTGAGGCGAGTCAGACTTTGAGTATCACAGTTAGCACATGCAACGCACCTGAAGAAGCATGGGCATGTCAATCATCTCCGAGTCAATCCCTATAGCACCTTTCTGCGACGAATGGGCAGCTGCAAGTCCATGGACAATCTTAGCAGCTCGGGTGATCTCTGGTGTGGCAATTGAGATTGTAAAAAAAGTATCTTTGAGCGATATTGCATACCTTCCTTGGTTGGAACGAACATGGCCTGTATTGTATCCACCTGGCTTGGATGTATCGCTTGCTGTGATTGAAGCCAATAAATCTCAATTTCAGCCTTGTCAAATCAAAAGTTACCTTGCCAGTAAACCCTAGGTGCTTTGCATCGCGACATTCCTCTTCAAGATACTGACTATCCTTGTAGTTCACGCATACCTGAAGAATAATAATTAGCCTCTTTCATTGATGTCAGACGAATAGCGTACCATATCAATTGCTTCCAGTCCAAATGCCTTCGCCGCTACAACGATCTTTGACCGAGTGTATAGGAGTTCTTGTCGCGACCGTGTACGGATAATAGATGTATCCGCGCAATCTATTATGGGCTTTGAGTACTATTCCATATGGCCGTATATATTTCCTACTCACAATCTTCTGCAGCAAATAGAAGAGCACTTAGAGTACCTCCATTGAGCGGGCCGTGGGGTGAGGTCCAGGCTGCAATCTCTCCTATGTTCCATAGTGACTTGGCAGACTCAATAGAAGCGACCAGGCGGAGGGGCTGAGTCCTCCTGCTTTGCTGCGTAGACCTCGCGATGGCGTCAGAAATATACTGAAGGTCCTGCACAGATTGAATCTTTGGTAGTACAAGTGTGCCCACAGATCGAAGAGGGGACTAAAAGGGAGCACTGAGCAGAGGTTGAGGTAGAAAGGAAGACCTTCTTACAATAGTCGCAAGATCCTGAGTCACGAATGAAGTTGTAACGTCGTTTACTCGCACCGCGACGCGTTCAGGTGCAAGACTGTCCGATTGCTAGAGACTCGACTCAACACGCGAACACAGTAGATGAAAAGAAGGACATGGCATATTTACATGTAAGAAGTGGTGTAAAGCTGTTCGAGCCGTTTCCTTATCTGAAGGAGCAACAGAGTCTTCAAGATCGTAGACAATAGTGTCCGAATTCACGTTCTTCGATTTCTGCAGCATTCGCTCTGAAGAAGAAGGAACATAGAGGTAGGACCTCCTAAGTGTAGCCGCAGAGATACTGTAGCACCTTTGCAGGCATTTCTTCTGACTTGGCTGTCTAACCAACGACTTGAACAGAGGCATGATGGAAGGAGCGAACATGCTTTTGCACAGCCACATCAAACGCGCTTTAGCTTAGGACCGTCACCTCTTTACTTCAGATCCTCAGACCTCTGACAATTCCATGTCTTCACGGAAGCCGCAGAAACGAAACCAGAAGAAGCAAACTGGAGAGAAATCCCAAGCGCAGCTGGATGTTAGTGTGTGTGGATACATTACATCCAAGTTCATTGGTATTCAAACGCGCTTTCACAGAACACATCAGCGGGTCCTTCCCTTGCGCCACAACCTGTCTCGGAAAAGGAAGGGACTCCTTGGATAACATGGGCTGCCATTGCATTTCACGCCAGTCTCGCCTCCTTCGCGATATATCGTTTCTGGTCTGCGTACAGTGTTCTTAAGCAGCAGCAACCAGAATATGGAAACTCTAGCGTATATCGCGTGGAAGAGATTGCCGGGAAAGGGAAGGGCGTTATTGCTTCTCGAGATATCCAGGTCCGTACTATCCATCCTATTCTATAGTTTGAATGGCTAATGACTTTCAGTAGCAAGGAGAACTAGTCATTCGTGAGAGACCTCTGTTCATTGTACCCGAGACAAGTGAGTCCCCTGTTCATCACTCTGGTGGTATAATTGTACTTAAAAAAACTGCTCCCTCCAGTAAGTGTCGAGCCCACGCGTCTCATCACAGAACGGTTGGAGGCACTCAGTCCGTACGACCAGGCGCGGTTCGTGTTCATGCTTCCTACTTAAGAACGTGAGATTTGAACTCAATACAGGTTTATGGATCTATCCTACATGTCGGCTGGTGCAGATTCTTCATACGAAGATGTTGCCTTGAGCATCTTTCAAACCAACTCTGTTTCCGCTGGTCAGAACTCTGTTGGGATATTCCCTCGGATGGCTAGATTGAACCATGGGTGCTCTTCTGCCTTCAATGTCGTGAGTTCCCTCGTAGCACGTTTTCTGTACAAGAAAGTGAATGCGAACAAGGTGTACTCTTGGAGACCACGAGACCACGTTCTTGTCGTACACGCTTTGAAAAACATTACAGCAGGAGAGGTAGGCAAGTTTTGCTAATATTAGAATCCACGAAAGTGTTCAATTGGGTATGCAGGAACTCCTAACAGCTTACACTGACACTAAAAAGCCAAGGCATGAAAGAAGGTGAAGGGTCATCTCTTCTTGTCTGTGTCTGAAAGCTCGCCAGCTCAATATTTATACAGGCAATATCTCGAACCCCAGTATGGCTTCACATGCCAGTGTGCAGTGTGCTCTTTGCCAGAAGCCTCATCTCGGCAGTCGGATGATCGTTTGACGGAGATGAGTCGGACGTATCACACTTTCGGTACTTGGGGCAGCCGCGGAATCAATGGTGTGAAAGCCGTTGAATACGCACGAATGCTGTGGAAACTCGGGGAAGACGAGGGATATTGGAGCGAGCGTGGAAGACTGGCTGCCGATGCCGCATGGGTTGCAGCAG
>Ga0247730_1001685_pt1 | contig 11782 bp, 10 predicted proteins | sample UWRJL073202C2_FD_180959 | JGI IMG/M metagenome (GOLD analysis project Ga0247730, IMG submission 180959) | Plant litter microbial communities from Arlington Agricultural Research Station in Wisconsin, United States - UWRJ-L073-202C-2 | ecosystem: Environmental > Terrestrial > Plant litter >...
CCCCCCCCTCCCCACCACCTTGATCCCTGTTCTTACTTTCGAGCGTCACACACATCGCGATGGTCTAGACTCGTAGTGGTGCTGAATACGATCAAGAGATTGTGCTCAGAAACAATCAAGAAGTGGAGCTAGGTGCTATCGCGAGATACTTCGTATGTTAACAAATGTTTTAACCGGAAAGACAGTCGTTGACCTTGATGCCACAGCAAGACTTGAAAGGAGAGTTGATCGCTGGTCACGGAGCCAATAACGATTGGGCTTGGGTTTTCCCTGCGTTCCCACGACAACAGATCCTTCCACAACGATGTAAATACCAACCACTATCATTTGTCCCTCTTCGAGTCCCCCGACAGCGTGGGTCGAGCAGGGCTCTGTCAACTCTTCACTGTCGGCGTTGTCTGTGCCTTGGTCACTGCCCTCGGCACCCTATACTATTTGGCAGCGTGATCTTGTATTTCTTGGTGAGAAAATTCCTATATTTCATCTCATGCTGCATTCTCATCTGTTTACAAGTAATAAGAGGTGTATGGAGAGCGCTGGAGGCCCCTACACGAGATATGCCAAAGAGCGCAATAAATTACTGTATTAATCTCCCCAAATAATCATAAGACAGAGTGTAATAAGCATCCTACGCTTCTTTCTCTCTATGCGCATTTCATACGCTGGCAGCCTAGAGTACTTTTCCATTCGACTGATTGGGAGAACAAGGCTCTTCTCGATTAAGAAACCTGTTGATGAGACTGAATGGGGTTAAGTTTGATGCATGATGCCGGACCGAGCCATGGCTAAATCCTGAAATTGAACCACCATGGCATTATTTTTGTGTGTTGCTCACTGGCGCAGCTTCTGGCTCTATGTTCTTGCTGAACCCCCTACAAGGTTCTGAAACTCTTTTGGCAGCGTTCCTAGGTCTGCATGCCAGGCCTAAGGCCAGTACGCTTAGTCCTTATCTCAACCCTACATCATGGTCGTCTGAGAACGATTCTTTTCATGTGCATTGTGCACAGAGTTCTTCTCGCTTTCGGAACAATGAACGGATGTGTTACCACCGTGGATCTTCAAACGCGTAGTCTGTTGCATTCATCGAAGAGGTCACTTAGGATAGAGTAGGATTTGCATTGGAGGAAGCGAGATCTTTTGAATGCATTCGGAGGTTACCATTACTTCTACGAAGTCCCGCGGATTTGAGGCCTTCGAATTCTATGGTCATTCCAGTCGCTTCCGGTCAGTACTCCTGGGCAAACATTCCAGGTCAAGCAGGTTCGCTCAAGTGAAGTCAGGTGCATTGTCGTTATCTGCTGCCAAGCTCGCCCTCATCCCTTGAGAAGATTGCTTCAAATGGCGTGCGATGCTAATGGTCAATTCAGCTATCGATAGCATCGACCCCTAATCGTTACTGGTCCGCTCTCGACGCTTGCACGTCATGAAGGCGCGCAAGTCCACACGAGTCCGATAGCTCTGCTGCTTCCCTTCCCCTGACAATGCGCTTTCCATCCTTACCCCTTGTCAAATGAATCCGATGCATTCCTAATGCAGGTCGATTGCCTTACCTAGGAGCTTAAAGCTAAGGGATTCCTCTCGACTTGGAAGTTCCTAGTCGTGTGGGTAATCCTGCCGACGTCTTCAAGAAGTCCACGCTAACGTGACTGCGATGGTACGAGTCTTATCTCTTGATTTTGAGTATAAAGGCTGCTCTGGCAATGGCGTATAGACTTCAGCGTCTAGCACCTCCCACCCGTTCACAACCCTCACAATGGTCTTTGCCAAGTTCACATCTCTTGCTCTCTTCGTCGGCACAGCTATCGCTGCTCCCGCCGCCCAGTTGCTCTCAATAGGCAAGGTCGATGGCGATACCACTGGCCGCTACATTGTGACGTTGAAGGACTATGCCACCCAGTCCAGCGCTCTCAGCAAGTTCAGCAGCTTCAGGTCTTCCGGAGCTCTGAACATTACGCACGAGTGGGATGCTTCGTTCTTGAACGGCTTTGCTGGTATGTTTTTCGTGTCTCGTGATAGTGTTCATTTTGTTGATTATTCGACTGCTTCACAGGCGAGTTTGACGATGCTGCCTTGGCTCTCCTGCGTGCCAACCCTGATGTCGAGTCCATCACCGAGGATGGCTTGATGCATACCATGGCCACCGCCACGCAGTATGTGCCACAAGAATCCTGATTCGATGTTGCAACGCTAATACATCTCTTAGGACCAACGCACCCTGGGGTCTTGCCCGTCTCTCTCAACCTGGAAGAACTGGAGGAAGCGATTCTTCTTTGAGCTTCCGCTACACCTATGACACTACTGCTGGGTCTGGTGTTGACATCTACATTGTCGGTTAGTTGGTTTCCCTTTCATTTGATATCAGTAGACTCACTCAATAATTCCTCAGACACGGGTATACGTACTACTCACGTAAGCCGCATATGCTGACCTTGTATGTGATATGGTATCTAAGCTCTGTACAGAATGCCTTCGGAGGGCGCGCACGATGGGGAGCAACCTTTGGCGGTTATGCTGTGAGTGCTTTCTCGTTCTCTTGAAGGTTCGTTAACTTCTAACACGCGTGGATTGCAGAATGCTGACGGAAACGGTCATGGAACACACTGCGCGTATGTACAATGCCAATGCCCCACAAACTTCAGACTAATGATGGGATACTAGCGGAACTGCTGCCTCTGGTGCCTACGGTGTCGCAAAGAACGCCAATCTTATTGCCGTCAAGGTTCTCTCCGATTCTGGCTCTGGTTCCACTGCCGACATGTAAGTGCCTAAGACATATATCTCGAAAGGCTTCTCACCACTATTGCAGTATCTCTGGCCTCCAGTGGGTTCAGAACCAGGCTGCATCATCTGGACGCCCTAGTGTAGCATCCATGAGTCTCGGAGGAGGCGCATCTAGCACATTTGACAATGCTTGTGCTGCGGTGCGTGGGCTCGATTCGACAGTATGAATTGCTAAAGTCTGACTTTCTTTACTACTGTAGCTTATTCGTTCCGGTGTTCACCTCGCTGTCGCTGCCGGGAACGACAACTCCAACGCCGCCTATACTAGCCCTGCCCGTGTCGCTGCCGCCATCACCGTCGGTGCCTCAGGAATTGCAGACTCTCGTGCTTCGTTCTCTAACTATGGTTCTGTTGTTGACCTCTTCGCCCCTGGTGTTAACATCATCAGCACATGGAGCACCTCCAACACTGTGAGTTTGTCTTTCAGCTATGATGGGCAAGAAACTGACATGGTAAACAGGCCACTAACTCTATCTCTGGAACCTCTATGGCTACCCCTCACGTTGCTGGGCTCATTGCTTACTATATCAGCATCTTCGGAAACGTTAGCCCTGCCAACATGGCCTCCACTCTCAAGAGCTACGCTGTCAACGGTGTCCTGAGTGGCATTCGTGAGTCTGCTTGATTCAAACCGTCTTCTGCTATTTTGCTGATGCGGGCATTCTTAGCCTCCGGAACTCCCAATGTTCTTGCTCAGAACGATTTGGCTTAATGAACTAATGAATAGATATGACTACGATTGAACTTGAACGGTCTTGTAAAAGTTTGAGTCCAAGGAGACTTGTATGTTTAAGGATATATTGTGATAGCTAAGGATTGTTGTACATCTATAGTCAGATTCAAATGGACTATGCCCGAGGAATTACAGCTAAGTAAGAAACGATAGGGACAAAGGCGATTTTTGTTCGTTAGATTCTTTGTTTACTTGAGGCGTCGACTAACCGTCAACAAACTGTCAAAGATGCTCGAAAGCACGGATTTGACTCTAATTCTAGTAATTTTTATGGAATGACGCCGTTTGTTTACTCTCGTCACCTCTGAAACGCACTAAACAGCGCCACAAGTAAACAAAGACTCTGAGCAACAGAAATCGTGTCTGTCCCTATCGTTTCTTATTTAGCTGTATCTCAAGCGCTTTCTTCTCAGAAACTTCAACCCTGAGAAGATCTATCGTCGATCTCCTCTACCACAGCCACCATTACAAAGATTCACGTGGAGCGGTTCCGCACCATGAACCTTGTCCTCAACCATAACGGTCACTTGTATCTTGTTGTCTTACTTCATGCAGCCTGCACGCACTGAAGTGGGCAGTCTCCTCATTCGTATATTCGTGATGCCCGCCAATTGCAAGATGTCTAGGCGTGTGCTGGCATTGGGAGTCGACGACGACGACGAGCGGCAAAGCTTGCGTATGCGCTTTCGCTCACGTTCTACTACGATCATCGCAGCCAAACTTGTTATGTCTTCTGTTCCTTAATAGCTTGTTGAGTGTCTGGAACTGTTGACTACCTTTGACCACTTGTTGGTGGGGTAGAGATATCGCTGGTTTTCTATATCAATCACAGGACTCGAGCTCCAATGGCGAAATATGGTGATTAGGCTACTGTTCAGTATTCTGTCTGATGGATGTGCTCTATTGAATTGACGTAAAGCAGCGTTCCCTTGCACCCATCTCAGCTATGTATTACAGAGAAAATGGCAAAATGATTCAGCCTCACCTCATGGTGCTGTCGGAATGGCTCCGATTCCCAACATTCGTCGAATCTCTTGATACTAGCGCGATACTCTTTATGTGATGCTTCTGTCTGCCTCGAGTATACTTCCATCGTGCGTATATTGTCTGAGCTATCATCCAATTGCGTTGGAAGTGTAAGTTGGTCTTTGATGAACTGATGAACTGCCAGCGCTCAAGTTTTTTCCTATTACTCAAGGGGTGCAATTTGACTGTCGGTGCACACGGAATCCGAGTCCTCTTATGCTCAGGAACAGTCCCAGAGTCTCTTTGACTGCACCATTTCTTGCTCTACCTGCTTTAGGGGTAATGCTAGATATCAACGGCCCCACTTCGACAGCCAATGGACAGACAACCAGAGTTGGAAGAGGGAGAAGAATGGAAGTATTGAATCTACAGTTCCTAACCTTGCGGTTCTCTGGCCAGCGTAACGCTCAACTTATGGCAAACTTTCTTGAGAATTGTGCGTTATCTCGCTAGAGGTCTGTCTTTGAAGCTATAAAAGCCTTGGAGCGGTGGCTAATACTTCCCCAGTGTTCTTCTGCACTACTTTTCCTCTTCTCCTTTCTCCCCTCCAGAGATGTTCGCTTTCGCCAGTCTCGTTCCCCTCGCTGTTCTCGCTGCTCAGGCTCAGGCTGCCCCTGCTCGCAGAGCCAGTTTGCTGGATATCACCAAGTATTCTGGTGACACCTCTGGACGTTACATCGTGACTCTCAAGGAAGGTTCCGACACGGCTTCCGTCTTCGGAGCCTTGAGCGAGCAGAGGTCTTCTGGTGCACTTAACGTCACTCACGAATGGGATGCTAGCTTCTACAATGGCTTTGCTGGTATGCAGTACCATTCCTTCCATCCGCTTGATTCTAACAACACATACAGGCGAGTTCGACGATGCGGCTCTTGAAGCCATTCGAAGCAGCGGGGATGTCCAGTCGATCGATGAGGATGGTGTTGCAACAATCAACCAGGCTGTCACTCAGTACGCCATTTCAACTCGGGTGTATTCGAAGCTCTTTGACTGATCTCCCCTCGATTAACAGAACGGATGCTCCTTGGGGTCTGTCCCGTCTCTCGCAGGACACTGCTGTCATTGGTAGTGATGGAGCATTGGCGTACCCTTATACCTACGATGCCTCTGCCGGCGCCGCAGCAGATATTTTTATCGTCGGTGTGTTTATTTCCTCAATCTTCGCATTGGTTTCATTGCTAACCGTATCGATAGATACTGGTATCTTGACCACACATGTAAGCGCTGAAAGGCTGGAGAGAATCCTTAATTCTAACGGTACCTTGGTTTGCTTTAGGACCAATTCGGCGGACGTGCTTCATGGGGTGCTACTTTCGGTGGATATGCTGTAAGTTGCTCAGCATCAACTATCAAGCATCATACTTACCACTATCCTACTAGAACGCTGATGGAAATGGACATGGAACGCATTGCGCGTAAGTCTGATTCAATCTTTCACAGTCGAGTTACACCAACAATCTATTTCAGTGGTATTGCCGGAGGTATCACCTTTGGTGTTGCCAAGGTATACTCGAACCTTGAGACCGTGAATCTCATTTTCTGACAAAACTACGTCATTTATTAGGGCGCGCAACTCATTGCCGTGAAGGTTCTGGATGATGCTGGGCATGTAAATCCTCTCGATTCTAGCGAGATGTCACTAATTCCTTGTAATAGATCAGGGTATATTTCCGACATGTATGACTTTTTCGCTGGAAATGATCATGCAGACGCTAACTTACTACTAGTATTTCTGGTCTTAACTTTGTGGCCTCTGCCGCCGCCGCTTCCGGCCGTCCCTCTATTGCATCTCTCAGTTTGGGAGGAGGAGCTTACCAACCCTTGGATGACGCTGTCACTTCCGTAAGCAACAAAGCATCCTGAGTAACGTCTTTCACTTATTTGTCACTGCACAGCTGATCAATATTGGAATTCATGTCACTGTTGCAGCTGGAAACAACGCCGACGACGCTAGCTACTACTCTCCTGCTCGTGCTCCTGCTGTCACCACTGTCGGTGCCACTGACATTGACGACTACAGAGCATATTACTCTAACTACGGCTCCGTCGTTGACATCTATGCTCCTGGATCCAACGTCATCAGCTCCTGGTCCTCTGGAAACTCTGTTCGTAACCCAAAATTCTTTTATTGACATCGGATGCTAAACCATGAACTAAAGGCCATCAACTCTATCTCCGGAACATCCATGGTATGCTCGCTATCGATTTCTTTCTTTGGGAAAAGTCTGGACTGACTTCGCTAACAGGCCACTCCCCACGTCGCCGGCCTGACCGCCTACTTCATTGGCCTTGTTGGTAACTTGCCCCCAGCCGACCTTAGAGCCCAGCTCACTGCGTATGCCGTGCCCAACATCATTGCTGACCTTCGTGAGTCATATTGCACATCCTGAAATTGTACCTCCTTCCCTTTACTGATTTATTCATCTTCTTTCTAGCCGCTGGAACTCCTAACTTGTTGGCCCAGAACAATATTTAAGCAGATACACGTAGTGGGTAGTTGATTTCTATCTGTCTTATCTATGTACGGCTATGATCTATTGCGATTGTTTACGTGATACTTTATACTGCGAAAATTTGATTTCTGTCCTACCTTCCTTTTCCCTCGAACATGTAAGACAGAATGTGCCATTCATGAAGGTATTCATTCAGTAATGATCTCGACGTGTAATATGCTAAGAAACACTGGGTATTGTCACATCACAGACGACGAGTAGAGTAATAGTGTAAAAAGGTAAGACTCGGAGGCATACTAACTTAGGCGAAGAGCACGAAAGCCGCTCCGGCAAATATAGCAGCAGACGCTAAGCCTCCACTGTGAGCTAGAGATAAAGCACCATCGCCTCCATCCTGTCCAGACAATCCACCCTCATCATCTCCCGATCCAGTGTTATCACCGCCTGACATGGGCGACGTAGTGGTCGGGAAACCGGAGCTTGTCCCTGATGGCGAGCTGCTGGTGGGCGACGACCCGCCGCCAGAGCCTCCTGAGATGGTCTCCGAAGGTACGTTGTAACCCAAGCCGTTGCATCCATCGACGAGACCTATATAGTGCAACGATTAAGAACGCGGAAGCTCTCGGATAGGAATAGTGACATACCGTCCACGGCTGACTGGGCCTGAGAAGTAGACACTGCACCAGCACTCTCGTCTATGAGACACGACATGCACTCTGAATAGCCGTGGAGGACATCTTGCTTGCAAAGAAGGTCGAAGTTGCCGTTGTACGTCTGTAATCCATGTTAGCACCGCGAAATTAAACCATGCGGAGGCAACATACGTTGAGCACATTAATGGGCCCCTCACATCCCGACCGGCAAGCTGCAGGCAAGTCATTAGAGTCGATCTGGATTTGACGAGCGCTGGAAGACAGCGGCGACAGGAGAGAGGCAGAACCTACGCATAAAGGTATCAGCATGGACAGAACGGCTCCTGAGCATAGTTACTATAACTTACTGGCCAATCCGAGAGCGAGAACGACTGCGACACGAGACAACATATTCGATACTGAGTGTGGGGGGTGAGGGGATAGACTTTAAAGCCCTACTAGAGCGTCAAATTTATAGTCAGAGCCGAATTTGATTAGTCGCAGGGTCGCAAGGGGTTCAACAACGAGGTGCTGTCGCAATTATGTCAAGGCATATCAGATGACAGCCAGGGCGTCCACTTCCATCGCTCGCTTATGGTAGCCATCCAGGATAGAAGCGTTATTTCCTGCCAATATTATGCAAAATAAAACAGGAAAAAACAGAAAAACAAAAATAGTAATAACTACACTTCGTAGGCGGCATGTATTCCAGAAATATTTTCCAGCTGGAATCCTTCTTCCAGCCAGCTGTTCATGAAAAAGGAACACTCTGCGAAGGCGAGCGACAATGATCGAGGTGGGGTTCATTGTCAAATTGACATGATAAATGACTGGCTGAAACGGACAACGGACTACCTTAAGACCGAATCGTCCCTTTTATGGAGCGGATCTTCAGCAGGAGGCCGACAGGACCTTGATGACGCACAGCAGCTCTTAGCCACTGCAAGCAAGGTTGCACATTCTCCTGCAGGTGGGAGCTCAAGAGGTTAATATTTCAATGGTTAGGGCCTTGAGCATCTCAGGAACTTCAACCAAGCTGTAAAACGTGCAGTGACCGTGGGAGAGGAAAGACCGACGAACAGTGCCAAGACATGCCAAGACAAACAACACAGCCGCTTTTCCCACGGTCAGAACTAGACTGAAAGCGTCATTCACGCAGGAATACTTTGAATGTTCAGATATAGTGTGTTCCGATGCAACAATCTACTGAGACTACAGAGGAATAAGTACGCTACGGGTAAAAACTCTAATACCAACGAGCCTATGCAAGAATGATGACAATAATGCTCGAGCTTCTACAGCTTGCCGTGACTGAAGTATGTTCCCACTCACTCAGAGAAAAGATTAGACGTGAATAACAAGGCGACTTTGAGAGAAATATACATGACGGGGGAGCAGGCGTAGTGTTAGAAGGGAGGGCTAGAGCACATTCACACAATCAAGCGCTGCATTTGATGCATCTAAATCCGAGACAAAGAAAAAGGCACCCCAGTAGTCTATGTCTGCCACATTCATAGCCTCCAGCATCAAAGCCATATATGGAGGCTGTTGGCAAGGATAAAACGTTTGCTAGGCTGAGGGATTGAAACTCTAATGCATCACGGAGATTAGAGCATCAATCTATGCACTACTACATAGAGCTGAGAAGATGCGCAAGCAAGCATCTCCAAAGAACAGATGACATCGTGGATTGCCAGTTGCAAACCTGGAATAAAGAGCCTCTATTTTGAAACGTAGCCTGTAGGTTCAAGCGGGAGATGGTAGGGAGGAAGAGTGTCGAGAAGCAGCCGCTCATCACTTCAAGACAGTAGATTGGCGCCTGAGAAAGCCACAACACTTATGTATCAGTTTCTACGCAAGCGAGTGCTAGATGGGGAGATCTCAAACCCGTTTTTGTGTGAGAAGATCCCTAAGCACACTAGCATGGCAGTCTTTGGGCTGAGAGTCAGGAGGGACGGCGACCATGGGTGAGGAAGAACGAAGACTTTTGACACAGCCACATATCACATCCAAATATGGATTTTGATCACCGCCCAAAGCCCGAACTGAAATTTACTTTATTCCTTCCTTCCAGCATAAGCACCGTCATGAGCACCGTCAAATCAGTGAATAAATGGTCGTTCATGTTACGCAAACGAAATTCAGAGAGCTGCGACAACAAGCCCTGGCCAGACAGAAAATCCAAAACAACAAATACACTTTTTAAACCCGTAGAAGTAAAAATCAGAGTGCCAGAGAACCTGCAGAAAGTAAGAAGGCAGTCACAATAGTGCCTGTGCTTCCTATAATTAGAGAAGAGGAGCCATCGGCCTTGGTGAAGTCATCTCCCAGATTTATATCTTGTTTGTCGACGTTGGATCCAGCTTCATTGCAAGCGTTGACCAATGCTGCCGAACAGAATGTCAGAAAACTGTTTCAGCATACCAAGCTTCTATATAATGCACTCACAGTCAACCACAGATTGTCCTTCTGATTCACTATAAGCGCCACCTGACTCTTTGATCAGACACGACAAACACTGCGTGTAATGATCCAAAAGGTCGTTGTTGCAGATGCAAGTAACGCTCTCGCTATCATCGCATTTCTGACATATTCGGAATATGTCAGCACGACAACAGTATGTGGCGCCGTTTATTGCAGGCACTAACCTTGAGTTCGGACACAGGATCCTGGCAAACGGTCTTGCAAGTATCAGGAATGTCATCAATATTCAGGTCATCTGCAGACTGTCGTGGGTCGAGGAGGAAAGCAGAGGCTACAAGCAGGTTGTTGAGAGCTTTTCCGGGAATGGAGTCGAGTGGCACGCACACAAAGTGATTCCAAACGAGAGCAGCACGGCCAGCTTAGCGGGGGTGTACATTGGGAGCGACTCGGAGCAAGAGGAGTGTAGAAGAAGGTGAGGGCGTCTATAGAGGCAAGAGCTGTTTTTATACGGCAAAATACTTGGGAAAAGGCACCTAGCCGGTCTTCTAAATCGTCGCCTCAGACATTGCTATCACGGTGTTTGACGACCGTCGACCATTCATTGGCGTGCACGATATAACGATGTGCTCAGGAACAGATTTCATCACAGGCCGCTGAGGTTGCTGGAGACGATGAACGTAAGCTAATGACTTGGAGTCGAGACTCGAGAAGTGTTCTCTCGATCTAGCTAGAGTCAACGTTCAGTCGCATACCATTGATATTAGGGGGTTTCGGATTTCAAGCCAGCGCATAGCAAAATAGCAGTAGATGAGCCGTGTGCTATATTTTAGAGAGAAGACTTCTTACGATTTCTCGTGTAGCAAAGGCTCCTGGACATACAACTGGGCCAACTTCCGGAAATTTGTTTATGTCCAGTTCTCATAGCCATTACGTGGAATGTCCAGTGCAATTCCAGGAGGTGAGATGAGGCGTTCTTCATATAGCCATACTTGTGTAAGGCTCTTTTGAAGCGTACTCATTCGAGGGGTCGAGAAGCAGTATACACAGCCCAACCAAAATACTGCGCTAGAGGGTCTTTGGGAATGATGTCTAGTCCAGGGCATAGTATGCGATGCTTGCTCTTGGCACTGAGCCACGTTCGTTGTCTTGAGGGAAAGGCACAACTGGTCATTTTGGTTTCTCGTAAGTAAACAAAGAGTGAAAGGAAAGGCGGGGGAGACGAGCCTTGAAACACAGAAGCCGAGCATAGGAGGACACGCAGCAATGACCAGGAGCGCACTTCGACTTCGACTAGCATCAGGATGAGAAGACTCGACGATACAACGTGTTCAAAGACTTGATAGCATAGGCGGCGTTGAGTAGCGTCGTAAAGCTGTCTGCTAGTTATCCCGAGCCATAGCACATTGACATATCTATGTGCAACGCTCGAATGGCGTTGAGTAGCGTAGTGGCTGATCGGTAAGAAGATAGCCGAGGCGTGGCCATACAGAGAGAGAGGCCTTGAAGCGCTGAAGTCGACACCAATCCCAGGTCACGGTAAACATGAGAGACCGTTGAAGAGCATCTTGGTTGACCGTCGAAGACATACAGCGATGTGGCTGTGTCCCACTTCCAATTTCGCTGATTGATCACTACTAGTTAGTCGACACCAAAATATCGCAACAAGAGCGCTGAAAATACAACAAGACTGATCATTAGAAAGTAGGATAACGTTGGACAGATTACAAATACAGAA
>Ga0247730_1001686_pt1 | contig 11759 bp, 15 predicted proteins | sample UWRJL073202C2_FD_180959 | JGI IMG/M metagenome (GOLD analysis project Ga0247730, IMG submission 180959) | Plant litter microbial communities from Arlington Agricultural Research Station in Wisconsin, United States - UWRJ-L073-202C-2 | ecosystem: Environmental > Terrestrial > Plant litter >...
GATCGACATTTATGTACTGTGTCAGCTTCGCTGAACTTTGAGAGTCCTTTCGGATTGCCTATACCGCATGCGTTTCAGTGATCATCTCTATCATCTACTGCAGAATCATGGGAGGCCAAGCAAAATTTATTGATGCTTCACTGTGCTCTATCGAATCACTGGCGCTATCGAGCTCCTTGGATAATCGTGCATCTAAAACCCAATGGGAGCAACACTTAGAGCGAGAGCGTGGGAATATAAATTACGTAATCATAATCAACAATCCCGTCGAAATGATGTCGCTTTTGCTGTTGCTCCGAGTCTCCAGTTCCTCACACCTGAGCTATTCGCTTGTTTATACCAACAAATCTGCTGCCGGAAATATGGCATACACTGGGAGCCCAGTCTACTTGGCGGCGAGAACGACATCTTGATAGCTTGCTTCGTAGAGCGCTTAACCTAGGACTATTCTCCGGGAGAAGCATCGTCGAACTGCATCTGCTGTTCGTCGACTCAATTCAGAGCATACTCGTATAGAATTGCTGTATCTGATATCATTCAACGCTGTCACAGCTACTAGTATCCATCAATATCACTAGATTCCGTGCAGGCTGTGCCAAAGCACTGATATCAAGCTCGAGGAATGGAACCACTCTCTCTCACTTACCGCCATGTCGAGCTCTGAACCAGACGCGGTGCTCTACGCTAAGCTTCTCAAGTGTAAAGGGATGGGTCATGCTTTATGGTATCCTGGCCCCAACGACAATCTTGCTCAGCAGACCTACAAGGATACTGGTATGCGCATTGGAGACCTTGGAATCATCCGTAGGAACGGCACCTTTGACTTCCTCTGGAATCTCGCAGCGCCAGAAGATGACCCAGTAAACGTACACGAGCCACCACAGCCTCCGCTAGTACTACCTCAAAGCCAGATCTTTCCAGTGCCAGATAAAACGTCGTACATCAATGAGAGCGAGGAAACGGTATCGCAGTACGCAGAAGTAGAGAAAGGGCTGACGGCGACTGCGCCTTCGTACGTTTATCTTGTTCATAACCCGCTCATACACGCTGTACTGACACTTGATGATATAGCGTGGCGCCAGGCGCTACCGAAGTCAGAGAGTCCGTATTTAAACTCAAGACCTACCAGAGCAAAGCAGCGTTTTTGCACTTGCCTCATGGGTCTGAGATGACCGACTTGGCAGATTTAGGGGCGGCAGAGAAGTTCCTTCGCGAGCATGCCAACATGCTGTTTTCTTACGCCACAAAGGATAGAGGCCGGCAGCGGGAACCTCACGGCGAGCCTCTTCAGGTCACCGTCGTCACTGGCTACCACAAAACTACTCACTGGGGAATGATGGTTCTCAATCGAAAGACTCGCCTCGCCAGCGGTGCGCTGTCTGTCGAGTTTCCACTTCCGCCAGCACAAGTGAACGCGACAGCTAGTTATGGATTTTCAAGCAGTGTTGGGAATTTTCCTGGCGCAACTTCGATGCGGCGAGGGCCTGATAAGCCTGGTCCCCGGAATCAATCTGTTTTCATTAGAGGCTTCCATATGATGAGGCGTCCTTTTCGGAGCCTAGGATACACACTATACAGTATTGAAGACACGAACCTTCTAGATGTCCAGGTTGGAAAGCTCACCGAGCCTCTGCATGTCGATCCTTTTCCTGAAGACCCCTTCGGCAATTCCACTTTTCCCAATACAAGCTCACAATCTCATGATGATGATGCTTCGGCCTCTATGACTACATCGCATGTCTTAGCAGTCATTGATACCATTGTTCAAGACTTACATGCAAGGGCCGCAAACAAGCCTGGAACGAGCTTTACACTGAACGACTTGATCTCCACATCGAGTCCAAGCGGCACAGAGGAGGCCTACCCTGTATGTCCCAGATTCCCAGATATCCATTTTTGGTATACTGATAATTTATTGCACATTAAGGATGTGATCAAAGAAAGACCCAGGTCGGTATTGATATACCAGGATGGCAGAACGTCCAAAGCCTCGAAGATTGCCAAGGAATACGTATGGCCATTTTCTCGAGTATTTCTCAGGCAATTGTTCATAATACAATCGACAGTGGCACCCTACGGCGTTAATCAACGAAACTATTTGTGAATGGGTAAGAGCAACACAATTATCTCTCGGCTTGTTCAGCGAGCTCATCTCGTTATAAGACCGATCCTGATGTGGCAATCACGCACGACAATGTTTGGCTGTCAGTAATCAAGGCAAGATAGAGAGATGCAGCTTAATACGTGCATGTTTTACTAACAATATCTTTCGGCAGCCTGAAGAATCCCATGTCTCCAATGCCGAAATCCTGGCTAGAGTGAAGCGCCGCTATACTCCCATATTTGAGGTCATAGGCGGTACAAAAGGTGTGTACGACTGCCTATTTCTACGCTCTCTCTGCCTACATATATCCCACAGTGGCTTGGATGGAAGAAAATGCAAGTGTTACAGCAAGGCAAAATGAACTTAGACGTGCGCGTGCCTTAAAGTATAAGGAACGAAGGAACCTATTGAAAGGCGTAGAATCTGAAGAAGAAATCCGGTTGAGACAAGAGCTGAGATACGAGGAAAGTCGCCGCATGGACCGCCTGTGGTCTGAAGAAGTAAAGCGCATAAGACGCTTAGACCCTAGCTATGAGGATCTTAGGGTAACCAGACGTTTGTGCGCACCCTTCCGGTTTAATAGACTTCACACTCTGACCGAGAGCTCTTTGTAGCCCGTCTCAAATGTTGCTCATGGAGAATTATCACCGCTCCAGAGAAGGATCATCACTATATTGGGCCCGTGGACAGCTTATAGGAGGGGGAAGCTGGGGTAAAGTATATATTGGCCTTCTTCCAACCTTCGGCAAGATAATTGCTGTGAAACGAGTTTCAACCACCACTCCGTGGCGACAACGTCCTTGGAAACTCTCAAAACATCATCCCAATATTGTTCAGTATCTGGGAGATCAAAGCACAGAAAGCCATCTAGATGTATTTCTGGAGTACGTCCCTGGTGTATCGATCGAGACATGGATCTCGAACCGCGCCAGACTTGATCGCGAAACCACCAGATTTTTCACCAGGCAAATCGTTAATGGACTGGACTTCCTCCACAATCACAAAATTATCCATGGCGCCTTGAAAGCGGAAAAGGTTTTCGTTGGCTCAAATGGTCTCTGCAAGCTGTCAGACTTTGGGTTGAAGAAGTTTTCCTATGTCAAACGTCACGATCACGACCTCTCCGGAACTCGACTGGAAAACGATATATACTGGATGGCTCCAGAGTATATCTATGGAAGTTCATTCTTCAACTTCGACAAATTTACCTTCAAAGTGGATATATGGGGTCTGGGTTGCGTGGTATATGGGATGTGGACTGGGCGTCGCCCCTGGGCTGATATGAACCCGAACGCCGTGAAGAAGGTGTTGAGAACTAGGATGGAGGCCCCACCACTTCCGCAGGATGCTTTGATTGACGAAGAAGGTCGCGACTTTACAGACTTATGTTTTATTGGAGATCCAGAGGTCCGCGCTTCTGCGAGTCAGCTCATGAGCCATCCGTACCTGCAACTTCCCGCAGAATGGCTGTTCGATTCGGCGAGCATCAGCAGCGAATCCAGGGATCATAGCGCCCTTTCATTTGATAACCAAGACGTCTTCGTACCACAAGATGCGGAGGTTTCTCTTGAAGCCAAGTCACATTCATTATTTCAGCAAGCCCCCGATATCACAGCAGAAACTCCATTTCTGGGACGACCAAGACTGGTTGAGATATATGGGCAACTGGGCCAATTCTTCCCCGATCACGATCTTGACCGGCCAATTAACCAAGACCCTCTGACAGGATTACCAGATGACCGCTTGCTCAACAAAACAATCCGAAGTCTTGCTGCTGAAAGAGCAATGGTAGAGAAAACGGAGAACGAGAATACACCGCTTTGGTCAAGTACATACTACCGGTATGGCGAGAAGCATTCTGAAGAGACCTGGTGGTCCTCATTAGAAGAGCTCATCCCAGATGCAGACCATTTTAGCGCCTCGGAATGATTTGATAGGAGATATTTAAAGAGGAAACATTTTAACTCGTTGTAACATGTCGTTATCCGTATTTTGTCTGAAGTGCCTGTCACCTTGTGTACATAATTTGTAGGTCAGTAAGCGTATCACATGTCTTGAGCCTGAGCTTACATGCAGTTTTCGTTGCGGTACCAGAGGAAGTATGGGTTCAAGCAGGTGCCAGTGGTAACTGTTCTCAGAAACGCGCAGAAGCGAACTTGGTTAAGTAATGCCTAGAAGTAAAGTCAACATCCGGCTATTTGCAGCAGTCTGGGTGTGTGGGGAGAATGAAAGCTACATGTAAGATTAAGTTCCATGGAAATGCAAGACGCAGTTAGTCAGTGGCTTAATATAATAAGCAAGCACACTAGCAGCACAAAATGAACAAGCCCAAGAGCGCCTATGACTTGCAGGACCAGCAAGATATTGTTCGCAGTGATTTCGACGTATGAAGGGCAGAACAAGCATAAAGTCAAATATTTGAGATTTACATCCAAATCCCCAAGAGCCACAGGAGAGCAGATGGAAGACGGGACAAAAGCTTTGAAAAAGCATGCACTGGCAGGGCTTTCGACTGAGCAACAGATTGATGAATCACGGTCTAGGCCATCTCTTACCCCTACCACCACCACTAGCTTCACACTTCCAGAGCGCCTTGAACTTTAGTTCTCTATCAACAGCGCTGCATTCAGCAAAGAATAGTCGGATTATTTACCCCCTGCTCTACGAACTCCAAGCCCCTCTAGCAACGCTTTGCATGTCGCGGATATCCTGACCACGTATATGGACAGGGAAGGGAGGAAGGAGTAGGACTTCGTACGAGAATCAAGGCACCATGGATCTGGGCATTGGAGGTACTTTTCCTGGCGCTGCTGTCGCGCTAAACGGGATACGACGCGTACGTCTTTTTGTTGCTTTGCATTTTGCTGATTCTGACGACAAGCAGATGACTTTCACAGAACACCCCGAATGCAACCCCGTTACCAAGAACATTGAGAATGCGAATATACGTGGCTTTGTTTGGAGCTAGGTACCCGTCCCCAATATCCCCCAGCTGGCTTCAGGTCTATACGACTTGATCCTCTTCTGCTACCAGCCCAGATTTGGCTTTCTTGACGTGTAACTGCGTACGCTTCTGCGCAAAGAGCATAATGGTAGCGCTTTACATATACTGGGATATAGCGTGCTCTCGGACCGTCCTCCTCCTCTTACCCTCAAGGAAGCAATTGGCAATCGTTAAGAGTTCAATGTGCAAAACTCGGCGAAAGCTGACTGCCTTCCCTGTTCAGTCAGTCGACGCATTAGCATAGTTTTGCCACCCTCCACTGACCAACGCGTTTATCAGTGATAGCTGTAGCTATGAATCCGATGAACAGTCTCTGGCAGCCGCTGTCGCCCTTGAGTCTGTGATTCTCTCTGTTGGAAGTGAAAGCGATACGGTGCGAAGGTATAGGAAGAGGAAATGACTCTGATGTCCTCGGACGAGGCAGTAGAAGACGGTACGTGTAATGGCGCGCGACTCGGGCCTCAGACATTCGTACTGATAGTAATGAAACAGATAACCTGGATACTGTAGCATGCTATTATGCCTGTCAGTAGCTCCCAATCTAATCCGACTAGACTTCCTTTTCTTCTCTTGTTGAGGGAGAGAGTACAATGCCTGAAGAAGGCTACATGGGCATGACGGTCTTGAGAAGAGCGCGATTGCGTTCTGTTCCGACCCGCGAAATATCATACATCTTGATTGCGGATCGACTTCTGTACATTAATATCTCTCTTTGCTGCAGCGCGTCGAGTCCCGTTATGGTTGCTCGCTATGCCATTCAGGCCGCGGTTGTATCGCATAAGCAGAACCTGTTGGCACCCGAACTGCTGTGGAAAGGGACACGTAGTAAATGATGCAGAAACCCCATATGTTGTGCTCGATGACTCTTGGCACATTCTATTTTGTTACTTTACACCAGCAAAAGCAGGCGTGTGGTTTGCTCACGTAATGCAACAGCATTGGGCACCGGTATGATGGCTGTGCGTCTACTCAATTAGGATCCTGTCCATCCATCCATCTGTATTGGGACTATCGGATATAGCGCAACAGTAAGGCGATCACTGGATGGTGTGCATGCTGTGCAAAGCTGTGGTAAGTTGGAGTATAAAGGCCTTCAAATTATCAGAGGCTTACGGCGCTTTTTCGCACCATGCCGGATTCTCAACCTGACGCATTACTCTATGCTAGGCTTCTCAAGTGCAAGGGAATGGGCCATGCCTTATGGTATCCCGGCCCAAATGATCACCTTGCCCAGCAAAGTTACAAAGACACTGGAATACGAATTGGAGACCTAGGAGTCATTCGAAGGAATGGTACTTTCGACTTCCTCTGGAATATTGCAGCACCAGAAGATGACCCAGTGAACATACATGAACCACCACAACCTACACCAAAACTCCCTCCGGGCGAGATCTTTCCAGTGCCAGATCAAACATCATATATCAGTGAAAGCGAGGAAACGGTGTCCCAATATGCAGAAGTGGAGCGAGGACTGACTACGAGTGCACCTTCGTTTGTTCATCTTACTCAGGGTCGAATCATGCACGTTGTACTGACACTTGATGAAGTGGCGTGGCACCAGGCGCTGCCCAAGTTAGAGAGTCCGTGTTCAGACTCAAGACGTACGAGAGCAAAGCGGCGTTCCTGCACTTGCCTCATGGATCTGAGATGACCGATTTGGCCGATTTAGGGACGGCAGAGAACTTTCTTCAAAAGCATGCTCACACGCTATTTTCTTATGCTACGGAGGATAGAGGACGGAAGCGAGATCATCATGGCGAACCTCTTCAGGTCACCATCGTCACTGGCTACCACAAAACCACTCACTGGGGAATGATGGTTCTCAACCGGAAGAGCCGCCTCGCTAGCGGTGCATTGTCCGTCGAGTTTCCACTCCCACCAGCACAGGTGGAAGCAAATGCTGCATACGGATTCTCGAAAACTATTGGGAACTTCCCAGGTGCGACCTCGATGAGACGAGGACCTGACAGGCCCGGCCTCAGAAATCAATCTGTTTTCGTCAGAGGCTTCCATATCATGAGCCGTAGGTTCATGTTCGGCCTTGAATCAAGGAAGAAGAAGGAGAAAGTAACACCGACCGCGTCGCGTGTAGTTACGATTAGGAGCTCGAGATTTCTGTATGACGATTACTACCCTGCAGAGCCCTTTGACGACCTCGCTACTGGCGTGTTCTCTCTACAAACACAGGCAGAAACTACAAAGACAGCCGGAACTGATTTTACGCTAAATGATCTTGTCCCAGCGTTGAGAAAAGGCAACACAGAGAACACTCTTGTATGTCCCATATTCTTGCTTTATCTCGTTTCATACTGACGATTAAACAAATATGAAGGGAGCGGATGGACAAAAACCTGAAACATCTTCAGAATTGAAAAATCAGGATGTTAACACGGCCCAAACGTCGAAGAATCTCAGGGAACATGTATGTTCATCATTTCCGTCTCTGCATGGCCATTGATAGTATTTCGAGCAGTGGCATCCTACCTCGTTGATCAACGAGTTCATTCATCAACAGGTAAGTGCCACTGCAATAAGTCGTTTGTGTCCAGGCAACTCAAACTTCAAGATGAGGTCGTAGCAGACGTGGCATTCACACACGATGACGTTTGGATGTCAGTAATCGAGGTGAGCAACGCAAAGCCTTTACGCGGTTGTTGACTTTCCATTTTGGTAGCCTGGGGAGCACCATGTCTCCAATGTCGAGATCCTTGCTAGGGTCAAACGCCGCTTCACGCCTGTAACTGTTGCACGCATTCTGGACCCCCCTCAGGCTAGTACTAAAGGTACATAACGTTCTCGAATATGTATTCTCTCCCTTTACCTCAGTGTTGCCTACAGTTGCATGGTTAGAAGAAACTGCAGCTTTCAAAGCTAGGAACATGGAAAGCATGAGATCTTACCTCGAGAAATCACCAGATAAAAACATAGACATAGGTGAGTTCACCTCTAACTATGCCTCCCGTTGTCTGATAAGTGCTTCTGAAGCGACTGAAATGGACTCGTGGGAGAAGACCATGAAAAGCTGGTACGAGCAGGAGACTCCGAAGCATCGACTGGAGTATGTATGGGAGGTATACGGGGAAACTAGAACTTACAAGCTCAAAACGACACCACCCTAAATTTCTGTAATAATGAGACCATTCTTGTCCTGACATCGATATCTAGTACACAGCCTTGTCAACATTTTATAGAAAACACAGGTAAATGGAACCTCAATTAATATACAGGCGTTATCAATATCAAGCATTAGAGGGCAAGATGGGAACTTGAGTCCATATGCGTCTCGATGGAAGTTGTGCCGTCCGAAAGCAGAAGGCTTAGTGGCTGTGTCGTTTTTCTCACCCCCCCGAGATGGTGTAAGCGCCTTGACTTAACCAGCGACTCTTGACAGTATTCCATCGGAACCTAGTACGTGTGAAGTCAGTGTAGAGCTACCCTGTAACATAGTAACATTCGAAAATATTGCAAGCTAACGCGTAAAATTGGGTATTCGTAGTAACATCAAATGAGAGGGCCCAAGTTAGAGCCATCGAATGTTACTCGCGTCGGTTGCCGTCATTTTAGTGTGATGCCTGCGGTCGACGCACTCCCGATCCCGTAAAAACGGTAATATTTGGAGGCTATAGACATTGCTAGGTTAGTCTGTACACAATGCAGTCCGCGGTTTCTGCTAGGCTCTGCTGGGTTAGGGGTTTGGCCTGGGGTACACTAGAGCTTGGGGCAAGAACTGGACTGTGCCAACGCGGCAGAGCATAGATGCAAAGATTACCGTCGTCCTTACATTCCGAGGGAGTACAGATGATAGAACGTGGATAGACGAGAGCTGAAGGTCGAATACGACATGGTGAATCCTGTGGTGGCTATTGGAAGCTGGAGAGGAAGCGTTGGCGCTTTGCGCTTTTAAAACCATTATAGACTATCATTCAACCACAAATTTTTGTACTTTGTACCGAAATAATCCTTGTGATTTTCAATTACATACATAATGGTTGAATCCTCCCTGCGTGACTCTATTTCCCTCTTCAGCGTATGCTGTAATCCCCACCCTACATAATCCCTATCCTAACTATTCACATCATCATCATCTCCTCCTCTCGCATCGTACCACCTCGTGGCGTTATACGACATTGAAAACGAAGAGGATGACTAGCAATACATATACGTCAGTCAACCACGACCCAGTAAGAGGAATGTGAATACACGTACTTGATCATTCCTTGCGCCAGCTTCATATCCGTCTCACCAGAAGACAATGGAGGCATGATGTCGAATGCAGCGAGTACCATGGATACTGCAATAAAGATAGTATCCTTCGCCAGAGAAAGACCTTGATGAAACGAAGTCAACCATATGCTGCGGACCATCGAATGGGAAGCTCAGAACGGAAACATACCAGGACAGATACTACATTTAAAAAGCTAAGTGCATATCATAGCATCTGGAATAGGTTCGAAAGCTCACCGTCTACCGAACCCAAACACATACAACGACGGATCTCGCTCAGGAGAAGGACCTAAAAAGCGTGATGGATCAAATGTATCTGGATCTTTGTACACGTCTGGATCGCGAGACATCTCCCTATAACGAACGGGAAGGCGTATTAATGCATTGGGGATAAGGAAAAGAACAAGTACGGACCAGAGACTGGCAACAATAAATGTTCCTTTAGGCATATAATACCCATCATGTATATCTTCAGCAGTAGACATATGCGGAACACCTATCCCAAGCGCACTGGCATAAGTCTGCCATCCCAAGTGATACTAAGTGTGAAAGCGTACCTGCAGGAGCAGGAACATTATGTCGAAGAAGCTCTTTACAAAGAGCACGAATGTACGGTAACCTGGATTCATCCTCGAAAGTGGGAAGTCGATCCGACCCAACTACAGCGTCGATTTCGGCTTGAGCTTTCTTTTGAATGGAAGGGTGTTGTTGCATTCGGAAGAAGAAGGAGTCCAGGACAGCTGTTGTCTATGCGTACGAGGACTTCCTCAGTACGGATGTGAATGTGAGCGATAGAACAAGGATTTTCTTACGGTGTCGACGCCAGCTGAATCGATACGGCGATCAGTGCTAGCACGGACTGGAAGACGTCTCTTACCTACCTGAGAAGAAAATCGCTGCTGAATGCTTCAAATAGTGCACCTGTCTCTCAGATTTGATCTTCTTCATCCCATTCGTGACGAAGCTCATCCTCTCTTCTTCCGTATTCTATCAATTGTATGTTAGAGCACGACACTTCGATAATCAGAATAGTAACACTAACCATCGAGGAAAGAGTGTATGCGAACGGAGCATCCCGTGTCTCAGCGTAGTCACTTTTGACCTTGGACGCCTCGCGCTGGAATCCTGCGAATGGAAACCAGCTTGGCAGATATCGAACTGAACACTGGAGTCAGCAATGGACCAGACAGCATAGACAGACGTACGCCATGGTAGAAGTTCTATCATGTATCCAGGCTCAGTGACAATATCCACTCCACTGTTGAATGCATGCGCTTTTCCAATCATAGGATCGTCATTGTCCAGTGTATCATAGCCATAAGCGATTTTCAGTATGACAGATCCTGTAAACCTGTACAACGGTTTATACAAAATTCAGGCAGGTGATGTGCTTGTAGAAACTCACCATTCGATACGATCATAGAATTCGTCTGGGGAAGATAGCAGAGAGCGCAGGAATCGTCGAGTGGTAGATTGCTGTATACCATGAAAAGACTTGATCTTGACTGGGTTGATTTCCCAACGAAGCATTCTCCTACATTCACGTAACTGACTCCCATATTGGAGTTCCGATATATGGTCTTTCAGTCCGCTCAACATGAACATTTGGGTGGTTCCGCGGCCAGAGTAGATGAGGCTTTTCTTGTCCAGCAGTTCCACAGCTTTCTCGTAGGTGTGAGCAATGACGACTGCTTGCCCAAAAAGGTTAAGTGAGGTTATATCGCCTATTTGTCATGTTTAGTTGACTATGTGAGGGGGAGATAATAGGGCGAAACATGCCCCATTTTGCGCGGAGGTGAGAGAATGCTTTCCAGTCGCGTATACCAATACTGTCTGGGGGGCTCAGGAATGAGAGAGACACTCCGGGACAGATGGTGGACGTAGACGGAACTCACCGAAGGCGTTTCCAACTAACGGGTACCCAGGTGGTCCTGGAGGTAACGGACTATGACGAGATGTCTTCAGTCGGCGTACAGTGAAGAGAGCAGCCAAGAATACGACAGCGGCCAGTGCGATAGAAGGGATGGACATCGAGGAGACTTGAAGCATTCGTCTTGGCAGTCCTTTTGGCTTATAACGTTGGCGAACGGCACAGCGTGTCCGGCTCACTATTGATATGAGGACGCCGTGTATAGGATAGGCATCGTCATCTAGGTATGCATTCAGTTAAGCTCCATCTAGTTCGGATAGTTATCGCTACTCTTTTGCTGATCTGTCTATTGAGTAGTGATACAGGCGGGCATAACGAGACGCGATCCCCGATGCCGAGCTTGTATAGAAGCGACATTGCGTAGTAACACCAGTTCAGCAGTCATCATCCAAAAACAGTATGGATAAGGATCATAGCGTAGACGTTGAAGACACTAGAGTGCAGAATGAAAACCGGGTAGTGCTACGAGGAAATGACAAACAATAGCACGCGCCATC
>Ga0247730_1001687_pt1 | contig 11752 bp, 9 predicted proteins | sample UWRJL073202C2_FD_180959 | JGI IMG/M metagenome (GOLD analysis project Ga0247730, IMG submission 180959) | Plant litter microbial communities from Arlington Agricultural Research Station in Wisconsin, United States - UWRJ-L073-202C-2 | ecosystem: Environmental > Terrestrial > Plant litter >...
TGGCGCAGCCTCAGATTGGCGCCCGCCATGATTGGAGACCAGAACGCCGTCGATACCGAGACTGATCGCGCGTTCGGCATCGTCCGGATGCAACACCCCTTTGACCACCAGTGCCCTGGGCCACGCGTCGCGCATGCGCGCCAACGTCTCCCAATCAAAGGTGCCTTTGATTTCGCGCTGCACGAAACCAGCGGTTGCTGCCATGCCGCTACCGCCGCCGACATAGCGCTCGATATTGGGAAACCCCGGTGCGCCGTTCTTGAGCAACGCTTGCGCCCAGTGCCGTGACATCGCCACTTGCCAGACGGTGCGCGGCGTCATGCGAAACGGAACGATCAGGCCGTTGTGCAAATCCCGAGGCCGCTTGGCGCGCACCGGTGCATCCAGGGTGGCGACCAGCACATGCACACCACAGTCTTCGGCACGCCGGATCAGATCGAACGTGACCCGATGCTCATCCCTTGGAAGACCATAAAGCTGCAGCCAGACATTGTCGGGGCAGAGTCGCGCCACCTCTTCCAGTGAACCGCTGGCCAGCGTACCGGTGATGTAGGGAATCCGTGCCCGCTGCGCAGCCTTGGCCAACAACTGAGTTGCCCCCGGCCATACCAAGCCGTCAACCCCGACCGGAGCAATACCGATGGGGCTGGCGTAGCGCCGCCCAAACAGCTCAATTTCAGTATTCACAACTACGCTAGCCCCATAACGGGGGATGATCTGGACCGCGTCCAACGCATTGCGATTGCACGCGGCCGCCAGATGCTCCCCTGTCCCGCCATCCACAAAGTCGAACGCGAAACCCGGAATTCTTCGTCGAGCTGCTTTTTCTAGAAAGCTGAAAGTGGGTAGCCGTTGTTTGAGCTTCGCCGCTCTTCCGGTGCCGCTGCCGGCGCCCCAGGCTTGTGCAGAAACGGTCGATTGATCGAGCTCGATACCTGCACTGTCCATGTCGGCCCCCGCGCTCATTGCCGGATACCTGATTGGCGGATCTGATCTATGGTCTGGCGCACGGAGATGCGTTGCGGATCGGAGACAATTTCGATCAGAACCGGACCCGAGGCCGCAAGCGCGACCCGCAAGGCGTTGGCAAAGGCAGCGTCATTGGTAACGCGCAAACCCTGTGCACCAAATGCCTGGGCCAACAGTACGAAATCAGGGTTACCCAGATCCGAGCCAATCACCCGCCCAGGGTGGGCTTTTTCCTGATGCATGCGGATCGAGCCGTACATGTTGTTGTTGAACACCAGGGCAATGATCGGCAGCTTCAGGCGCACTGCGGTTTCCAGTTCCTGAATGGTCATCATCAAACCGCCATCGCCGGACAGGGAAACCACGGTTTTGTCTGGATGAGCCAGCTGCACGCCAATGGCGGCCGGCATGCCATAACCCATGGCACCTGAAGCAGCACCGACATAGGTATTGGTCTGGCGAAAGCTGAAGAACGTATGCATCCAGCCTGCAAAGTTCCCGGCGTCATTGGTCAGGATCGCATCGTCCGGCAATTGTGCTCGCAACTCGCGAATGATCTGCCGATTGTCGACGTAATCCTCATGAGGTTCGACGATCAGCCTGGTAACGTCTTCGTAGACGGCGCGTCGCGATTGCGCCCAGCCCTCCGACGGCACAGCGAATGTGTGCTCCAGCAGCGCTTCAAGGGCCTGGTTTGCATCGGCAACAATGCCTTGTTCGATGGGGTAGGCCTTGCCCAGCATGCGGTCGTCGATGTCAATTTGCAGGATGCGCTGCCCGACACTCACCGCCGCGTAATTCTGGGTGGTGATCTCGTTAAGCCTCGCGCCAATAACAATCAGCATGTCAGCCTGGCGCAGGGTATCGACCAACGCCGGATGAGTCCCCATTTGCAGGTGCCCGCAATACAACCGATGACCATTGGGGAAAACATCGTGACGGCGCCATGCAGCCAGTACCGGAATCGCACAACGTTCGGCGAACTGCACCAGCAGCGCTTCGGCCCCAGCACGCTTGACCCCTGCCCCGGCGATGATCACCGGACGCCGGGCCTCAGCCAGTCGCCGCACAAAACCGCTCACTTCGTCAGGTGAAGGACGCGGTCGGCTGATAGCCAGAGGCTCACTGAAATGTGCTTGCAGCTCATCGTGCAAAGCATCCTCGGTCAGGGAAACCACCACCGGACCAGGCCTGCCGCTGCGCGCGAGATGGAAGGCCCGCTGCAGGATATCCGGCAAGCGTTGTGCATTGCTTACTTCCACCGACCATTTGCACAACGGGGCGAACATACGATCCAGATCGACTTCCTGGAAACCTTCGCGACCACGGAACCTTGAATCCAGCTGGCCGAGCAACACCACCATGGGCGTGGAGTTTTCCATCGCCGTATGCACACCGATACTCAGATTGGTAGCACCCACGGCCCGTGCGCCCAGAACCACACCCACCCCGCCACCGGCTCCAGCATAAGCTTCAGCCATGAACGCCGCGCCACCTTCCTGGCGACCAACGATGAACGCAATGGACGGTTCGTCGTACAAGGCGTCCATCATCGGCGTGAAATTTTCGCCGGGAACACCAAACAGGTGCCGAACGCCTTCGCGTTTGAGAACCTCGATGATGGCCTGGGCTCCAGACATCTTCATGAGTGAACTCCTTCAGACTTTTCCAGAGACGGTTCGGTCTGCAGGGGCGCTTCCTCACCCCGGCGCATGATGTGGCTCAACGTCATGATCACCAGCGGCGTCGCCAGGGCCACATAGGCGTTGTCGATTCCGTAAGGATTGCCCATCAGGAACCAACCCACGGTCACAATCAGTGACGCGATGATGCTCAGGAAAGCGCCGCGCCGGGTACCGAACGTCGGGGCGTAAAACACCATCACGACCAGCACGGCGAGGGAAGCGCGAAGCGCCTTGGCGAGGAAGGTCACTTCCAGCACTCCGGAGGCAAAAATAGCCAGGCTGATGGGCAACAAGCCCGCTATCACCGTGGCCGTCTTGACGAAGACCAGGTCACGCTTCACCTGACTGGTTTTGTTGAAAAACGGCTGATAGAAATCTTTAAGCGCCAAGGTAGCAATACCCATGGTCAGCGCGGAAATGGTGCCAAACAGGGACCCGGCCAACCCCGCCACGACGACACCGGCCATGATGCTGTCCATCTCACCGATCAACGCTGGGAACGCCAGCAACGGCGGAATTGCCGGGAAAAGCACGCGACTGCACATGCCGATCAGTGCCGCGCAGATTCCGAAAGGCACCAGCATGACCGCGCAATAGAAGGCCGCATGGCGCGCCTTGTCACCATTGCTGACGGTATTTACCGCCTGAATCACATACTGCGTGGCGAAGGTCGCACCAATCCCTGCAACCATCCACGCCATGATCTGGCTCCAGCCGACATTGTCGACAGTGAGCATGGGGGCCGGCAGTTTTTCCAGCAAAGCCTCCATACCGCCGACGCGGCTCAAGGCAAACCCCAGCGTAAGAATGATCCCTAGGTATTTGATCAGCGCGTGGAGGAAGTTGGTGTACACCACCGAGCGCATGCCGCCGACGCTGACAAAAATCACCGCCACCACACCTGTAATGACAATCGCCGGCGCTTTACCTATACCGAGCAACCCCGCCAAAACCGCGCCACCGCTGGCATACACCGACACGGCAACGATCATCAAGGCGAAGATCATGATCACTGACGTCGCGAAACGCACAGGTTCGCCATAGGTGCGAGCCAATGCGCCGGAAATGGTGTTCTCGCCCAGCTCGCGGTACTTGCGCGCCAGCAGCAGCGAGAACAACACAAAACCAACGCCGAGCGATGCCAGATTCCAGGCAGCAGAAATACCCGATGTATAGGCCGCCTGCGCCGTACCGACACTGGCCGTAGTGCCGATGAACTCAGACATCATCAGAAAGCCGATCAACACTGCCGGGAAATGGCTGCCCCCCGTGGTGTAGTTGGCGGCGCTGCGGGAATGGCGGCGTACCGCGTAGCTGATCACAGCGAGGGCGAACATGTATATGAGCGTGATGGACAGCACTAGCCAGCTGGATCCCATGGTGTCTCTCCGATTTTTTGTTGTTGTGTCGGACGAAACCACTGCATTGGCGGCTTCGATTGCAATCAAGCTAAACAGGCCTTTGCAGCTCTTGCCTACTAAGAAATATTGATACGAACCATCAGCAATAACTTCTGCATGCAACCGGTACCCGCCACTCGAACGTGGATCAGACTGCAAGGCAAATCTGCCGACTGTGGCGCTAAATTCCGGTGCTCAGGGCAAGGCGCAGCGCATGACTATCTATCAGACTCGATGCAGATAACGGTATGCCGCAACTCATCCGTAACCGACGGTGATCGGCGGCCAATAACAATAAGAGGGTAACGTCATGAATCGGCTCAACGAGAAAGTGGCCATCGTCACCGGGGCAGCTCAGGGTATCGGCGCCACTTATGCGCTGGCCTTGGCTGCCGAGGGTGCCAAGGTAGTGTTATGCGACTTGCACGCCCCAGATGAAACGGCCAGCGCAATCCGTGCCAAAGGCGGCACGGCACTGGCAGTCGCCTGTGACGTCACCGACGGCGCCGCAGTGCAGGCGATGGTCAGTGCTGCACTGGAAGCTTTCGCCGGGATACATATCCTGGTCAACAACGCCGCGCTGTTTGCCACCCTGCAACTCAAGCCCTTCGAGCAAACCGAATCCGCTGAATGGGACCGGATCATGACCGTCAACGTGCGCGGCTCTTTCGAATGCGCCAAGGCAGTGTTGCCAGTCATGCGCCAGCAGGGCTACGGCAAAATCGTCAACATTGCGTCGGCTACCGCGTTCAAAGGAGCGCCCATGATGCTGGCCTACGTCGCCTCCAAGGGCGCGATCATTGCCATGACGCGCTCCATTGCCCGCGAAGTGGGCGATGCGGGCATCCGCTGTAACTGCCTGGCGCCCGGTTTGACCATGAGCGCTAATGTGCAGGCCAATGCCGACTGGGCCGAGGCAATTGTCAAAGCCAATATTGCCAGCCGCTGCATCAAGCGGGAGGCAGTGCCTGAGGATTTGATCGGCGCATTGCTGTTCCTCAGCAGCGCCGACAGCGACTTCATGAGCGGCCAGACCATCGTGGTCGACGGCGGCTCGGTCACCCATTGATCCTGTACCCGGGAGCACTCATGCAAAGCCAACATTTCATCGATGGCCACTGGACTCATGACAACCAGTGGGCTGATAGCCTCGACCCATCCACTGGCGAAGTCATCGGTCGTTTCGCCGATGGCGGTGAAGCTCAGGCCCAAGCGGCCGTCGCGGCGGCTGCTGCAGCTTTCGCCAATCCACAGTGGTCGCAGAATCCGCGCCTGCGTCAGCAACTGCTGCTGGACTGGGCGGTTGAACTCAAGAGCCGGCATGAACCACTGGCGCAACTGCTGAGTCGCGAAAACGGCAAGGCATTGGTTCAATCCCGGGGTGAGATAGCCGGGGCCATTTCAGAGATCATCTATTACGCAGGGCTGGCGCGCCACAACCCTGGCCATATTCTGGAAGTCGCACCGGGTGAATTTTCCAGTATGTTGCGCGAGCCAGCAGGCGTAGCCGGGCTGATCATCCCGTGGAATGCGCCCGCGGTATTACTTATCAGAGCTATGGCACCAGCCATTGCTGCCGGCTGCACCGTAGTGATTAAACCCGCACCGCAAACGGCGTTGTTCAATGCCGCGATACTTGAACCGCTGCTCAGTTTGCCGGGACTGCCCGGCGGTGCGGTGAATCTGTTCGCTGAAACCGGCCACGCCGGAGCCAGCTATATGGTGGCGTCGCCCGAGGTCGACGTGTTGAGCTTTACCGGTTCAACGGCAACCGGTCAGCGCATCATGCAGGACGCCGCCGCGACGATGAAAAAGCTGTCATTGGAACTGGGGGGTAAATCCTGCTGCCTGGTATTCGAGGATGCGGATATCACCGCTATCGCCCCCAGACTTGCCGCAGCGGCGACGATTATTTCCGGACAACAATGCACCGCTGCGCGGAGGATTCTCGTGCACTCCAGCCGTTTTGACGAAATGCAAAACGCGCTCAAAGCAGCGCTGACTGCTATCAAAATCGGGCCGGGAACCGACCCGACGACACAAATGGGGCCCCTGATCGACTGGCAGTCCCGGGATAAGGTCGAACAGCGTATCGCTCAGGCGCTGGACAGTTGTGACCAGGTCCTGCTTTCAGGTGGTCGCCCACAAGGGTTGACGAACAAAGGCGCTTATCTGGCGCCATCGTTGATTACCCATCGAGACAGCAGTGCGTTCTTCTGCCAGGAAGAAATCTTCGGCCCGTTGCTGGTCATCGAACCTTTTGAGGACGAGGCTGAAGCCGTCGCACGGGCTAATCATACAGAGTTTGGTCTTTCGGCCAGCGTCTGGACTGACCAAGGCGCACGCGCCTGGCGGGTGGCACGTGCGTTGCGCAACGGCACCGTGTGGATCAACGATCACAACAAGCTGTTTGCCGAAGCCGAAACCGGTGGTTATCGCAAAAGTGGCCTTGGCCGGTTGCATGGGGTCGATGCCTTGCTGGATTTCAGCGAGCTCAAGCATATTTATCAGAGCGTCGGCACCTTGGGCTGATGCCTATAAATGAGGAAAAATCGCCATGGAGCTGCGCCAACTGAAATACTTCACCTGCCTCTACGAAGAGGGATCGGTAACAAGGGCTGCGCAACGTCTGAATATCGTCCAGCCCGCGCTATCAATGCAGATTGCCAAGCTCGAAGAGGAACTGGGACAAACACTGTTTGAGCGCAGCTCCAAAGGCATGCACCCAACAGAAGCCGGTGATCAGGCCTACCGGCTGTTCATGCCGATTCTCGGGCAGTTTCTCGAAGCACGACAAACGCTCATCGACCGTAGTGGGCAGATCGGCGGGCGGGTGCATGCCGGTCTGATTGCGTCAGCGACCAATCATGCGCTGGCAGCAACACTGGCGCACTTCGTCGAGTACCATCCTGACGTGCAACTGTGCGTCACGTCAGATTACAGCCAGGAGCTGATCGACAAGGTATTGGCCGGAACTCTGGACTTTGCTGTCATCAATCAAAGCTTTCAGCACGACCACCTGCACTGCCAGGACATCCTCAACGAAGAATTGCTGGTGGCCGCTGGCGCGGCACGCCGGCTCAATTGCCCCGTGCCGATTCCCTTGACTGCTCTACAGGACCTCAAACTGGTGCTGCCCTCAAGACGACACGGATTGAGAATCGTCATCGACCAACGAATGGCGGCTGACGGACTTGAGCTCACGCCGCAACTGGAAGTGGATGACTTGGCTGTGATCGAAGAGTTTCTGCGGCGTAGCGACTGGGTCAGTATTCTGCCCGCCACCGTACTGCAGCGAGGTTTACATCAAGGGGCATTGCGTGCCTATCCCCTTGCCGCTCCTGGCATCAGCCGTCGGATGATGTGTGTACATGACGTGCGCCGTCCGCTGACCCCGGCGGCATTATTATTTATCGAAGTGATCGGCAAGACCCTGACTTCCGCTTTGAGCACCATTCCTTATTACAAAGAGGGTTCACAGCCCTTGGGAGAACGCATATGAGCGATAGCCGCCCACAGCGATTGATCATCGGGATTTCCGGTGCCTCGGGGGCGATTTATGGCGTGCGCCTGCTTGAATTGCTGCGCGATACGCCGATCGAGACGCATCTGGTGGTCAGTAAGTCCGCCATGATCACCCTCGCCCACGAAACCGATATCAGCTGGACACAACTCAAGGCCATGGCCGACGTCAGTTATTCCAGTCAGGACATTGGTGCCGCTATCGCCAGCGGATCATTCAAGACCATGGGTATGATCATAGCGCCCTGCTCCATTCGAAGCCTGTCCGAGATTGCCAGCGGAGTTACCTCCTCCCTCCTGACCCGCGCCGCCGATGTAGTACTCAAGGAGCGCAGACGCCTGGTCTTGATGGTTCGTGAAACCCCATTACACCGCAATCATCTGCGTAGCATGGCCGAACTGGCCGAGCTTGGAGCCATCATCTCGCCCCCAGTGCCCGCCTTCTATGCACGCCCCAAGAGCCTGGAGGAAATGATCGATCACACCGTCGGAAGGGTACTGGACATGTTCGACATAGAGCTGGGCATTGTGCGTCGCTGGCGTGAACAGGCCGAAGACGTTTTAACCCTTGACGAACTGAACGGCTGCACCTGATCAATCGGTGAAAAGGTGAGGACGACGTGCTAAGTAACCATACAACGCGCTTGCTAACATTGCGGACGCCCAATCGGCAGCACTTACGTCCCGCCAACGGCTGGTCGGTTGGAGGGGTAAAAATGCTAAAAATAAAAAAGGGGCCGCGAGAAAAAAGCTGCAACCCCTTGAATTAAATGGCCGGGACGCAGCGAGTCGAATACTCGATCCCTAGCACCCCATCTCCTTTTTCATACTTCTTGAAAGCTTTCAAAATTTCACTCTGGAATATTCAAAGCTAGCATTTACTTGAGTTTCAGCGGAGTCCTGCTCCACAAGAGTCCAGTAACGTCCATCAAGAGCCGACGTTTTTGTGGGGGGAAAAGTAGGGGGAACCGATTTTATGGCCAAAATCACCATAAAAGAACTCGAATCGCTGACCGCCAACGATGCCGGTCGCATCCTCCGGGAGGATGGCAATCTAGCCGGTCGAATCTCAGTCCGCAAAGGCGGTGTATCGGTCAGCTTTTTCTATCGTTATCGCTGGGGCGACCAGAACAAAGAGTACGCCTGCGCCACTTGGCCGCGCAAATCCCTGACAGACATCCGCAAGGCGCGTAATCAGGCCAGGGCGCTCATTGATGAGCAGATCAATCCCAACGAGCAAAAGAAAACCGCCAAGGCACAAGCATACGCCCCTGCTAACGTAGAGGCTGAACTAGTAAAAACGACGACGGTGAAAACGCTGACCGTCCAGGATCTGGCCAAGGCGTGGCTGTTGGGTGGCGTGGCGCGCAAAGATGGCAATGCTGAATTGCAACGACGCTTTAACAAGGACCTTTTTCCGGCACTCGGCAAGACCGCGGTGAACAATGTTTCCGAACACGATGTTCGGGCGCTGATCCGCACAGTGGTCAGCCGCGGTGCTCACCGGCAAGCCATCAGTTTCTTCGTCGACCTCACCCAGATGTTCAGATGGGCGAGAAAGCGCCAACCTTGGCGGGCGTTACTGGTGGAGGGTGATCCGACGGAATTGGTCGACATCTCCCTTTTGATCCCTGTCGACTACGAAGCCGAACGAAGCCGCATCCTTGCCCCGGCTGAGCTATCGGAACTGCACAACCGCTTCCAGCAAATGACCGCCGATTACGACGCCCTCCCCCGCCGGCCAAAAATACGACGGCATTCGACCGCTAAAGAAGGAAACACAGCTTGCGCTCTGGATCAGCCTGGGCACGCTATGCCGGATTGGCGGGTTGCTGCAGGCCGAATGGAAAAATGTCGACCTGGACCAGCAAACCTGGTTCCTCCCCAGCGAAAATGTCAAAGGCACCCGCGGTAAGAAACAGGACCATTATGTCTTCCTCTCCCCTTTCGCCCTGCATTCCTTTCAGGAGCTCAAGACCTTGACGGGAGACTCCCAGTGGTGCTTTCCGAACAAGCAGGATGACGGGCATGTGAACGTAAAGGTGGTGAGTAAACAGGTCGGCGATCGCCAGGCCCGGCTCAAAAACCGCAAGGCCCTCTCCAGACGGTGCCATGACGATACGCTGGTCCTTGCTGACGGCCAAAACGGTGACTGGACTCCGCATGACCTGTGCCGTACGGGGGCGACCATGATGCAAGCCTTAGGTGTTAGCCTGGATGTCATCGATCGCTGCCAAAAGCATGTACTGGCCGGCTCCCTGGTGAGGCGCCATTACCTGCATCGCGACTATGCCGAAGAGAAGAAACGTGCCTGGAATCTGTTGGGCGATCGTCTCAGTGAAGTCTTGTCCGCAACCTACGCGCGCACACCGACCGAGTCGATGTTGTCGTTTCCTGCATATACCGCGAATAGTTCTTTACCGCCGTCTTAAGTCGGCGTCCTTTAGTATTGAGTCCTCATAGTTGCGCAAACATCGCCGAGAAAAGTGTTTAGCTTGATTTCGGCTTCATGACCGGCAGAAATCGGCCGATTCTGTTGAAAACAGTCGGTTTTCTCAAACTGCCAGAAGACTGATCGGTGAAAGCGCTTCTTTTACTCACTGCTACGTGAAATCTGAGTCTGAATGCCTTTGCGGTTTCGGCGATTCAAGATTTCAATCTCATGCGCGTACTTTTCTGCCGTGAAAACCACATCCGACTTTTTCAACAGAATCGGCCAGAGGCAGACGTTCGTAAACACAGTTGGCGCACTTCGCGAGCAGGGCCGCCCTCGAGCATGACGCGCACGGCTTCTTCCTGGATACCTTGGGGCATGATTAAGCCAGCTTCCTGATCCGGTCGGTGAACTCACTGACCTGCTCGGGCGACAGACAGTTCAAGTTTCCGAAGGTCTCAAGGTGCTGGATCATGGCGTCAACGCTACCGGGCTGGCCCGCCACGATTCGGCGGCAGGTCTTCTCCAGAATCAACCGCGCCATCTGCGGGTTTCCGACGGTGGTCGGATCAAACGCCAAGGCGATCGACGTGGCCAAGTCGCCCAGTTCGGGGGCGGTGCGTTGCAGTGCTCGCAGGGCGTTGAGTTGCCGGGCGGTGATGGGTAACGACACGATGACCTCCTGGAAAGACGTGGAGCTGTGACCATAAGCAAGGGAAACGGTAGACCAGAGAGCCGGGGTGTGGTATCCAGCGGCCACAAAAAAGCCCACCGGGGTGGGCTTTTCTGTGGGGGGCTATTTAACGAATGTCCTGTTATTCGAACTCCGTGGCCAATTGGGTAGATGCTAGAACAGCAAACGACCAATCTTCTGCCGCGAGCGTCCGCTTTGGGTCGAAAGCTGTCCGTGAGGAGGAGCCTATGGTTCTGGTGTGTTTGGTCTTTTATCGCGTTGCTTGAGGCCGATCGCGGCCCGGCAGTTTCGGGCTTCGGTGCTTTCCGTGCGTGTCCAAGCGCCTGAAGCAACGCGGTTTGCGTGATGGGTACCTGAAGCTGGAGATTACCCAGTCGTTTCTGTGGTACCTCTTAGAAGCCCTCCAGAACGATCTTGCCTTTCGCCTTGCCGCTTTCCAGTAGAGCATGGGCACGACGAAGATTTTCTGCGCTGAGGCGTCCGTAGTTATCGCCAAGAGTGGTGCGCAAGAGACCCGAATCGACGTGCCGCGCAATTTCGTTGAGGATGTTGTGCTGCTCCTGCATGTCCTCGGTTTCGTAAAGCGAGCGGGTATACATCAGCTCCCAGTGCAACGACAGGCTCTTACGCTTAAGCGGCACAGCGTCAAGCGTGGCCGGATCATCGATCAGGCCCAGCCTGCCCTGAGGCTTCAGTGATTCGATGATTTGCTCGTAGTGCCGATCAGTCTGGGTCAGGCTTGCGACATAGCTGACTTGTGCAATGCCAATGCGCTTGAGCTCTTCGCTGAGTGGCTTGGTATGGTCGATGACGTGATGCGCACCCAGCTCGGTGACCCAGGCCTGGGTTTCCGGGCGCGAAGCCGTGCCGATGATTGTTAGTCCGGTCAGTTGACGCGCCAACTGAGTCAGGATCGAACCAACCCCGCCCGCAGCGCCGACGATGAGCAGCGTTTCGCCCCGGTCGGTGGTATCACGTGCAACACCGAGGCGATCGAAGAGTAACTCCCAGGCGGTCAGGGAAGTCAGTGGCAATGCCGCAGCCTGGC
>Ga0247730_1001688_pt1 | contig 11751 bp, 4 predicted proteins | sample UWRJL073202C2_FD_180959 | JGI IMG/M metagenome (GOLD analysis project Ga0247730, IMG submission 180959) | Plant litter microbial communities from Arlington Agricultural Research Station in Wisconsin, United States - UWRJ-L073-202C-2 | ecosystem: Environmental > Terrestrial > Plant litter >...
ATTTGAAAAAGCTGCACCCGAAACCACACCGCCTACGTGCGGCGCTGGGCCTGGATGCGAAAAACCCCGGCATCGTGCTGCCGGAGGTGGACCTCGACAATGCGGTCAGTGAAGCAGTCACCGGCGCCTTGTCGTTCAACGGCCAGCGTTGCACCGCATTGAAAATCCTGTTCGTGCATGAAGACGTCGTCGACAGCTTTATCGACAAATTCAATAAGAAGGTGGCCACGCTCAAACCCGGCATGCCGTGGGAAGACGGTGTGGCGCTGACGCCATTGCCTGAAGTGGGCAAGGTCGATTACCTCAACAGCCTGGTTGCCGATGCCGCGCAACACGGTGCCAAGGTGGTGAATGAGCACGGTGGTGAAAGCCGCGGGTCGTTCTTCTACCCGGCGGTGCTGTACCCGGTGAACCCGCAAATGCGCGTGTACCACGAGGAGCAATTCGGCCCGGTGGTGCCAATCGTGCCTTACCGTGACCTGGAGACGGTCATCGAGTACGTGCTGGACTCGGATTTTGGCCAGCAACTGAGCCTCTTCGGCACCAACGCCGTGGAAGTCGGGCGCCTGGTGGACGCCTTCGCCAACCAGGTCGGGCGTATCAACATCAATGCCCAGTGCCAGCGCGGCCCGGACACCTTCCCGTTCAACGGGCGCAAGAACTCGGCCGAGGGCACGCTGTCGGTACATGACGCGTTGCGCGTGTTCTCGATCCGCACGCTGGTGGCGACCAAGTTCCAGGAAAGCAACAAGGCGCTGGTCAGCGACATCCTGCGCAACCGTGACTCGAGCTTCCTGACCACCGACTACATTTTCTAAGAACGGCGCCAAACACATTGTGGGAGCGGGCTTGCTCGCGAATGCGGTGTACCAGCAGCGGATGTATTGGCTGACCCACCGTATTCGCGAGCAAGCCCGCTCCCACATTTGATCGCGCACATTCATACAATCGAGGCCACTTTAATACCGATGAATCTGCACCTACCTCTGTTTGCCCGGCGCCTGCTACGCCCCTTGCTCGACCCCTACCGCCGCTATCGCCATGCCAAGTTGATTCACGCCGTGCGCGTGTCCATCGGTTTGCTGGCGACGATCCTGCTGACCACCGGCATCAACCTGCCCCACGGTGAGTGGGCGTCGGTGACCATGTTGATCGTGATAGGCGGGTTGCAGCACCACGGCAATATCGGCAAGAAAGCCGTGGAGCGCGCCTACGGTACCTTGATCGGCGCCAGCGTCGGTTTGCTGCTGGTGGTGCAACAGGCCTACTTCGGCCAGCCGTTCCTGACCTACCTGTTGATGTCGGCGGTGTGCGGGTTCTTTTCCTACCACGCCATCGGCAAAGGCGGCTACATCGCGCTGCTGTCAGCGATCACGGTGTTTATCGTTGCCGGGCACGGCGACAACCCGATCTCGGACGGCCTGTGGCGCACCGTCGACATCCTGATCGGCATCGTCCTGGCCCTGGCCTTCTCCTTCGCCCTGCCGCTGTACGCGGTGTACTCGTGGCGCTACAACCTGGCCAGCGCCTTGCGCGACTGCGCGGCGATCTACAGCCGGATCATCAATGGCCAGTCGGTCACCGATGACGAACACCTGAAACTGCTCAACCGCTTGAATGCGGCGATACTGCAACTGCGTTCATTGATGCCGTCGGTATCCAAGGAGGTGCGGATTTCCATGACCGAGCTAGACGCGATTCAACGCCACCTGCGCATGTGCATCAGCACCCTGGAGATTCTTGGCAATACTCGGCCAGACCCTCGCGATGAACAGGCGATGGCACGGATGCAGATGATGTTGAAGGCCGAGCATCGGCAGATTCGAGTGCAACTGGTGGGGATGGCGCGTGCGTTGAAGTCGGGTGCAATCGAACGTCTGGAGCGACCTGGTAACAGGCTCGCAGTCGACCCCGTATTGGATGTTCAGGTGCACAGTGCATTAGAGGGTTACCGACTATTGACGCTGCAACTGGGGGCCAATGTAGATGCGATGCGCAGCAGACTGGCCAACAGTGCGCAGCACTGGAAGATTTGAAGGCAACACTCAGACACACCACCCCCTCTAAACAACCGCGCTACCTGTTAATTCTGACAGTAGACGAGTACTTATTTTAACCGTTAACTGTTCAGGCATATTCCAACAAGGAGCTCACCATGTGCCTGCTTCGCAGTGAAGAAAAAAAACGCCAAACCGTGAAAGTAATGTGCTTACTCGGCTTGGCATTTTTCATCAGTGGTTGCACTTCCGAGAAACAAACGCGGGACGTCCCAGAGCCCCTCGTCACCACCAATCCGGGTGCGCCCAACCCGCCGTGCACTCAAGCTGGGTACTTCCCAGGTAACATACCCCACACATACTATCGATGTGTCTGGAACCCAGTCGCAGGAAGATTTCTTCAATATATTTACAGATGTCCAGGCACGCAAAACTTTAACCCGACCACGCAAAAGTGCGAATAACAATAACCCATTAATATCACTGCTTTAATAAAAACGCTCGCCACCTCCGTGGTGAGCGTTTTTTTGAGAGCCTCAAACAGTCTGCGTTGACTCAGAACATGACCATCGTGAGGCGGTTACCCAGCTCGAACAAACTGCCTTCGCTACCATTGAACATGTGTTTACCCGACCGGTGCAAGAATCCAGAGCTGGTGACCGACCAGAATAGGTCGTGGGCCTGCCCTTGCCAGCGCCCGCCGCCGTGCTGGGCATAAATTCCCCTCAGCTCATCCAGGCTAGGTAACCGTCCCCTGCGGTTGTGCGCCTGGAACAGACATTCCTTATAGCCGCCGCCAAAACCGTAATCGCGAAAAAACACCACGTTACTCACCTCTACGTTATATCCCAATACCGTACCCCGCGCGTCACGGCAGGTAATGCGCGTGCTGCCGTTATTAAGAATGACCACCACACCCGTGGCGTCTACCACCGCACAATCCGGATTGCTCGACTCATACTTATAGGGTTCATGGCCACCACTGGCCCGATGCTGGAACGTATCCAGATTGTGCTGAGGGCGGAAGGCGGGATTGGTCGTCAGGTCGCGCCACAAGTACAAGCGCTGATTACGCACAACCGTTGTGGTGTTGAAGCTAAATGGTACGGTGCGGTCCACGGTAAATACACGCGTGTTGGACTCAGAGTTGGCATAGAGTGCCCGCACTTTGAAGGAGTAGGTGCGCTGCGCCAGGTTACTCCTGATAACTGACCATTTCCCTGTCGAACTTACATCCAGCGTCTGCTTCGGTGCGCCATCTTCATACAACTGCACCTGCAACCGAGGCGTTGCGGTGCCTTCGAGTCTCACTTGAGTATCAAAGGTAGTCCCGTTCTGACGAACCTCGCCGCGTGAGTCGAACACTGCAATAGTGGGAAGCGTGCTGTTGAGCACAGTCACCACATACCGAGGCGAGACCGGTAGATCACCGTAGGTTGCACGGGCGGTAAAAATGCGAGCCCCTTGAGACAGCCCCGTCACCCGGCGTGACCAGACCCCGTTGCCGTCAGCCGTAGCGCTGTCCTTGCGCACACTTCCGTCATAAATATCCACGGTCCTGAGAGGCGCGGCGGTACCTCTGAGCGTCACCGCGATGGCCACGGTGTGACCGTTGTCGGCGATAAAATTGCCTCTGTCATCATGAGCACTCAGGATGACCGGGCGCTCTGTGGCATCTGCCACGGTATAGACCTGCCGCTGAAAGTCGATGACCTCGCGATCAAATGCCGGGCTGGTCGCCAGGAAGACTCTGAAAACAGTGGTCAAGGTACTACCGTGTCGCAGGTCCTTGAAGTAACTCGCAGGAACCGCCGCTTCAAAGAAGCCATTCGTCGCCCACTGCTGCGTCACCGCATTATTCTCAAGGTTCCACACCTCATAGTTGTGGTGCCGCCCGTCCGCGTGGGTGCCTTCCAGCCTCAGATAAACCGGCTGAAATTCAGCAATGAACGGCCAGGTAGTGGCGCGCACCGTCGCACCATTTATCACACGGCTCAGCTCCAGAACATTGGTATTTGGATCTGCCTGGTTAATGATCACCGGTGGTCTGTGGACGGCCGGCAGCGGTGTCAACATCACTGTCACCACGCCGGATGGAACAGGGCTTCCGATTCCGTTTGCCACAGAGTATTGGACAGTAAATCGGGAGGTGCCATTAGCGATATTGGCTGCGATCACACTGGGAGGCACGTCGAACGTCACGCTTCCATCAAGCTCCCCGGGCAGGGTAAGCGTAAAGGTGCCGGCACCCTGGGTGCCGCTCAAAACCAACGTGATTTGATGCTGTGTGGACATGGAGGTATAGGCAACGATGACGCGTCCGCCATTTTGTGCAAACAACGGGTCCAGGGTGACCAACGAATCAGAACCCACTGCGTTGACTACAGTGGGGTACGGCAGCTCCTGCGGCACCTCCTGTATCAGGTAAGTACGGACGCCAAACAAAACGGCAGAGTCCCGGTCCGGATTGCGGCCAAAGTTGGCATAAAAGGAAATACTCAACTGCGAGCCATTATGCAGTTCAAGGAATTTGTCCACCGGCGCTGCGACAGACACGCCTTTGCTGGCCACCTCGGAACCTACCAGGTTGCCGTCATAGCGTGCCTCGAAGTAGTTCGACTCGTCCCGGAAAGTCCCCATGTACTCCAGCCACATGTATTGCGCGGCATGGACGAAAGGCCAGGTACTCATGCGTGTGCGCTCAAGGCCATTAAGCTTGAACAGCTCCAGCACCTCATTTTCACCGGCGGTATCCAAAACGGAGGTCGGCAAACGCCGGATAGGTAGCAAACGCAATGACAGTATTGGCGACGGCGTTTCACGCCCTCCGCGCAGCACATCGTATTGCACTGAAATACTACGTCCGAGACGGTGGATATTGACCCCTACAACTTCAGGCGGCACCTTAAATTCAACACGCCCCTGGTTGGTGCCGTCTTTTGTCTCGGTGTGGCTGCCCAGCCCCGGCAGCCCTTTCCAGTGGACACGAATCTGGTCCGTCGGCCGCATTGACAGGTAGTGGACAACAATGGTCGCCCCTGCAATGACCGTTTCAGGTGCCAGCTCATCCGGATCTTGTGTCGCTTCCCACACTTCAGGCCTGAGCAATACGCCCAGCCCCGGCCCTACCGTGACGCGCAGCTCTTCGGAACGTAATGGCCGGGAGTTTTCACGCGTGATGAAATAACGCAGGCGAATGTCACCATTGAGGTTGTTGTCGACAAACGCTCTGTCAACATCAAACACCAGCGGCCGCCCTACTGTCCCGCCATTGACTTCGATCTCGTCCTTCGTGCTGCCATTGGTTCCGGAACCTATCCAGGTCCAGTTGACGATATCGTCAATCTCGGTGAACACATAAGGCAAAGTGACCGTGGCTCGGCCCACAAGCACCGCGGGGTCAAGGTTGTCGTGCTCATCGGTCATGGAGATCAACGGCGCAGGAAGATCAGGAAAAATAGTGCCGAACTGCACCGGCAGGTACCGGGAATCGCGAATAGTCGCAGGGCTCGGAATGCCTGGAATGCCATCATCCACACGGTAATACACATTGACGTCAGAGAGACCGACAAAAGGTTCGAACTCCGCTTTAGTCACGGTCCGAGAGAGCGCTGGCAGCGGGCCAGCCAGAAGGGTTTGCTCAAAGGGTTCAACCTGGCCCGATTGATCCACGATGCGCAATGTCACGTTGTAGCCGGGCCCGTAAGGTTCGTACTCGGGAAACTCCACCGTAATGAACGGTTCTTTCGGGTCGATCACACCGCCCTGCGACTGCACGATATACACGGGCGGCATGTTGAATGAGCGACCGGTCACCCTGATCGTCAGCTGGCGGGAGCGCCCGATCTCGTTACCCGAAGGGAACTGGAGCGAGTAGGTGATACTGGTCGAACTGCCGAGCAGCTCTACGAGATAGGCCCTGTCAACAATAATGAACGTCGAACGGTCAATACGGGCCGTTTCAGGTGGCAGCTCACGTGTCGGTGATAACGTCACGACGATTTGGGTGCCCACGGGTGTAGGAGTTCCGTCCGGAAGAAACTCGGGTGTGAAAACCTCTACCTCGAAAGGCCCGTTGCCGTGGGCATCAAGGTCCACATCAGTGTATTCCTTTTTGCCAATGACGAAGGAAGGACGCTCAAGTAAATCGGGGTCCAGGCTGCTTTTGAGACGGGTCGTTTGCGACCACGGATAGAGAGGACCGCTACCGTTACCGACCTCATCGAACACGCGAAAGCGAATACCCAAAAGCCCGCTACCCGACTGGAGGATGATGTCCCGTGATACTTTGACCTCAATCGGTTTGGTTCCCGCCAAATGCTCCTTGTCCAAGGTCAATCTGACCACTGATGACTCTTTATTCCACTCCAAGACGATGGTGTCGTGGATACGTATACCCGGATACGGCTTGATGGTAATGATCACCCCTTTACTGGCTCTGTCAGGTGTCAGCTCAGCGTCACATCCCTGCAGGTCCGAGGGCAGGTCAAACTTGAGTTCGGGGTGATAGGGCACACCGGGATCCGTATCCAAGCCTCCCGGACGCTCCCTCCTGATAAACCAGGTTTGATCAACCGATTTATCGACCCGACCGCCACCGGCTCGTTTGACTACGCCATAGCAAGGATGGGTAACACCCAAGGGGACGTTTTCAAGGCGAATATGCAGGTAAAATCGGGGGTCATCCTTTTGGGTCGGCAACACCTCACCGCTTTGGATGGGAATCACGTCCCCCATGAAGAACTCGTAAATATCGCCTATGTTCAGGTTTTCCCAGGGTTCAAAAATCACATAAAGGCCATGTTTTGTCTGATCAATGCCCGCACCAATATCAGCGCCGACTACTGTTCGGACTGCGTTATTGATATAGGGGGGAGGGTCCAGTTGTGCCCGGACGTTATTCACTGTATTGATAGAAAGATCAGTTTCACCGGACATGAGAAAAGTTCCTGTGTTTTCGCGATGTCAGGAAAGACGCCGCACCTTTAAATCACACGCCAGAAACAAGGATGGGCATAACTGTCAGTCTTGACAGTTCCGACAAGTGGCATTACGCACACGACGAGTGCATACGATGAAACCAAATATCTGGCTGCATGTTAAGCAACGGTCAGCCAGGGAGCCTGTGAATGACTCCCCCCTCTTCGCCGACCGAGGTTAGACTCCGTGATGAGTGCTAGGATCTCGAGATCTGCTTCACCTGAATAGAGGAGATCTGAACCTGTGAGTTTTCAAATCTAATAGCAAACTGGGCCTTGTCTGTAGTTGAAATCAGAGGCCCCTGGGTTGTACTTGACCAATTGGCGCCCGCCTCAGCAGTGAAATATTTGATCGACACGGCATTCAGATAGACATAATTTCCGCTTGTTCGCGGACTGTGACGATACCTGACAGTCACCTCGTAAACGCCTGGTCCCGCATTGGCAAATGTTTTGTGGCATCCCATGTACGCGTTATGAGTAGTAAAGATGTAGTACTCAGAACCCGAGCGTCCAATATGAATCGGCACCATCGTGTGTAGCGGTGCCCAACCGTTCAAATTGCTGTTATTGAAGTCAGTCATGTCATTCAACAAACCTGGCCTCACCGTAAAATGTGCCAACGGAAAGGGAGTGGCACTGGACTCCACCGAACTGCCGTCATAAGTGACTTTACACGTCACTGTCAACGCGCTGCCGTACTTCAAACCCTGCAACCAGGCCCGAGGCACCGCAATGTTCTGCAGGCCATTGGCCTGTTGAGTAGCGTTAATCGGATGGTTGCGCAATATATAAAGCGGTTCGGCGGCATCCGGGCTTGTGCAAATCAGCCATACCCTTTGCGCGTAGGTGCCAGCGGCACTCAAGGGCCACTTGCCAACAGACGCGAGTGCGTTACCGGTGAACTGGGTAAGGTCGAGTATGCCTCCCGTTTGATTGTTGAGGACGGGCGCGGGCAAGCTTGAAGATGGGATAGTCCCAACGTTGACCGTCTGTATGTGGGACTCGACGGTGTGTCCGTCACGCACCAGCGAGTAACGCAACTGCACCTGACTGTTCACGCTACGGGCCAGTATTTCAAGCGCGATCGGGAATACCACTGTGCCCCCGTCCAGCCCATTTTGTGGCTCGATAGGGGGTGTGACACCGTCCTGATGAATCCACTGCAGGGTAATAATGTCGCGCTGATACATGGGAAGGAAAGAGACATTGACGGCGCGATTATGCTCAATGCTCAATGGATCGACCGACACAGTCTGGCCCGTCCCATTGGCCCCCACAAGCGTCGGGTGCGGCAGGATGCCGGGGAGCGCCTGGATTTGATACTGCTTGATATCCATCGTCACGGCATTGCTGTCATCCAGGCTACGATCAAAGGACGCCATGACTTTGATCGTCAATGTAGAACCATCCGCCAATTGTTGGAGCTTATCGACCGGTGCCGGCGGCGAAAGCCCAGCCACCTCATCCACCTCGCCCAAGCGGTCTGCGTTATAGGTCTGATTGAAGAATGGGCCACCGCCGTTGCTGGCAGCAAAAGTTCCGCTGTACGTCATCCATACCCGCTGGTCACGATGGCTGAACAACCAAGGAGCGGTTCGGGTGCGCGCGGTATTGGACAGGTTGTAGAGCTCCAGCACGGGGACGTTGCCAATACCGTCTATCAAGGGCACAGGCTTGTTGGTAAGGGTCAGCAGGCGCAGGTGCAAGATCTTCGACGGTATATCCCGGCCACCGAGAATCAGAAAGAACTGCACCTCGATATCCCGTCCCAACGGATGAATATTCGCCCCAACAACCTCCTTCGGCACGGCAAAGTCTAGGACCTTGCTGATATCGCCGTCCTTGGTCTCTTTGTGAGTGCCGATATTCGCCAGCCCTCGCCACTCCGCCCTGATCCGGTAGCTCGGCGTCATCTCCTCGAAGGCCACACGAATGGTTGCGCCCTGGGGCACGACTTCCGGATCCAGTTGATCGGGATTTTTTGTGGCCAAAAGAACCTCAGGCGCTCCCAGTTCCCCCAACGCCTTGCCGACACTGACCACTAGATCGAAAGAGTAAAGCGTATCGGTGTCTTCACGTTCCAGGTAATAACGCAGGCGAATCTCGCCATCGCGGTTATTCTCGACAAACGTCTTGTCGACATTGAACTTCAAGGGCGCGCCGGCAGTACCGCTATTGACTCTGATTGAATCTCTCGTACTGCCGCCGCTGCCCCCCGTACCTGTCCAGATCCAGGTCACTTTGTCTTCTTCCAAAGTCCCGGTATAGGGCAGGGTCACTTTCACACTGCCGAAGATAAGGTCCGGATCAAGATTGCCAAATTCATCCGTGCCCTCTATTTCAGGCGCTGGCAAGTGGGCCACAGCCTCGCCGAACCTGACGTAAAGCGGTTCGGAGTCGCGCTTCCTCAATGTCCCGACATCCGTGCCTTTTATTCCGCCATCATCCACCCGGTAGAACACTTTCACATTCCCCAGGCCGATGAAGCGTTCAAAAAACTCCCTCTTGAATGTGCGCGGTTCTGGCGGCGGGCCTCCTGCCAATTTGGTTTCCTCATTAAACACCGCATCACCGCCATGTCCGGTTGCCTCCATCCGAACGGTAACATTGTAGTTTCGGCTATAGGGCTCGTAATCGGGAAAGCCTACGGTGATAGAGGTCGCCTCCGGGTTAATCAGGCCGCCCTCGTTCTCTATGATGGTGGGGGCAGGCATGTTCGAGTAGGTGCCGAAAATCGTCACCGCCACGCGGCGAGAGTGCGCCAGCGTGGTTCCCAGGGGAAACTGCAACTCATAAGAGATCCTCATCGTTCCGTTGATCAGCTCCTCGAGGATGGCATTGTCGACATCGACAGACGCGGAACGGCCTATGCGAGCGGGGAACGGTGGGAATGCCACAATCAACGGCGTGGCATCCGAACGTAGGCCGCTCAGTGTCACCAAAATTTGAGTGCCCGCAGGCGTCGTGCTGCCGTCGGGCAACAGACTGGGCGCAACGACCTCGACTTCAAAGTGGCCGCTGCTTTGCGTATCGAAGTTGACATCAAAAATCTCGTGACCGTTGAGCACGAAGAACGGCCGTTTAAGCAGCCCTGGCTCTAAGTCGCTATCGAGGTGAACCGCTTGCGACCAGCGCCGGTCCGGACCGGAACGGTTTTCCACCTCATCTTCCAGGCAGAACCGAATAATGATCGAGCCGCTGGTACTGGCTTCAACTATTTCCTTAGGGACCTTCACCTCAATGGCCGTGGTGCCATCGACATGGTCTTCATCCAGTTCCAAAGTGACCAACTTCCCATCCCAATACAGCTCTACTGTGTCACGCTCACGGGCGTTGGGGTACAACTCAATACCGCATATCACACCCTTGCTGGCCCGCTCAGGATCGAGTACCGCACCCGGCCTCGATAGGTCCTCCGGCAGCGAGAGCTTCAGGGCGGGGTGAAACATAGGATGCCCCATGTCCGAACCACCCGGGCGTGTACTCTTGATGAACCAGGTGGCGTCAGGTGATCGGATTTCCGTACCGGAACCGGCTCGCTGAACAACGCTGAAACAAGGGAATGAGAAGCCCTCGGGTATCAGCTCTTGAGGTATCGCCAACACGTAGGAAGACTGATCTGTTTGTCCCGGAAGCACATCGGCAGATGCCAGGGGGAGCATTGAATCACGCATGTAAAAGCGAAAGTTGTCGAACTCCTCCACCGGATCCCATTTTGGGATAAACACGTGCATGTAGTTTTCAATATGCCGTATCCCGCCACCCATTTCAGCGCCCAGAACATTCAACACCCCGTTGAACAGTTCAGGCGGCTTAAGTTGGTTTGTGTCCGCAAGAATGGAGCCGGGGGCAGGAATAATGGGTTTTGAGGGCATGGCAAGCGCTCCTGATGCGATGACTCGGGCATGAGTGCCGAACGAGGAAATCACACACCCGCGCAGGAGAGACGTCTAGCTGTCAATGTTGACAGTAGCGACGAATGGTCGCGTGAACGAAGAACACCCTGACGAAATCTTTTAGCACCTACATACTTTCTCTTACATATTTTTCACGTTTTATTCACATCCCGAGACGTAGGGTGAAGCCTCATCCGTTACAAATGTTGCACATCAAGCCCGCCGCCCCAGCGGGCTTTTTTTTGCCTGATTTTCGCTCAGCTACTCCCACCGTCGCTGTAGGCGTCGGCAAGCCGGCGCCTACAGGTATCAGCGTGCGGCTTTGCTGGCAGGTGCCGCCTGCTCGCGAATGGCCCGCTGGGTATCCAGCACCCTCGCCAGCGCGTTTTCGGCTTCCGGGCTTTGCTGCGGCACGCGAATCGCCGCTGACACCAGGGTGATCAACTTGGCCATCACCTCCGCATCCGTGGCCGGGCGGCCCAGGCTCATGGAGTTCATCAGCAGGCGCAGTTCAGTGCCGGCCATCACCCCGGAAATCGCCTTGAGGGCAAATTGCAGGCGCACCCCCAGTTCATTGCGCGGCAGGTCCGGCAGGGCCAGGGCGAAGGCTTCGAAGAAGCGCTGGAACACCGGCTGGTAATGCACCTTGAGGTATTCCTGGATAAACGGCGAGGTGTCGCTGTACACCCGCCCCAGGAAACGGATGAACGAGCGCCCTTCCCCACTGGCGCTGGCCGGGTCGCTGCGCTCCAGGCCCATGGCCGGGGCGAACAGCACGCCAAGCAAGGTGTCGCAGTCCAACGGGCCATCGGACTCGGCCTCGCAGCGGGCCAACAGTTCCAGGCGCTGCTCGTTGAGCGGCTCCAGGCGCTGCTT
>Ga0247730_1001689_pt1 | contig 11747 bp, 11 predicted proteins | sample UWRJL073202C2_FD_180959 | JGI IMG/M metagenome (GOLD analysis project Ga0247730, IMG submission 180959) | Plant litter microbial communities from Arlington Agricultural Research Station in Wisconsin, United States - UWRJ-L073-202C-2 | ecosystem: Environmental > Terrestrial > Plant litter >...
GGATGGGTGTCTGAGGCACCGCCCCCGGGGGGTCAGCGGGGGTTGACGAGGGCGGTGGCGATGGCGGCGATGCCCTCACCGCGACCGGTGAGCCCGAGGCCGTCGGTCGTCGTCGCCGAGACGCTGACGGGTCCGCCGATCGCGTCGCCGAGCACGCGCTGGGCCTGGTCGCGGCGTGAGCCGATCTTGGGCCGGTTGCCGATCACCTGCACGGAGACGTTGCCGACGACCCAGCCGTGCTCGTTCAGGCGGCGTGCGGTCTCGACCAGGAAGTCGACGCCTGCCGCTCCGGACCACTCCGGGTCGGACGTGCCGAAGTGGCTGCCGATGTCACCGAGGCCGGCGGCTCCCAGCACGGCGTCGACGATCGCGTGGGCGACGCAGTCTCCGTCGGAGTGACCCTCCAGTCCTCGCGGCTCGTCGGGCCACTCGAGACCCGCGAGCCACAGCGGCCGGCCGTCGACGAGACGGTGGACGTCGGTGCCGATGCCGATGCGCGCTGAGGTCACACGTCGATCATGCCATTTCGTCCAGCGCACCTTGGCCGTTGGAGGAACCATGGAGACGTGAGAGCTCGAGCGACGATCGCAGCAGGTGTCCTGGCGGCCGCGGCGGCGATCGCCGCCAGCGAGGGACTGGCCGCCGTGCTCGACCTGCGCGAGTCGCCGATCCTCTCGGTCGGTCAGTCCGTCATCCGCCTGACGCCCGGCCCGATCGCCGAGGCGATCATCGGTGTCGTCGGCACGAAGGACAAGCCGCTGGCGGTCGCGAGCGTCGTCGTCGCGATCCTGCTGCTCGGCGGCCTGGTGGGACGGTGGTGGCTGACGCGCCGGCCCGCAGCCCTCGGCCTCGTGGCCACGTTCGTGGCCCTGGCCGTGGGCTCCGTGCTCGCCCGGCCGTACACCTCGCCGGAGGGCGTGTTCGCCTCGGTCGCCGGTGGTGTCGTGCTGATGGGCGTGCTGAACCTGCTCCTGCGGGAGAGCACGAGCGCTCACGCCGAGCCCGACCAGTCACGACGCATCTTCCTGCGCACCGCGGCGATCGTGGCCGTCGCGACCGTCGTCGTCGGCAGTGCCGGGCAGGTGCTGGCGTCGCGCCACCGCCGGCGCCAGGCCATCGAACGCGTCCGCTCCGCCCTCGAGCTGCCGTCACGCAAGGTCGCCGCTCCGGCCGGCACCGACCTGGTGGTCGACGGTCAGGGCCCGTGGCTGACGCCCAACCGCGACTTCTACCGCATCGACACGGCGCTCTCGCCGCCGCTGATCGACCCCGCCGAGTGGACGCTCCGCATCCACGGCATGGTCGACCGCGAGCTGACGCTGACGTACCAGGACCTGCTCGACCGGGGCCTGACCGATGCGTGGATCACGATCGCGTGCGTCTCCAACCCCGTCGGCGGCGACCTGATCGGCAACACCGTGTGGGGCGGCGTGCCGATCAAGGGCATCCTCGAGGAGGTCGGCGTGCAGGCCGGCGCGGACGCGCTGCTGTCGACGTCGGACGACGGGTGGACGTGCGGCACGCCGCTGGAGGCGCTGACGGACGGCCGCAACGCCCTCCTGGCGCTGACCATGAACGGTGAGCCGCTGCCGGTGCCACACGGGTTCCCGGTGCGGCAGGTCGTCCCCGGTCTGTACGGCTACGTGTCGGCGACGAAATGGGTCACCGACTGGGAGGTCACGAGGTTCGCCGACTTCCGGGCCTACTGGACCGACCGTGGCTGGGGCGAGCGCGGGCCGATCAAGACCGAGTCGCGCATCGACGTCCCGCGCGACGGTGACAGCATCGAAGCCGGCACCACGACGATCGCCGGCGTCGCGTGGGCGCAGCAGGTGGGTGTCAGCGGCGTCGAGTTCCGGATCGACGGGGGCGACTGGCAGCCGGCGACGATCGGCGTCGCCCCGAACGTCGACACGTGGGTGCAGTGGACGGCCCAGTGGGACGCCGACCCGGGCGACCACACGATCGAGGCGCGGGCGACGAACGCCGCGGGCGATCCGCAGACCGAGGACCGCGCGGACGTCCTGCCCGACGGTGCCACCGGCTACCCGGGCATCACCGTCGAGGTCGGCTAGACCCCAGCGGGCAGCGGCACGCTGGTGGGGCGGATGACGTAGACCACGCCGCCGCTGCCGTTCAGCCACGCCTTCTCGAACTGTGCGCGGGAGTAGATGCGCCGGACCGTGGAGCTGCCCGCCGCGGCCGGGTCGTTCGCGATGACCTGGCCGCTCGCGGTGAACCCGCGGACGACCATGAGGTGGCCCGGCGTCGACGAGATCGGCGACCCCGTCAGCTCGCCGCGGCCGAACGCGACGGACGCGACGAGCGGGATGCCCGCGCGGATGTAGGCCTCGGCGTCCTGCAGCGAGTCGAGCCGCGTCACGTACGTGTCGAGCGAGTACCCGGCGGCGTACGCCGTGCTGAACGGCCAGTTGCCGGTGCCCTTGTACTGGTGGTCGTACGTGTAGCGCGCCGCGTGGTCGACGAAGGATTCGGCGCGCTTCGACCACGATGAGTAGGCCGACTTCTTCGGGCCCTTGCTGAAGTAGCGCATGACCATCGACGTCGACGTGGGCGAGCACCACGCCTCACCGCCGCCGCCCCACTGCGGGAAGTGACCCTTGTGGATCATCTGCGACGAACGGGGGACCGGCAGGTCGACCGTGGCGGTCATCGTCGTGGCGCTGGTGGCCGCGGAGCGCGACGTGAACGTCGCCGCCGAGGCGTTGACGGCGTGCAGCGACGGTGTCGACGAGCTGCCCTTGGGGCGGTAGAGCATCACGCGCACCTGGTACTGGTCGAAGCTCTGGCCGGCGTTGGCGATGACGGTGTCGGTCGACAGCCGGGCGAGGTCGTCGCCCTGGGCCGGGTAGGACGAGCGCTTGACGCGCGACGTGCTGCCGGCCCACCGGGCGACGGTGTCCCAGCTGCCGACGGCGGACCCGTTGCGCACGCGGACGTCGATGCGGGCCCACGTGCCGCCGGGAGTCGTGATGCTCCACGACGGGATCAGGCTCGTCGCGGCGAAGCCGGTGGACTGCCAGCCGCTCTGCCACTGGCCCTTGTCGTACGCCTTCGCGCCGCCGGAGACCCGCGGGTCCTTGTAGCGGGTGACGGACGTGCCAGTGCCGATCGTCATCCGCCCGGACTTCGCGGCCAGCCCCGTGGAGGTGCCCGTCGCGAAGTCGCCGGTGGACGTCCACCGGGCGAGGGCGGACTGGTCGGAGGCGGCCGAGGCGGGCACGGCGGGGAACAGGGCGAGCCCGGCGACGGAGGCGGCCAGGAGGGGAAGGATGCGGCGCATCGGATCATGATAGGTCCGATGTGGGGCTCGTGGGGCTGATGTGACGATCGGAGGTCCCGGCCGGCGGCGACGAGCCGATAGGGTTGCCACGTGGCATTTCACCTGTACGACACCGCATCCCGGCAGATCCGCGCCCTCGACCCGGTCGTCCCGGGACGGGTGTCGATCTATCACTGCGGGCTCACGGTCCAGGGACCGCCGCACATCGGGCACATTCGCAAGGAGGTCGTCTTCGACGTCCTGCGGCGCTGGCTCGAGCGCTCGGGCCTCGAGGTCTCGATCGTCGCCAACGTGACCGACATCGACGACAAGATCCTGGCCAAGGGCGAGGAGCAGGGACGCCCCTGGTTCGCGGTCGCCTACGAGAACGAGCGGGCGCTCCACGCGGCCTACGAGGTGCTGGGCTGCACCCCGCCGACGTACGAGCCGCGCGCGACCGGCGTCGTCCCCGAGATGATCGAGATGATGCGCACCCTGATCGACAACGGTCACGCGTACGCGGCCGACAACGGCTCCGGCGACGTGTACTTCGACGTGCGGTCGTGGCCCGCGTACGGCGAGTTGTCCCACCAGAAGGTCGACGACATGCTGCCGGCCGAGGACGCCCCGGCCGACGGCAAGCGCGACGGCCGCGACTTCGCCCTCTGGAAGGGCCACAAGTCCGGCGACCCGGAGTCCGCCTCGTGGCAGACGCCGTGGGGTCGCGGACGTCCCGGCTGGCACCTGGAGTGCTCCGCGATGGCGGCCAAGTACCTCGGTCCGGAGTTCGACATCCACGGCGGCGGCCTCGACCTGCGCTTCCCGCACCACGAGAACGAGCTCGCGCAGTCACGCGCCGCCGGGCAGCCGTTCGCCCGGTTCTGGATGCACAACGCGATGCTCAACCTCGCCGGCGCCAAGATGTCGAAGTCGGTCGGCAACACCTTGATGGTCAGCGAGGTCGTCAAGCGGGTGCGGCCCATCGACCTGCGCTACTACCTCGCGGCCTCGCACTACCGGTCGATCGTGGAGTTCTCCGAGGAGTCGCTCGCCGAGGCGGCCACCGCGTTCCAGCGCGTCGAGGGATTCGTGAGGCGCGCGGTGGAGCTCGCCGGGCCCGGCGAGCCGGCCGACGTGCCGGCCGCGTTCGCGTCGGCGATGGACGACGACCTCTCCGTGCCGGCTGCGCTGGCCGTCCTGCAGGGACGTGTGTCCGACGGCAACTCGCTGCTCGCGGCGGGCGGTTCGGACGAGCTCGGTGTCGTCCTGGCCGAGGTGCGGAGCATGCTCGACGTGCTCGGTTTGGATCCTCTGTCCTCCACGTGGGATCGTGGGGGTGACGATGCGGCCTACGCGCAGGTGATCGACTCCCTCGTCGGGGGATTGCTCGAGCAGCGCCAGGAGGCACGCGCCACCAAGGACTTCGCCACCGCCGATCGTGTGCGCGACCAGCTCACGGCGGCCGGCATCGACATCGAGGACACGCCGCAGGGTGCGCGCTGGTCCGTGAAGGGCTAGGACATGCCAGGCAACAGCAGGCGCAGAGGCGCCATCAACAAGAGCGGCAAGGGCAACCCCACCGCCGGATCCGGCGGGCGCCGACGTCAGGGGCTCGAGGGCAAGGGTCCGACCCCGCGCGCCGAGGACCGGCCCAACCACAAGCTCTACAAGATGAAGAACGCGACCGCGAAGCGCGAGGCCGCACGGCCCAAGCGCGCCAAGCCCGGCGAGGCCGCCGAGTGGGTCGCCGGACGCAACTCCGTCCTCGAGCTGCTGCGCGCGACCGTGCCGGTGCACGCGCTCTACGTCGCCGAGGGCACCGACCGCGACGAGAAGATCAGGGAGATCTTCAAGCTCGCCGCCGAGCAGCACGTCAGCCTGCTCGAGATCGGGCGCATCGAGCTCGACAAGCTCACCGGTGGAGCCGTCCACCAGGGCATCGCGGCCAAGCTCAACGCGTACGACTACGCCAATCCGCAGGACCTGCTGGACCTCGCCGCGGAGCGTGAGGAGCCCGCGCTGATCCTGGTGCTCGACGGCATCACCGATCCGCGCAACCTCGGCGCCATCATCCGCTCGGCCTCGGGCTTCGGCGCGCACGGCGTCGTCATCCCCGAGCGGCGCGCGGCGCAGATCACGGCCGCGGCCTGGAAGACGTCCGCCGGCGCGGCGGCCCGCGTGCCGGTCGCCCGGGTCACCAACATCACCCGGACGCTCAAGCAGTTCCAGGAGGACGGCTGCATGGTCATCGGCCTCGCGGCCGATGGCACGGTCGACGTGTCGGAGTCGCAGATGATCGACGGCCCGCTCGTCGTCGTGATCGGCAGCGAGGGCAAGGGCCTGTCGCGCCTCGTCGGCGAGACGTGCGACGAGATCGTCTCGATCCCGATGAGCACCGGTCTGGAGTCGCTGAACGCGGGAGTGGCGGCCGGCATCGCGCTGTACGCGATCAGCCAGAAGCGCGGCTAGCCGCGCCAGCTCGCGAAGGTGAGCTGTCGTGTCGAGGGACCGTCGGGGTCGGTGTCGGGGCGCGAGCCTCGGCTGACCCGTCGCTCGGCGATGCGCCAGCCGTCCGGCGTGCGGACGACGGTGTCCTGGTAGTCGCCGCTGCCGGCGGTGCCATCGCCGCGCACCACGAAGTACTTGCTCCAGGCGCGCACCGTGTCGTCGTCGACCCGGTGCAGCACGGTGTCGGTCGTGTGGTGCGGGAAGAACACGCGCCCGGTCTCCATCGATGGGCGGAGCCCGGCGACGGGTGCGAGACCGCCGCTCTCCCCGCCCAGTCCGGCATCGGCCGTGTAGGCCTGCCCGGTCTCCTCCCATGCGCGGTTGTCGACGACGTGCGCGTGGCGGGCCACGACGTCGCGGATCGCCTCGACGTCCGCCGTGTCCGGACGCGTCATGCCGACCACGCGCGGACGACGCCGTCGCCGGGGTGCTCGCCGCCGTGCCGCGGATGGACGCCGCGGTGGGCGATCAGCCACCCGTCGTCGGTCCGGACGAACCGGTCGATCGCGTCGGCGGACGCCACCGTGCCGTCGCCGGCGATCGTGACGAGTCGGCTCCAGGCGACGATCCCGTCGTCGGTGGCCCGGACGACGGTGTTGACCGTGTGGTGGGACGGAGCATCGGAGCGGACGGTGAACCACTCGGTGATCGCCTCGCGGCCCGTCACCGTGTCGTCGTCCGCGTGCAGCTCGGCATCCGGCGCGAGCAGGCCCCGGAGCTCGTCCCACGCGCCGTTGTCCACGGCGTGCCCGAACAGCGCGAGCACCTGGCGGACGTCGAGGACGTCGGCGGTCGCCGCCTCCGGGAAGGCGGTGAACGCGGAGAACGCGCCCGGGTGGCGGTGCTGCTCGGTGCGCAGGGTCGACGGCGCGGCAGGGGAGGAAGTCATGTTGCGAGCCTAGGAGCGATCGGCCGCGGTCCACAGGTCTGATCCATCAGGATCGGTCATGGGTGGTCATCGTCTATTGCTCTTGGACACCTCCGTCCCTGACGGCGACGCTGGACGCATGACAGTCGAGACCCTCCTGCAGACCGAGTGGAACGAGCCCCAGGGCATTGCGCCGCGAGGCACCGTCGTGCTGGTGGGCGGGCGCGCCGAGAACGCCGCCGTGTACCAGCGCTTCGGCCGCCGCATCGCGTTCGACGCCTACCGCGTGCGCTTCGTGGAGGGGGACCTCGCCGACCTCGACCGTGTGTCGCGCGACATCGACGCCGTCCTCAGGGACCCCGGCACCGTGCTGCCGACTCTGCTGCTCGGCTCCGACACAGGCGCGGCGCTGGCACTCGACCACGTGGCCCGCCGCACGGACCTCGAGCAGCCGGACGCCGTGGCGGTCGCCGGCCTGACGTTCCCGGACGACGCCACGGCCTCGTTCGACGACGAGCTGCTCGTGCGGACCGCGTGTCCGAACCACCGGGGAGTGCTGGAGCGCGAGGGCGTCGACCACGTCCTCGCCGCCGCCGACGTCCACGTGGAGCGTCCCGCCGAGGGCTCGATCTTTGTGCCGCTGCTCGTGGTCCACGGCGAGGCCGACGAGGTCTCAGCCGTCGACGACGTCCGCGAGACCGTTCGGGGCGTCGGCGCGCACACCGAGGTCGTGACGATCGACGGCGGCCTGCACGACGTCCTGAATGACGTCACGCACCGCACGGTGGCCGCGACGGTCGTCCGTTTCCTCGAGCGGCTCAAGCGAGGGGCCGACCTGCAGCCCATCGCGACCGAGGAGCGGTGGTGACTCCGCGGGACCTGTGACACCTGTCTCGTCAGGCGGGACGAACCGTCCACATCGTGGGATGCGTCAGAGGCGGCGCGGAATCGACCTACCGTCGAAGCATGGCGGGAACCCTGGACATCATCCATCTGCGCACGTTCGTCGCGATCTCCGACTGCGGCGGCTTCGGCCGTGCCGCCGTCGCGCTGCACATGAGCCAGCCCACCGTGAGCCAGCACGTACGGGCACTCGAGAAGCGGCTGGGACAGCCGCTCGTCGAGAAGTCGGGCCGCGGCGTCAAGTTCACCGGCTCCGGCGAGAAGCTGCTGCTCGAGGCGCGTCGCATCCTCGGCGTGCACGACCAGGCGCTCGAGCGGCTCGACGCGACACGTCCCCGCTCGATCGTGATCGGCTCGACCGAGACCGCGGCCGACTCGATCCTGCCCGAGCTGCTGACGTCGATCCGCGCGGCGTACCCCGACCACACGGTCCAGTTCCACATCGACCGCTCCACGCAGATGGAGGAGGCCGTCGCGAAGGGCACGATCGACCTCGCCGTGACCCTCGGCCTGGGTGCCGACCTGCCCGGCAACGAGGTCGGCCTGCTGCCGCTCAACTGGTACGCGTCCCCGTCGTGGCAGGGGCCCCGTCCGGGTGACCCGTGGCCGCTCGTCGCGTACGTCGAGCCCTGCGGGATGCGCCAGCGCGCGCTCGACGAGCTCGGCGGCCGCGGCCATCAGGTCGAGGTCGTGGCGGAGTCCACGAGCCTCGAGGGCGTCATCGCTGCGGCGCGCGCCGGCCTCGGCGTCGCGGTGCTGCCGACCGCCGGCCCCGCGCCGTCCGGCCTCGAGGTGCGCCGCGACCTGCCCGAGCTCGGTCAGATCAGCCTGCGCCTCGTGACCCGCAAGGGCCTCGACCGCGAGATCGAGGAGACCGCTTTCGGTGCCCTGCAGGACTTCTACGCGGTCAAGCGCTACGTCCACCCGGTGACGGCCGACGCCCGATCGATCGGCTCTTCTGATGGGTTCCCATCGGCAGACATTGTTGGACTCAGCGGGTGAGCCCCGGGAGAATGGACACCATGAACAGCCGTGTGTCCATGCCGAGCAGGTGTCGCTGTCGCGCCTGCTAGCGACAGCCCCCTCCGCAACCAGCTGACATCTCCGGTGCCCCTGAGCACCTTCCGTGGCATGCCCATGCCTGAAACAGATGGAGAGACCATGACGATCCTCATCACCGCAGACGAGCTCGCGGCGCTCGACGCGCCCCGCGTGCTCGACGTCCGGTGGACGTTGCCGAAGCCCGATGGCAGTGACGACTTCCGTGCCGGCCACGTTCCCGGGGCCGTGTACGTCAGCCTCGACGACGAGCTGGCCTCGCACGGCGAGCCCACCGACGGCCGGCACCCCCTGCCGACGGTCGAGGCGCTGCAGGAGTCGGCCCGCGGCTGGGGCCTGGACGACGGCGACACCGTCGTGGTCTACGACGCCGGCGGCAACCTTGCCTCGGCCCGCGCCTGGTGGCTCCTGCGCCACGCAGGTGTCGAGGACGTCCGCCTGCTCGACGGCGGCCTGGACGCCTGGACGGCGTCGGGACGCGAGCTCGAGACGGGCGACGCCGCGCCGGAGCCCGGCACCATCACGCTGACGTACGGCCACCTGCCCGTCGTCAGCGCCGACGACGTGCTGGCCGTCGCCGCCGACGGCGCGCTGCTCGACGCGCGAGCGCCCGAGCGGTACCGCGGCGAGACCGAGCCGATCGACCCCGTCGCCGGCCACATCCCCGGTGCCCGCAACACGCCCACGGGCGACAACCTCGGCCCCGACGGCCGGTTCCTCGACCCGGCAGTGCTGCGCGAGAAGTTCCTCGCCGCCGGCGTCGACGCCGACCGTCCGCTCGCGACCTACTGCGGGTCGGGCGTCACCGCCGCCCACAACATCGTCGCCCTGACCCTCGCCGGCTTCGAGCCGGCCCTCTACCCGGGTTCGTGGAGCCAGTGGTCCAACCAGACCGACCGGCCCGTCGAGACCGGACCGGCAGAAGGAGCATCCGCATGACCGTCGAGTTCATCAGCGCGATCAACGTCAACCCGGGCAACGAGCTCAACGGCTTCGCGTCCACGGCGGTCGACCACCCGTACTTCGTCAAGTACGCCCACACCTTGGAGGAGGGCGGCTTCGACTACACGCTCGTGCCGTACTTCTCCGGCGGGCACGACCCGTTCACGATCGCGTCGGCCATCACGCAGCACACGACGCACCTCAAGCCGATCGTGGCGCTGCGTCCCAACACGATGTACCCGACGGTCGCGGCCAAGGCCCTGGCCACGCTCGACCAGCTCTCGGGCGGTCGCGCGGTCGTGCACTTCATCGCGGGCGGCAACGACCACGAGCAGGCGCGTGAGGGTGACCGGTTCACCAAGCACGAGCGGTACGCACGGCAGCACGAGTACATCGAGATCCTGCGCCGTGTCTGGACCGAGACCGAGGCGTTCGACCACCAGGGCGAGTTCTACTCGTTCGAGGACTTCGTCTCGCACATCCGTCCCGTCAACGGCACGATCCCGGTGTCGGTCGGCGGCTCCTCGGACGAGGCGTACCGGACGGGCGGTGCACTCGGCGACATCTTCGGCCTGTGGGGCGAGCCGCTCGCCGACACGCAGCACCAGATCGACCGCATCGCCGACGAGGCCCGCAAGGCCGGCCGCACGGACACCCCCCGTACCTGGGTGACCTTCCGGCCGATCATCGCGCCGACCGAGGAGCTCGCCTGGGAGAAGGCGCACCGCACGCTGGAGATCCTGAAGGACGGCTCGAAGGCCGCCTCACTGTGGGCCACCAAGAAGAACCTGGGCAAGACCGCGGAGACGGGACCGGCCAACGTCGGCTCGCAGCGACTGCTCGAGATCGCCGGCCGCCAGGACCTGCACGACCGGGCCCTCTGGACGCCGACGGCCGCAGCGACCGGCGCCGCGGGCGCCTCGACGGCACTGGTCGGCACGCCCGAGACCGTGGCAGCCGCGATCCTCGACTACATCGACCTCGGCGCCGAGCTGATCTCGATCCGCGGGTACGACAACTACAACGACGCCGTCGACTACGGCCGCCACCTGATCCCGCTCGTCCGCCAGGAGCTCGCGCACCGCGAGGCCACCGGCCGGCGCGGTGAGGTCGTCGACCAGCCGCCGCTCGAGGACGTCCTGCGCGAGCGGGCAGCGTCATGACCGTCACCGACTCGCAGATCGTGCTGCCCGCCGTCGACGTCTCCGACGAGCGGCTCGCCGAGCTGACCGCGGTGCTCGCAGCGCACGCCGAGGACGTCGACCGGACGGCCCGGTTCCCGTGGGAGGGCCTCCAGGCCGTCCATGACGCGGGCATCCTGACCGCGTCCGTCACGGCCGAGCACGGCGGGCACGGCGGACTCAGCGCCGTCGACACCGTGCGCGTCTTCCGCGCCCTGGGCAAGGGCGATCCGTCGACCGCGCTCATCGCCGCCATGACGTACGTGGGCCACGGTGCCTTCGCGTCGATCTGGCCGGCGGAGCTGTACGGCCGGGTGCTGCGGGAGTCTGCTGCCGGCCCGACCCCGATCAACGCGATCCGTGCCGAGCCCGAGCTGGGCGCACCGGCGCGTGGCGGCCTGCCCGCGACGACGGTCCGGCGCACCGACGACGGCTGGGTCCTGAACGGCCACAAGGGCTTCGCCACCGGCTCGGAGGGGCTGGCGTACCACCTGGTGTGGGCCGTGTCCGACGACGACGAGCAGCTCATCGGCCACGTCATCGTGCCGTCGACCGATGCGGACGGCACGCCGACCCCGGGCATCACGATCGATCCGACGTGGGACCACCTCGGCATGCGCGGCACGAGCACCCACGACGTCATCTACACCGACGTCCGCGTGCCCGCCGACCACTTCACCGGTGTGCCGGTCGGCTCTGTGCCCAACAACGCCGGGCCCACGGACGGGGCGATCCTCGGTGTCTTCGGCCTGTATGTCGGCGTCGCGGAGGCGGCGAGGGACTTCTTCGGCGAGTTCGCCCGCACGCGCGTGCCCACGGCCCTCGGTCGTCCGATCGCGACGACCGAGCGCATCCAGGGCGTCGCCGGCGAGATCGAGGCCCACCTGACGACGGCGCAGGAGGTGCTGCACAGCATCGCGGTGCGGGTGGACGCGGGTGACGAGACGGCGTTCGCCAGCTTCGGGCTGGCCAAGGTCATCGCGTCCCGGTCAGCCATCGCCGC
>Ga0247730_1001690_pt1 | contig 11744 bp, 13 predicted proteins | sample UWRJL073202C2_FD_180959 | JGI IMG/M metagenome (GOLD analysis project Ga0247730, IMG submission 180959) | Plant litter microbial communities from Arlington Agricultural Research Station in Wisconsin, United States - UWRJ-L073-202C-2 | ecosystem: Environmental > Terrestrial > Plant litter >...
TTCCTCATCGCCGGCGTACTTTTCGGCAACTGCCGGCCGCAGCTCCTGCCATAAATCCTTGACCTCTTCTATATTTAATACCTGACGCATGGTACCTGAAAGATCAGTTTCTATCTGAAGATTTTTTCGCAACGGAGCCATATCTTTATCCCAGCGGTCGAGTCCATCAGTTTTAAGCTGCCACTGTTTCAACATTCCGATTTCAAACACATGCCCTGTTTCTGTTTTACTGACCAGCGTAAGGGAAAGATCAGTTTCAATCTCGTTATGATACTGGAAATCTTCCAGCGTATAACTGATTTCCTGGCTGATGCGGTATTGCCGCGTGTTGTGCAAATCTTCCCTGATCGTGATCAGGTAGTCCTTTTCTGTCAGCATAGCACTATCCTTTATTGATTTCTACCTTACCACCGTTTATCGACGTTGTTGTTTTTGCGCTGAGGTTCAGGTTTTTCTGCCCGTCAATCACCAGATCATTTTCTGTCGCGGTTACGTTTACAGCTTTGGCTTTTTCATCAAGGAGATCTTTGGCTTCTATGGTGATGGTTTCCGCTTTGATATCAATCGTTTTTGTAGCGGCCACCTGCTGTTCCGGCGTAGCGCCCTCTTCTGGAGCAAGGTTGCCCATCGTAATTTTGGGCGACTGGATATCGATGCTCTCGCTCATGTTTACGCTCAATGTTTTTCCTGTGATGGAAATACTGCCGTCCTTATTCAGGATAATGGTGCTTTGACCGGTATGGATCACAATCTTTTGATTTGCCTGAGCAGTGATATGACCTTCCCCGTTCCTGATGTTAAAAAAATTACCGGCACTGGTGCCCAGCGACAGCGCATGCTCCAGGTCGTCAAAGCTAAGTGCACTTCCCTTGCGGGAAGTTAAACCTTTGGTATTACTATTGGTAAAACTTTTACTCTCCCCATTCTTACCATGGTATACGCTGCCCAGTACTACCGGCCGTGCTATATTTCCTTCTTCAAATGCGATCATGACCTGATCACCTACTTCCGGAATCACATGAAATCCCCTGTTTGCCCCTGTATCTCCGCTTCCGGCGTTAGGGCTCATCACACGCAGCCACTCGGTTGGATCGTTGGCCTGGCATTCCCATTTGAGTTTTACCTTGATCCTGCCCTGCCCTTCGGGGTCGTTGTTATCCAGCACATCGGCAAGCTGGAGATCAGGGCTGGGACGTTCATAATTTTTTACAGCTATACGCTCTGTAGTGGAAACTACACCTTCAAATGTATTATAATAATGGCCCCTTTCATCAATGGTGTGGGTAACTGAAGTGATCAGGAATTTACCGAGGCTCTCCGTGGCAAAGGACAACTCCTTTTTTAAGCTCATGGTTACATCAACAATAGTTCCCAGGCCCACTTCGGGATTGTCTCCATTGGCATGGATCTTCAGCAATCCGCTGATATTTGCTTTCTCTTCGTTAACCACCATGTTCTGGATGTCGCTGCTGTTATCTACCCGGATCAATGAAGGCTGATTAAAGGTTTTACTGTACATGGTGTTGGATGCATTGATTGCATGTACCAGATCAGGTCTTCCATCAGCGGCACCTGTACTTTCACTCTGCAGCATTTCATCCTGCCTGGGATTATAAGCAAAGCGTTTATTCTTAATAGGAGCAACTTGCATTGCATACTGGAGGCTCTGCACATCCCGTCCGTAAAACAATTCTACCTCTTTCTGCTGATCTGGTTTACCAAACCGAAGATTTTCGCCATCATAGAAAAACCATTCGTGATACTCTGCACTTAATCGGTTCAGGAAGTCGAAATCACTTTCCCGGTACTGGATCACGTAATCAATGACATTCTTGCGCGAGGCGTTGCTAACTATCCTAAGATCATTTACAGGTGTATCTTTGGTTGCCAGGTTAACGATCTCATCGAGGCTTTTACCAAGGTAAGAACCCAGATCCGGCCCCCTGTCTATTAATATTGATGGACTGTATCCACTAACGATCAGGATACCATGATAGCCATTCGTTTGTGTGAGTTCCACTTTGGTAACTACACCGGCAAAATTCTGAAACTGCCTGCCGGCATAGCCGAAAGAGGCTGTGAATATTTTTCCTGCAAAGTCACGGCTATCATCTAAAGTGATTAACCCTGGCGCGCCCAGCTGATCATGATTGAACCTGAGTTCAAAATAATGATGTGCATTAAACTGCTGCTGTAAGGTGAACGAAGAGAAGTGCTCAATCTGCTTATCACCGATACTTATTTCTTTTAAGAGGTTGATTTCCATAGGTATCTGATGATACCATAAATGATACCACTGGTTATCAAAAAGAAAGAATACCGTAAAATTTGCTAATTGGAATGGTGAACAATTTATTTCAAATAAAAATATTTGTTAATTTTCTATAAAAAGATGTTGTTTTCAAGCAGTAGCCCTTGTCATGAACTATTACCTGAAACTACATGTTGATGCCCGGCAGGGAAAATAACTTGCATCTCAAAAATAGACAGCACAACTTATATTTGTACAGTTTTACACCCATCTGTCCTAAAAAAGATGCTCTTTAATGTGAGTCAAACCATTCATTATCAATATGATTAATAGGATATCTGCCTGGATTAAATGAATAGGATACCAAATTATTTTTTCCCAGAAATAATTTGAGTTCAGCACTTCAGATTTTCTTGCGTATTCTGCTGAGATGTTCAGGTGAAAGTCCCAGATACGAAGCGATATAATATTGTGGCACCTGTTGCACCACTTGCGGATAAGCAGATGCAAAATTATGGTACTGTTCTTCAAGGCTTGTAGCAATGATCTTTTTACGCTTGGCTTCCATATCACAAAACACCTGCTCAATGATCAGTCTGCCAAATCGCTCCCAAATCTTATATTTGTCGTACAGTGCATTCAATCCATTCTTTTTGAAGATCAGCAACTCGACGTCTGTCAATGCCTCCAGGTACTGAGTAGATTTTACGCCCCTGATGAAACTTTGAAAGTCGACAACAAATTGATTTTCCGTCACAAAATCAAGGGTGGATTCTTTCCCTTTTTCGAAAGCATATTCACGGATCACCCCTGAATTTAGAAAACCGATAAAGTTACAGACCTGGCCTGCCTCCAGTAGCATATCTTTCTTTCTGAGCTTTTTCTCCTGGAGTATCTCTGTGAAAGCTTTCCATTCTTCTTCATCAGGCTGAATGAATTGCCTGATGAAGAGTTCTATTTTCTCGAGTGATTTAGGGTCGGCCATGGCAATGATCAATTATTCTAATATACGCGTAGAATTTTGATAAAGCTAAAGCGTTTTTAATCCGGGCGCAACAACAGTGGTTCTGATCGTGCCAAGGTAGCTAACCGAAGTTTCGACATGATCCCCTGGCTTGAGGAACCCTGGATTTTTAAACTGCTTTTTATAGTATTGCTGTACAATGTATGGGTGCATTTTAGCAGTAAAAAAGCCACCTGTAAAAATCCATTTTGTGACCATTCTGAAAATGTAACTTTTAGAGGGGGCTTTGAACACGACACCTGCGGGGGTTCCGGTAAGGATGATACTGTTTGCAGGGATACAGTTGCCTTCAAACAATTTAACCATCTTATCCTGATAATAGCTGTCATTTTTCCCTTTTACCGACAGTGACCGTTCAACGATCTTTTCTATGTCCCAGACCATATCTTTTGCGTCACCATCCTGACGGATAGTCCCGTTGACGCTCAGCCGGAGATGCAGTTCTTTAACAAATACACGCCAGTCTTTTGGAATCACAAGGTAAGGCCCGGTTGGCAAAAATCCCATCTTACTTTTGGAATCAGGAAAGCCTTTACCCCCTGTAATATTCTGGCTGTCCATTTTACGCATCAGGGTAGCACGGTCGGTAAAGTCGTTCACAACCAAAAACCCGATCATCATTTCGTTGAAATCCGCCGCTGAACAGACAGCAGAAGGAAATACGATACCGAGCTCCACCTCATGGTCCAAAAACCAGCCTTCAGTATAATTGAGCTGATGTATTGCCGCATCAGTTTCTACGTATTTCGGAAACATAAACGGTTTGACCTGACCGGTTTCTTTACCATGATCAACGTAGTTGATACCGATGGCCAGGTGTTCCCTGCCTGCAACGCTGGGCAGCAAATCAGAATACCTGATCGTCGTCCGTTTTGTGCTGCCGCTGATCAGCTTTACGATGTTTTCATAGGTCAGACCTTTTATTACGTCAAATGAGTTGATATCATACCGGCCAAGTTCCTCGCTGATATCTACGCCTGTTAACATTTGCCCGTCATCCTGCTGTACGGCAAAGGTATGAACCTGTTCGTTTTTACTAAACCTGCTTAACGTAATGGCCTCTGCGGTAGACTTAACAAATGGAATTCCTTTTCTGCAACCTACTGCCTCTGCCACGGTATCCATTAGTAAAACTGCTGTTTCCTGCTGATCACTCATCTTCCATTCAGGAACAAAACTGGCTGTAGCCGGAAACATATTTGATAAACTGAGCAAGCCGCCAAGGGCAAACCCTGTAAGTAATCTGAGCATATTGATTTTATTAAATTATGAATTATTTCTTCCCCGGAACAATCCGGTAGCTTAACCCTATTTTAAAAGAAAGTCCCTTTGATACCTCGGGGTTGATCGGATCATTGCGGTCACCAAACTCGGCAAAATCAATAAAGCCTTTTGCTTTATCGGTTTTGTTATAGATTTCCATATTTCTGATCAGCGTGTAGGCCGCAGTGGCTCTTACAGCCCATTTGGGCGAAATATACCGTTCTGCAAAAAGGCCGGGATTAACCGTATTGTACTCGAAGTACCTGTCCAGATTGTTCAGCCGATAGGTTGAGTTCTGAACAAAAAGGTTGAAACCTGTATTGGTTTTATCATTTATCGCATAACTGGCGGTCAGGTTGTGCGGCACATCGCCGAAGATCTGCCACTTGTTGTTCAGTTTCCAGTCCATACCTACCAGAAGCACGTATTGGGGACCATAAAACTGCCTTCTGTAGCCCAGTATGGCTCTCCAGGTAAGGTTTTCATTTGCTTTCCAGCTTCCCCTCAGGATAGCGCCGAACTTGATGTCCGAGCTTTTAACGTTTTTGTAATCACTATTTATCGTGGGCGTGAGTAAAGCCGTGAGGTTGAAAGTTGGACTCATCATGGTGCTGTAGCCTATAGCAGGTGAAATACTGTAGACTCTTTTGACTTCAAAAGCCGGATGGGTTCCGGAAAAGTTGAATGCTTCGAGGTTTCCGCCTACGATCAGGTATCGGGATTTATTGGGATTCAGGAAAATGGGAACCGAAGTTCCGATCTTCAGGTTGTTTCCGGTAAACTTCTGGTCGCCCCCAGGTGTCTCGACCTTCATGGGCATATGATCATAAGTGATACTAAAGCCTTCAACATAACCTTGCCCAAAGCTAATCGCAGGTGTAAGGGCCAGCAAAAGGTATATTGCAATAATAGTACAGGGGAGCCGGGAGGGCATAAGGGATACTGATCCGTGTTGTTTAAATTTCCGATAACTTTTCATAATTGCGTTTTAAAATGTCTTTCTGAATGAGACAAATTTATTTACGCCCGTCCCGGGACTCATTGATGTTTATCAATATCTGATGAGGGGACCTGAAAAAAATCGAACCTGTTTAAGAATGAAGTATTTGCTGCTGAATCTCTGCCTGATCAATTACTGACCAAACCTGGGCAATTTTACCGTCCCTAAACCTGTAAAAGACATTTTCATGAAATTGGATTTGTTGCCCGTTGATCTGCAGGCCCCTGAATTCTGCCTGAGGGCGGCAGTTAAAGTAAAGCCTGGAAGCTACGGTTAATGAATCTGCGACTAAAAGTTCCACCACAAACCTGATGTCAGGGATGTCTGCATAATTGCCTTCGAGCATCCGGCGGTAACCTTGTAATCCAATTGCAGATCCGTTGTAAACGACGTCTTCGCAAACAAAATCTGCGAGTTGATCCAGGTCACCTGAGTTGAGGCAGTTAATGTATTTGTGATACTTCTCTGATAAATTCATATGTACATTTTAATCTTTGCCCTCCAGCCAAAAATGAACGGTAAGTACGGCATCAGCAAATGCCTGCGGTGCCTCTTGTGGCAAATTATGTCCTGAGCGCACTGTCCGGTGTTCGTGCTTTGCTGAAAATAAAAATGCATGGTCAGCTGTGCCGCCTGGTTTTAGCGGATCTGCAGAACCATCAAGGGTTACAGCAGGCACAGCGATCTTTGGCTTTTGAGCTAAAATATCCTCGAACCGTTGCAGGGATGGATCTCCGGATTCACGACCGAGCATATGACGGTAGCTATGAATGACCACATCAACAAAATCAGGGTTTTCGAAAGCTGCAGCAGATCTTTCATAGGTTGATTCATCGAATTCCCAGCCGGGCGACCATTCGTTCCACAATATCCGGCACAACTCGTTGCGGCTCTGGCTTAGGCATTCCCGCCCGCGCTCAGCCTGGAACAGATGTTGGTACCAGCAGATGCGCTCAAGTGAGGGCGGGAATGCATGTGTCTGCTCTTCGATGTCAATGATATCATAGCTGGCATAAGAGACCAGCCCTGCAATCTGTTCCGGCCATAGTGCCGCTGCTACACAAGAGGCATTTGCGCCCCAGTCAAAGCCTCCGAGAATTGGACTGTCCAGTTTCAAAGCGTCAAGAAATTGTATAATGTCTAAACCCCGTGCTGCCTGCTGTCCGCTGCGCATCACTTTGTCCGACGAAAAACGTGTGGGTCCAAAGCCCCGCGTATAAGGGGTGATAACTTTTGCGCCGGACTGCAACAGAATAGCTGCCACATCATCGAAGGCATGGATATCGTAAGGAAATCCATGGGAGAGCACAACAGGCCATCCGTTTGCTGGGCCGCGTTCAATGTACCCTATCCGAAGCATATCAGTGTTAACATACTTAACCTGATGTTGAGCATTGAGTTCCTGATTTGTTGAATGCATAAGTTATAATAATCTGATCTGCTATAAACATTTACCGGCTTTTTTAGTTTTCTGTTCGTGATTGAACTCTGGCATAAAAAATATTGAGCCTAAGCTCAAACAATAATTATAGTTATTTATTAAGATGATATGCAACCACATACAGATATCTCTGCAAGCATTTTGTTAACTGCTACCCAGCGTGGCCCCGAAAAAAGCACCTGCCCATCCGAAATTGCCCGGAAGCTATTTCCCGGCGACTGGCGCGGGCATATGACAGAGGTAGTGGATGCTGCTATTGATCTTCATCATCAGGGCAAGGTGATGATCACACAAAAGGGCGCAGCTGTTGACGTCAACCACATCAAAGGACCCATCCGTATTAAGATCATCTGAATAATTTGCCTGTCCGGGGTGTTCATGCTATTTATGCTCTTCCACTTTCTGAGGGGTCTTGATGCCAAGATCTGCCATAGCACGTTTATACCCTTCCTCAAATCCTTTTGTCATTAACTGGCAATCGGCATCGCTATGATTAAGCCGCATTACATTGAAGTAGTAGGAGCTGATCTCGTACACATTTACCGCAGTAACTTTTCTTAAAATCAAATGCCATTTGCCTAATTTCATATCTATTATCTGTCTTTCCGTTTTTGAGAACACTATTTACCTGTAGCTTTAAACGTAAAGGTTGATCTTTAATTTTAATTTGCATGTCAAGATCCAGTTACAATCCATACTACGACGCACAATTATTACTATAGTCATATATAATAACAAGAGGGCTGCCATGGGGCATCTTATTTAGCAGATCATAATGCAGGATTGAATAGGCGCTATAAAAGCTGCCAAGATTTTCGCTAATAATTGTGACAGGTTATATGATTAACTGATTATATTGACCCGGAATAAATGTCCCGGAAACAATTCTGCCTGCGACCATTGGGTACAGGAGTGTAATGACCAAAGCAATCGAGACCATGATAAAGAATCTGCTTGACACGATAACAAACGTAATTGCCTTAAGCCCCGAAGAGAGGGATATAGTGACCTCATTATTTAAAGAAAAAAGCTATAAAAAGGGAGATTTCTTTTTAGTCGAAGGACAAATTTGTAAACAGGTTGGATTTGTTTCCAGGGGGCTATTGCGATACTATATCAATCATGATGGGGAAGATAAAACCTACGCTTTTACGCAGGAAAACAATTTTGTCTGCAACTATGAAAGTTTTATACCCCGGACACCTTCAACAAAAAATATCCAGGCATTGGAGGACTGTGAAGTTTTGCAGATCTCATACGACGACCTTCAGCTATTCTATCAATCGATCAGGCAGGCCGAAAGATTTGGCAGGATTGTGATTGAACAGGTTTTTATAGAGACACTACAAGACTTAAGTTCTTTCTATACCGACACACCTGAACTTCGCTATGAGAAAATACTAAAAAGACATCCTGATTTACTGCAAAGAATGTCTCAGTACCATATTGCGTCCTATGTAGGTGTGAAGCCGCAATCCCTTAGCCGTATCCGCAAAAGAATTTTTACTGAAAAATAATTTATGCACACAGGTGCATGAACGCCGGGCTGAAAGTATGGAATTTTGAGTCATTATTTAAAGAGAAAATATTATGACACAAAAAATTGCTATTACAATCGCTTTCCTGACAGGGTTGGGAATGATGTTCATCGGGGCCAGGTTCCTGCTGTCGCCTGAAATTGCAGAAGCCGGTTACGGCATTCACTTCAATGAGCACGGAGATTATTCCTTTCATTACATTAAAGGCATACGGGATGTGTTTACAGGTTTACTGATTTGCATACTCATTATAACCAGGCAAAGAAAAGCATTAGGTACCCTGCTGGCCGTGGGAACGATCATCCCTGTTGTTGATATGATTATTGTCCTGAGCAAGGATTATAATGGTATCACACAAGCTATTCCTCATATCTCAGCGATTATCGTTTGTGCAGTATCCGGAACAATTTTATTAATGCGCAAAACTTCAGTTTAAATTTCCAACGGAAAGACACTCTGGAATGATCATACCTCAGATATACGGCAAGACCAAGATTGAATTCATTTCAACTTTAATGAACCAAAGTGCCGCAGCTTTGTTACTGTTTGAAACTAATCATACTACTATGAAAGATCCAAAAGAAGAAGAGGTGAACAAACAAGCCGGTAACGCTGAGGATGCAAACCCACAGGAAAAAGCCGATCAGGACCCAAACTATGATGAGCACAAGCAGGTAGATGAGGAAGGTACTGAACTTGATCCCGGGGACATTAAATAAGAATAACTATGCAAAAGATATTAATGGTCCTTACCTCGCACAGCGAGATGGAAAATACCGATGGCAAGACGGGAGTCTGGCTGGGAGAATTTACTGATCCCTACTACGAATTTATTGACGCCGGTTATGCTGTAACGCTTACAAGCCCAAAAGGCGGCAGGCCACCAGTTGACCCGATGAGCGAACTTACCGAAAACATCACCGGCTCTAACCGCAGGTTTCAGGACGACCAGGCCGCAAAAACTGCGTTCTCCCAAACTACTGTATTAAACCAGATCAATGCTGCAGAATATGATGCGGTATTTTATCCCGGCGGACACGGCCCGATATGGGATCTGGCAAAAGATAACAACAGCGGGATCCTGATCCATGATTTTCTGGATTCAGGAAAGCCTGTAGCACTGGTATGCCATGGTCCCGCCGCTTTGATCAGCGCTGAGCTCCAAAGACCAGGATTTTTACAGGGGAAGGTAGTTTCGGCCTTTAGCAACACTGAAGAAACAATGGTTGGCCGTAGCGGCAATGTGCCATATCTATTGCAAAGCAAACTGGAAGAGCTCGGTGCAGAGGTTAAAACTGCCCTTGTTCCTTTCCTTTCTCACGTAGAAACTGACGGTCTGCTGATTACAGGACAAAATCCACTGTCGGCAGGACCGGCAGCAAAAGCATTGATTGAATTGCTGCAGCAAAGGCCGGACGAAACATTACCCAAAGGCGAAGATGAAAATTCTTCATCAGCACAATTTGCTGAATAATAGGAATACAAGGAGAGAACAGTATATTACTTTCTCTCCTCTTCTATCTCCGACCGCAATCTTTGGTTAACGTCTATCCTGGCCTGCTCAAAAACAAAAATTGTTGTTCCACATTCCCTGGCCATAGGATTTTTCACGGAATCAGCCACTGCTGAACGCCTGAAAAATCCACCCGTTTCCTTTAGTTCATTCTGGCTGCTGCTGTATTCTTTAACCCGGATCACATTGTTAGTCTTCCTTCGCAGATTAAACCAGTTGATATAGTCGGCATTAAATGATACTGCCTTAATGCTTTTGTCTTTCACATAGTAATTGATTGCCCCGGCCTGCCCGTAATTGTCGCAAAGGACGATCGTTTGTGATCCCTTAGGCATCAAATGATAAGCTCTTTCTGCTTTTCGAGCCAGTTCCTTCCAGCCCAGCATATCCGCAAAGTCCTGCGGCAGCTGATGGTTCCGCCCGTCTTCCCATCTTAATAAACCCAGTGACCGGTACTTGTTCTTGTTTTTGATGATTATTTCCGGATCTTCAATGGAATAATAGACATGGAACAATAGCGCATACAATACCAAGGGAAGCGCCAGCGGCAGGGGTTTCAAATATTCAAAATATCTCCTGTTTAGGATATTGCCGAGATAAACCGAACCAAAGGCAATATAGACCGGATACAGTCCTATCGCATAATAACCTTTGGCACGTAAAAAGATAAATATGGCGGGCGTAAATATGAAGGTCCAGAAGAAAAACCTGTACTTCCTGAATGGTGGGTAAATCAGTAAGCCATATAATGCCGCGATGATGGCAGGCAATGACCCTGCGAAATAGAATATCTGCTCCTTTAAAAAGTCCCATCTGTTTACATGAATCAACTGGGTAGCGATCAGTTCTCTCATGTGATGAAAAACTGGAAAATGGTGATTGTATTGCCAGTATAAATTGGGGGAAATCAGGGCCAGAGCGAGCAGTACTGAAAGGTAAAAGTTTCGTTCGCTGAATATCCTGCGCTGATTTGTGACGGCCAGGGCTGGCAGCAGGCCGAGAAGCAGAAATACGATATTATATTTATTTAGAAAACCAATGGCAAATACAACTGATGCAAGAAACAGCCATGTTGCATCTTCCCTGTTGAAATACCGGATGATGCAAAAACACATCGCTGCCCAGCATAAGACATCCAGTGAATTGGGCTGGTACAGAAAGTTAAGCCTGAGCAAAACCGACAATAGTAAACAGGTTGCCCCTAAAATGAGCGCATAAAGGTTTCCCTTAAGTTCTTCTATAGTTTTCCAGACAACAAGGATAGTTAGGGCGCCAAAAAGCGCAGGAAAGAATTTTACCCAGAATATGGAACTACCCAGCAACTGGATGATGTAAGAGATCCAGGAAGTAACAGGCGGCACCGACAAATATCCCCATGCGGGATGGTTTGCCTGATCGAGATGTAAAAATTCATCACGGTGCAAATCGTAGCTGGGGTTGACCAGAAAGTACTGCAGGAGAAATTTGACCAGGATAAAGCCTGTTAAGATCGTTGTTCTTTTCGTCATCTGTTTAGCTGGATAATATAAGACCAGCATTTAGATGACATCATCAGTCAATAGTTACAGAGCATTTTTGGATAGCAGGGCTTAGGTTTTTAGTTCTGTTGGCTCAATGCCTGGTTTGGCATAAGCCAAACGGCCGACAAGCTTTGGAAGAAAATAGGTATCAAGTCCTGTTACCGTCATTGTTTCTGCTGTAACATGATCAACGG
>Ga0247730_1001693_pt1 | contig 11729 bp, 19 predicted proteins | sample UWRJL073202C2_FD_180959 | JGI IMG/M metagenome (GOLD analysis project Ga0247730, IMG submission 180959) | Plant litter microbial communities from Arlington Agricultural Research Station in Wisconsin, United States - UWRJ-L073-202C-2 | ecosystem: Environmental > Terrestrial > Plant litter >...
TTAACGGTTTTCTAGGCCGCCACTCGTTGAGTGTAGAGCGTTACAGCAGAGATGATTATATCTCAGAGCCCAGTGCGTTTCATCGTGTAGTGTAGGAAGGAGCGTAGACACTTACTTGCAAGATGGTGGTCCAGGTGAAAGATTTCCAGAGCTTATGTAATTCAGTGATGTGATGAAAGCTGCTGATTCGCTGTTGCTGTATGCAAAGTATGGTATACATTTTGGAATACGTCCTGTAATTCTGTCTATCTATGTTGTTCTTTGTTGAGCTGCGTGCGGAATCCCATGGCCATCTTGAGGTGGATGATATCGAGAGAAAATACAGCCAGAGCTGTCATAAACATACATTTCGTTCATCTTTCCCTCCTGCTTCAATGCCGAATAAGCATTGCACACGTCTCGAGAAATCTCCATCCCCATCGTGGAGGGTCGAACTTCCAGTTTCTTGAGTGAGGAGAACGGAACATAGGCCAATTCTCGACGCAAATGTAGTATGTGGATAAACGCGACATGATTAAATTGATGAGATACGGCGGTGATAAATTTGGTGAGCATAGGAAGGCGAGGGGCGGGGCTGAAACGTGGATCGAGGAGCGTAAGAATGCTACGGTCAAAGGAATTGGATTGTTCTCCAGTTTGTAAATCTTCGAGGCAAAGATCCTCCAGCTGTGGTAGCATCTCGACAAGTTGGATCAGGTCTTCTTCTGAGATAACCATATCGACGAGATGCAGATGGGTGAGACTTCGCGAATTCGAGCGTTGAATAAACGACTTCATCTCTTTTGTAGGAAATAATGGTCGTTTGTATTTTCTCGAAGGAGAACTTGAATTTAGTCCGATATGTACACCGCGGATTGCTGGGCACTCCAAGTGCTCTATCCACCACTTCAGGGTGTCCCTGAAATTTTCGGCGCTGGAATTTTCGAAGGGATCGTCATAGGTAGGTTGGCATACAATCAAATATTCAAGTTTCTCATGCAACGTCAAGCAATCACTGGCGGCTTTGGCAGGATCAAGGGGGATACGAGCCGCTGTTTCTGTGACGAGAACACGCAGTGTGTCGAGATTGCGGAGAGAAGGGATTATCTCGAAGCATCGACTTCCGCTTGTATACAGCTCAAAGTTAGTGATCTGTGACCACGGAAAGGAAAGTTTGGGAGCGAGAGGACTTAAGCAGAGAGATGTCAGCCTTGGGGCTTCAGAGAAGACGTGCAGGTACTGCTCTGGAAGGTCCGAGGTAAAACAAGCATCTATATGCTCAAGCGTAGGCAATCCGCCGACAAGCTTAGACAGATATGGCCAAATATCTGCCCGTAACCAGAATATCCGGACATTTCTCCACCTGCGTGAGTGTGCGAAAAGCGACTCAAAAATCTTGAGAGTGGAATTCCTTCCCATAGAGTATGTGGAGTTTGCTGAAGGCTCCAGAAGGTCGATATCTAGAGCGCTTTGTGACCGCTTTAATGCAGTCTTTACTGCCACGACGCCCCGAGCGGCTGCGCCACTCCCAAACAAGGTGAAATCGCTCCAGAATTGAGAGTTGGTCATGATTGTGTCGTTCCAGTACTTGCAGACGGCTCCGGCTCCCTTCATCGGGTAAGTGTTTTCGATCTGCCCCGGGCCTATGGTAGATATCTTTACTCCCGTAATATCGGCAGCAAGCATGACTTGCACCAATAACTCTGGGGGAAGTCTTCGGATAGGCGCGGTGAGGGAAAGGCCAAGAACACGTTGGCTATACAGTTGAGTCCTTGCCTCTTTCATTTTCGTCAGGAACGCGTGCAGGCGCTCAATTTCTGCGTCGTAACGACGAAGTGCATCATCTGCGTCCATACACAATTGCTTCATGAGACCATAGTCTGGCGACTCCACGGGGATCCATTCGTTACGACGACACCGAGACCATAGATCAGTGGGGAACACAGCCGTGGGTGGTGCATAACCACTTGGAGCAGGCGTGCAATAAAAGCAACCCATCGACTAGCACTCCAAATCGGTGGCTGGTTCAGTGTCTCAGTCTCAGTCTGCGCAATTGGTAAGTACATCCATTTTATCTCGGAAGAAGGGGGAAACTTGCATGTTATAGCGATGAAATGAGGCGTTGTCCGGCAAGTTTGACCTCGACGTCGTGGTAGAGCGCTGAGCCACTGTTGAACCTCATTTAGTGCTCGCTCGACGCTCGCCCCTTTGAAAGCGGTCCGGACCTCCGGCCTGTTGAATAGCGACAACCACCTGCAGCTTGCAGAGCAACGTCCATTGTCGAAGGCTTGCTCTCGACTCGTTCGTGAAATTCACGCTCCTATTTGATCCATATAGATCTGATAGATGACACTTACATGGCAAACACGTATACTCCAATCACGCCAATATCGTTGAGCTATGCTCAGGCCGTGACTGCCTTGTCCTTCGATCCATCTTCAGACGTGCTATGGGCTGGGACTAACAATGGCTATGTGACAGCAAACTGTACTCCTCATGGCGTCCGTACAGTCTCATTCAAGACCGGTCAGTTAGCAGTGCAGAAGATTGTGTCAGGCGAGAACTTTGTCAGAGCATTGAGCGTATCGGGGGATGGCGTAGGGTCGTGGTCTAAAGGCGGAATGAACAAATGGCTCTATCGGTGTGCCTCCTGTGATTTTCTCTTTGAACGAAATACCCATTGATTTTTTAGTTCAGCCCACCCGTTAACGGCTTTCGCGTCGGCGTCAAATGTTGTGGCAACGTCTTGCTCTACCTCCGAACTCATTCTCCTCAATTCTGTGGCTGGCACGGTTGTGAGACAGATGCCCACTCCCTCTTTAATAACACATCTGGACTACGCCTCTTCACTGCTCGTGTCTGGATCATCAGACGGTATCGTACGCACCCACGATGCGAGAACTACGACATCCAGGGCAGAGAACTCGGCAAGGGCTCATCAGAGCTCCATCTTAGGCCTACAGACGAGCGGGAACTATGTGTTTTCCATTGGAACTAGTACCAGGTCAGTCGGCTTCTTATGAATGCTTTAATCATGCTCAAGTATGCCTGGAGACAAGGAAGAGACGTCCCCGACCCATTGGTGAAGGTTTTTGATCTGCGTACCATGCGCTCCTTACCTCCTGTCCCATTCTCCGCCAATCCTGCCTTCGTCAGTGTCATGCCGAAGAAACCCTCCACCATTGCAATCACATCGAGTCAAGGATTGATCAACATAGTAGACGTGGCGGATCTCAGCTCTCCTCACGCATTTTACCAGGTGATTGTATTCTTTGCGAGGCATGCTCAATTGACTTATGTGAAATAGCTGGATGTGGCATCGTACGCCACTTCAGTCGCTGTTTCTCCGACTGGAACATATATTGCTTGTGGAGATGCGGAGGGAACCATACATTTACTAACACAAGCAGACGTGAACGAGCCATTGCCACCTTTGAACGGGTTTGATGGTCAGCCCGTCGAATGGGCTGATACGCCTGAGCCTCCACCGGAGATCGAATGGACAGATTCAACGTTCGTTCTGCCATTGATCAAGCAGAAATGTTAGCTTATTTCGTTTTAGACCGCTGAACTCGATTGGAATGTCTCATTACAAGCAGACTCTTCTTTCGAGCTGGACGCCGCAATTGACAGTACCATATGCTACTTACCCACCGCCAGTTAAAATCCCGCTTCAGATACTGAACAACATGAAGATGGACGATAATCTTGCTTATGCCGCTCTCCCAAAAGAGTTCAGAGGTCGCCGAAATGTTGTGCAGCTCGCCCCTCGGAAGAGCAATGGCCGTTTCCGCAGCGGAAAGTCGAACGTGAACGAAGTAAGTCAAGGGCATTCTCCCTGCCTGCTCACATCGCATTGAGCACATTGGCAGCCAGTGACCCCCACAACTGAGAACAATAGCGAGGATGTCCCCAAGATATACCGCCATGTGGAAATTCAGTATTCCAAATTTGGAGTAGAAGACTTTGACTTTGGGTAAGTCCCATTGCTCCCGTATGTTGTTGTGATTTGAACACTGTTTCCAGGTTCTATAACAAGACACAATACAGCGGTCTCGAGACTCATATTTTGAACTCTTACACGAACGCGATGGTGCAAGTCATGCACTACAGCATGCCTATTCGACAACTTGCCAAGTCACATATCACTGTGAATTGTCCTCGGGAAAATTGTCTTCTATGCGAATTAGGATTTGTGGTGCGCATGTTGGAAGATGCCAATGGGACAAACTGCCAAGCCAGTAATTTCTGTAAGGCCGTGGGGGCTCTTGCCCATGGTCAGTCAATGATTCGAGCCCTATGGATATCTTCTGATGACATACTTAGCTACTAACGCCACCGAACTGGTCGACTATGGACGGCAGGGGGCCGATGTAGATTACTCCCGAATCATCCAAGGCTTCCATCGCTTTCTTGTCGACCTAATGGCATTAGAAAGTGGCATCCATGGGAACATCAAATTCGACTCGACCAGTCACAATTCATTAATGACCCCTGTTACTCAATTGATGGGGCTTGAGCTTTCCACTGTGACTAAATGCTTCAATTGCAAAGCAGTTCGCGAGAAGACGAATGTTCTTCACGTAGTAGACATGGTTTACCCTCGGCGGGCAAGTTATGTCCCATTGACCACATCGAAAACACTCTAACACATTATATTTGCAGGCATTGAGCAATGAGCCCCAACAAACAGGCTATGACTTTACATCGATAGTTCGCAACTCTATTCTCAAAAATATGTCTTTCAGGACCAACTGCCAGACATGTGGGCACTTTGCATCTTTCTCATCACAGCGCCACATTGCGACAAAAGATCTACCACATATTCTGGCGTTGAATGCATCGGTATCTACTGACGAGAGCATGAAATTCTGGTTAAACACACGATCTGGGACATTCTTGAAACCTCAGATTGAGATTCGAGGGCAGATTGACGGGGATGACGACCCTGATGTGGCTACATATGAGCTTCGGGTAAGTCACCTCCACGCATCTGCCATTTAACGAATCACTTGACGTTCAATGTATCCTAGGCTGTCGTGGTTCAGGTTGCAGAACGAGACCATTCCCATCTTGTTGCATTAGTCAAGGGTCAGTAACGCCAACTTATGAAAGAAACATGGTCGCTTAATACGACTCTAGTCCCCGAGTCTGAGAACGGGAGCGAGAGTCCATGGTTCTTGTTTAATGACTTCGTGGTCCAGAATGTTTCCGAGGAAGAAGTCTTGAGCTTTCCTGGCAATTGGAAGGCACGTTTTATGCATGTTTAACTCAACCATTCTTGACACAGGCGAAACAGGTGCCAGCCGTTTTGCATTTCGAACGAGTGGACACTCGCAAGAACCTCGATTTCTCTTCTCTTCCTTCTGACATTGACGATTCCATCTTATGTCACGATACTTCAATATCTTTGTATGATATCTACACCTATCAATTGCATGAGGGATACGCAACTGATCATTTCAATAGCAACCGAAACCCCGCTCTCGTTAAACATGAGTTATTGTCGAAGGAGGAGCTTCCTCGAGCGGGTACGCTAGTAGCAATTGATGCTGAATTTGTGTCTATGCAGCAGGTATGTGTTTGTCTATCCCGAGTTCCGACCCTTCACCTACCGTTTCATGTAGGAAGAGATTGAATACCGCTCGGACGGCAGTCATAAAGTCCTAAGACCTGCACGGATGAGTTTAGCAAGAGTTTCTGTGTTACGTGGAGATGGCTCGAAGGAGGGTGTTCCTTTTCTCGACGACCATATCCATACGAGTGAAACTATTGTCGACTATCTCACAGAGTATTCGGGCATTCGTTGTAAGTATATTGGACTGCAGATGATTGCGAAGCTCAGTTCTTTCTCATTAGTTGGCGATCTTGATCCTCATCGCTCCCCTCATACTTTGACACCACTAAAGGTGGTTTACAAGAAATTAAGGTTATTGGTGGATCGTGGTTGCGTATTCATTGGCCATGGATTATCTAAAGACTTCCGGATCATCAGTAGGTTTCTAGATATATATTTCTGTGTCAATTCTCATAACATTTGCAGACATATTCGTCCCCCCGGATCAAGTAGTCGATACTGTGGACTTGTACTTCATGAGGTCGAGGCAGCGTCGCCTATCGCTCCGATTCCTGTCATGGTTTGTTCTTCATGAGAACATTCAGACAGATACACATGACTCCATCGAAGATGCAAAATGTGCCTTGGATCTTTACAAGGCCTACCTAGATTTTGAGTCGCAGGGTGTGTTCGACAAAAAGTTGGAAGAAGTCTACAAGGAAGGGAAACAATTCGTATGCCCATATTACGCCTATAACATATTGACGAAGCCGACCTAATTTTTGTAGAATTTCCGGCCACCTCCAGCTGTAGATTCGAAGCGAGCCCCGGATGTTCGAGCTGTCGAACCTCCGGTATTACGGTATCCAGTATCAAGACGAGGTCCTGCTGCCTTGGAGGCGAGATTGACTCAGATGTATCCCACGAGTGGGAGCTCGACGCCTATAGGGCAAATGGTGACAAGCGTTTCGACGCCACAACCTACACTCTCCCCTGCTTTCGGTGACCTGCCCAATCAACAATCTGATCCGACTTTAAGTAGGAAAGGCTGAATTATTACATGCTTAGGAGTTTAGTAGTAGATATGTGTAAGTGTACTAGATGGATGAATTCTCAGTGTGGTTTCTAGATATCTGACCGCCAACAAAGACGGGCTTATCCTTTTCCCCTTACACTCGCCTCTGAACTAGAAACGGTTAAAAGATGTCCTTCGTCTAAAACGACGGCACAGTAATGAAGTCGAAAGATGCTTTCACATAAGGTAGTACTCCCGAGGAAGAAGTCAAGCCAATAATACAATCGCCCAGTAAAATACATGTACATTTTGGTTGTGTTGTCTATGAAAATGTAATCAAGATCTTCCCAACATGCTTTTGCGACTCCAGGTAAGAGTATGCCTCGATTGCATCCTTGAAGTCAAAGATCTTATCGATATGAGGGCGTGTGGTTTCAGGGTGTACTGAGAGTAATCTGTTAAGTTCCTCGAACCTAAAAAAGAGTTAGGTCGGTCGTCATTGCCATATATCGCAGCTCTTACTGTTGAATAGATCCTGCCTCGATTCCGCGAAGGGTCAAAGATTTTCTAACCGCGTCTACAATAATGTTGACAGCAGGTTCAAAGCCAGCAACCAAGCCTGTAGGTAGATATCAGCCTCCACTGCAATACCCGAGAGCCTGCGAGTGCGTACCTATAATATGGATGCATGCGCCGGCAGCAGCGGATAATAATGACTTGGGGAGAGTTGGTCCACCACCAATCTTTGCAACGATAGTCGTGAGAAAGGCTGTGAGCGGACATAACTCGGTAGCAACTCACCTCGAGTATGTGATCAACACCTCTTCCCTTGGTGATACGCATGACCTCTTCGTCCCAGTCAGGGGTGGTCTTGTAGTTGATGCAGTATTCGGGTTTTGCTCCCAGCCCTTGGGCAATCTTGAGCTTCTCGTCAGAAGAAGAGGTCACAATGACTCTTGCTCCCATTGCAGTGCCAATTTGTAGACCAGACATTGAGACACCTCCGGTTCCTGCAAGCACGAGTCAGACAATGTCCGTCGGAAGTTCAGACTGTCACAAATTACCTTGAACGAGTATCCAATCTCCAGCTTTCACTGGCCTCGTTGCGGTTAACGCGTTGTAGACCGTGACGCCAGTGCATCTAAATGTAACACCATGAGTCGCGTCCCATGGTCTGACTCGTGCGAGGCTTACACCGTAGCAGCACCCTCCTGATACGAGAGATGATCGGGAATACGGACCAAGGACTGTAACGGAGTTAGAACATGGTACTAAAAACCGGGAGAAGATCATCCAGGAACTTACTGAGGCAAGTACGGCCTTGTAGTCGGTCAAAGTACCGTCCACAAATCCACCGAAAGAGCTATGCGATTGTTCAGGGTTCACGGGGACTCCGTGTTGTAACAATGGGATGAAGTTGGGCATGACACGGTCGCCAACTTTCCATTCGGTCACGAGCTCTCCTACTTGAATTATCTCTCCCGCCATATCAGAGCAGGGCACGATGTTGTATACAGCACTGTAAAACGTATAAATATAACTCTTAGACTCAAAGAATAGCACAAGGTACGCACTCTGGATCACTCGTTCCATAAGCTCCAGCAGCGACAAGAAGATCCCGGAACTACGTAGATATATCAGCGGACATACGGAAATATAGTGATAGATCCACATACGTTCAGAGATACTGCATGGTTCTTGAGCAATACTTCATTGGCTTTCAGAGGAGTATCGAGTGGTCTCTCTCTATAAACTAGGTTGTTGTATGATCCGAACTGATGCACATAATGAGCTCGTTTTCCTCAGAAGAACGTAAGGAAAAGCCTACCTTGGTGAAATAATATTCACGAATCTGAGTGGGGATTGCTGTAGTAGACATGTTTGGATGAGGATATGGGGAAACGACAGATCAAGCTCGGTTCCTTATATACCATCGCAACAGAGGAGTTGAGCACTGGACCGCGGTGATTGAGTGGCTAACAGAAGGTTCACCCGCGTGCACCCACCTTGTCCACCGCAAAGTCCCCCGCCCACGTCGCGAGTCCATGCCGGCATTCAAATGGGTCTACTCTCCACTATTCAAGTGATACCTGCCATTGAAGACCTGCTACACGTCGCAGACAGCAATGAAATCTAGTAGCGCCTACCACCAGTCCAACTCTCCGATGTGTACACTCGGATGATTATGAGGAGCGAGCGTCTCGCATTGTGATGGAGCCTAATTCATTCACATACGTAGCAAAAAGAGGATTCAATCTCAGGCTACATGATAGGATATGATCAACATACGGAAACCGTAGCGAGCTACTGCGTGTAGAAAAGGATGCCATCAACTTGAAGGCGCCTGGCCAGCAATCTAATATCTGAGCGCTTGTCCATGTGCGTGCACGGCAGCCGCAATTATCAAGAGAAAGGTAAGCCAAAGAAGCAAGTCGCACGGTCTTTCTCGCAAGTGCAGAAATCGAGAACATAGTGAGTTGTTTAGGGAAAAGGATCAGAAAGATGTAACACGTGAGGCAATTGAGCACGTACGTTGACACTTTCTCCATGGGAGTTTGCAAGGGCCTTATCTGCGCACTGACTGTAGGCTGGGAGAAACACACGTCAAATTACGAAACTCAACTGTTCAGATTTATTCAGCACACCATCCATCCATACAGCAATTGTATATCCTTGGCGCAGGTGGGGGAGAAGCAATAGATGACACAGGCAATGACGAGGCTCAAGTGGAGATGACCACCGGCTCTGTAGATGAAGAGTTGACAGGTGGTGCAGTAATGCTCCTAGCTGAAGGCATCTCCGGTTCAGCATCAGCGGGAGTGCCAAACTGGAAGGTGTTTCTGAAGCCAAAGTACTTGTTTCGGCAGCAGAGATAGACACAGTCTCCAATTCAACAAGGCTGGTAGCTGCGGAAGATGAAGGAGCCAAAGTATCTGCACTGTTTGGAGTAAAGTCTGAGCTCATACCAAGACAGATGGCTCAAGCAGGCGAGATTTCGTCAGGAGATGGATCAGAAATAGGCGAGCTTGCAGATGGCTCATGCTCGGTAGGAGTATCCACGGCACTTGAGGATGCAGGCACAAATCCACTAGATATAGTGAAGTCAATGCTATCAGGAAAATCAGGAGAAGTAGTCATGAGACAAGAGCCAATGCACGTACTAAGTTTTGCTGACAGATAGGACGTTCCATGTGAACGTATCCGGAGCGAAGGAAATAGGAAAAGAAAGTGTGGAAAGAGAAGACGAAGACAGCACGATGTTGAACACAAGATGGAAGATGCCGTATTTATGGAAGATGCAGACATAAACACGCGTATGTTGAAATGCTCATGAGAGCGGATGCTATACATCGTAAATTATGATTTGCATATTCTGAGGTTGAATCCTTATCTTGACCACAGTCACCGAACAGCAACAGATTTCCCGCCAATCGACCAGATGGCGAAGCTGGTGAGGCTTCGTTACATGAGTTCCCGCTAAGAGACAAGGGCTGGAGCTAGTCACTGGATAACGCTTGAAGAGAATGGGAAACCCTATTGGGACACAATGCAAGAATTGACCATTTGCTTTATGATTCATCTATCGACGCCTTCCTGGGCCTTTAGGTTTTGCGAAAGGCTGTTTCTGAGTTTCAGAGCTGCTCGATGGTTGAGCATCCCCCCTAACACTCTTGTCATCAAGTTCAAGGTCCGCTACCAAGAAGCTCTCATTGAGTTCCGTTGGGTCTGAAGTTTGGACCTTACGCTTTGAGAGTGTTGGGAGTATCTTTTCTGCCGCCATGTAGGTAGAAAGGAAGCCATTGGAGTATACCATGCGAGGTTTCACGGTGGAAGGCAAGGGACACGAGTAGATATAGACTGTAAAGCTGTAAGTACGACTGGGAATTGGTACAATTATGCCGTATTCACCTAGTTCTCGACGAGGTGGGCTCGTATATGAATGAGGCCATGCAAAGAATGCGTAGCAAGGTGAATCTTGAGGGAAGGCTCCACCCAACTCTTCAACCGAAGTGGTCGAATCAGACTGAAGGATGAGATTCTCCTTGGAATCTACAGTCTATCAAATTTCCAGTTAGAATAAAAGAGTAAATGCGAAGGTCTAGTGCGCCATACCAGAATGATTATCCTGCAGTCATCTCCCTGTGCTAACGAGTTGACTGCATCTTCTGCTTCCTGAGACCATGCAAAACCGACGGCATTTCCAACGTGATTGACTCTCGCGCTGCTTCCCTGGTACGTGCTGTTGCCGGCCGCTCGCTCTGCATTCTTCACGTCCTGCATTTCTTGCTCTGCCGCTGATAAGGGTTTCGGCGCACTAACATGCTTTCGATGAGCTAGATAGCCTTCTGGAGTGATATCTTCTTTGGAAGTGGCGAAAATAGAATCTGTAAACGTCGTGGATCCCAAAGCCCTCATCAAGGAAGATCTGGTAGCAGCATATAACATCTATCAGTTCATGTTAGCTTATAACAGATTCGATGTCCAAGTCCAACCTGCACGCACCTTGTCTCGTATCTTGGCCGTCTCCGGTACGTAGTAGATTACCAGCCAATCTGTAGATTCGTCTTGACGCGCCAGAATATAAGCCGGTACATTATCTTCGAGTAAGCTTGGGTCCTGCAGAAGTTTAAGGTCTTCTAGTAAAGTGCCTTCAGCAGAAACTGAGCGGTCGTGCACTAGAGACTCTACAAGCAATGCCTAATGAATATTGGACACAAGGATCGTGTCCAGGACGCCTCTACCATTCTGGATAGAAACCTTGACGAAGCGTATCTTCTGCGATGCTACAGCGGACGCGAACTCGGTTGTTAACGTCTCAGATGCTTCAATGCCGGTCGGGGCAGACATGATGGGAGTTGTGGGACAAGTTGTCAAGCTTGATGAATCATAGCATTGCCGAATGAAGACAGTGCCTCCTTGCCATTCTCTCTCACGACGTCTCTAACGTTCATGCCAGAACCAGAAGTCTCTGCGTCTACTATTCCCTACCAGGCTTACAGGGTGAGTGTATCCATCTCTTCCAGCCAGTTACGCTAACAGCTTGACTTGTAGTCTAAGCGCCATTCCCGCAATCTCTCGTCCACATCTCGCACTGCTGCTAATGGAACGTCACCAGCACCGACGTCGAGGCCTAACAGCGTCGTCGTAACAGACTACGCAGAGAAGCTGTCCTCGGAA
>Ga0247730_1001694_pt1 | contig 11723 bp, 8 predicted proteins | sample UWRJL073202C2_FD_180959 | JGI IMG/M metagenome (GOLD analysis project Ga0247730, IMG submission 180959) | Plant litter microbial communities from Arlington Agricultural Research Station in Wisconsin, United States - UWRJ-L073-202C-2 | ecosystem: Environmental > Terrestrial > Plant litter >...
TTAGGCGGATAGACGTTGTTGCCTGCGTTGTCACCGCTACGTCACGATCCGCGCCCCAGCCGTTCACCCGGCACCGTGACGATCATGTTCGTGGTCGACAGCCCCCTCGTGGCGCGCCCGGAAAGGGCGGCATGACTGCGATAACCGAACGGCGCTCTCTGGCGTCGAAGCCCTCGCGATCCGACTCGGTATTCAAGACCGTCACGTTCGCGGCGGGTGCCACGACCGTCGGCATCATGCTCGCCGTGGGCCTGTTTCTCTCGCTGCGCGCGAGCGACGCCCTGAGCGTCGCCGGCCCCTCGTTCCTCGTCGAGCAGCAGTGGTCGCCCGAGACCAAAGTGTTCGGCATCGGCGCGATCCTGATCGGAACCTTCACGATCGCGATCATCGCCATGGCCGTGGCGATCCCGCTCGCGCTCGGCACCGCGCTCCTGATCTCCGAGGTCGTCGGCGGCAAGCTCCGCGGCTTCCTCGTGTCGCTCGTCGACCTGATGGCCGCCGTACCCAGCGTGGTCTACGGCCTCTGGGGCCTGTTCTTTTTGCAGGCGAACGTCATCCCGGTCTCGCAGTGGATCTCCACCTACTTCGCCTGGATCCCGATTTTCAGAGTTTCGGATGCCTCGGGGGACGTGCTCACCGAAGCGAGCGCCTTCACATCCTCGGCTTTTATCGCCGGCATCGTCGTGGGGCTTATGGTCGTGCCCACCCAGACATCCATCATGCGCGAGGCCTTCTCGCAGGCGCCCGTCGGCGAACGCGAGGCCGCGCTCGCCCTCGGCTCGACCCGCTGGGGAATGATCCGCACCGTCGTGCTTCCGTTCGGCCGCGGCGGAGTGATCGGCGGCACCATGCTCGGCCTGGGCCGCGCCCTCGGCGAGACAATCGCCGTCTACATGATCATCTCGCCGATCTTCACGATCAACTGGGAAGTGCTGAAGACCGGCACGAACTCGGTCTCCGCCCTCATCGCCCTTCGCTACGGCGAGGCGAGCGAGTTCGGGCTGTCGGCGCTGATGGCGGCGGGGCTCGTGCTCTTCATCATCACCCTCATCGTCAACTTCACCGCGTCGTCGATCGTGTCGCGTTCGCGTTCCGGAGCGGAGACCAGCTGATGACAGTCATCGACGAATCGCGCCGCGCGGGCGCCGACGACCTCGCCCTCTTCGAGGTCGAAGAGGTGTCGCCGCGCACCCACACCCCGCGGCCCGGCGATAAGGTAATCGGAAACCGCCGCACGCTGCGCACCGCCACCCTCGACGAGCGGTTCAACGTCGTCGGTGCGCTCGTCGCCGCGATCGCGCTCGCGACACTCCTGTTCGGCTGGTTCACCCCGCTCACCGGCGCCGTCGGCTGGGTCGTCGTCGCGTTCATCGCCTTCATCGGCTTCTACAGCCTGCTCGTCTCCCTGCGATCCGACGGCCAGGAGGTGCGCGACCGCATCATGACGGTGCTGCTTGTGAGCGCCGGGGTTGTGCTGTTCAGCGCGCTGATCTTCGTCGTCGCGTTCACGATCATCCGCGCCCAGGATGCGCTGCCGCACCTCAACTTCATCACCGAGACGATGCAGCTCACCGGGCCGCTCGACCCGCTCACCATGGGCGGCATCCTGCACGCGATCATCGGCACGGTCATCCAGATCTCGATCGCCCTCGCGATCACGATCCCGCTCGGAATCACCACGGCCGTCTTCCTCAACGAGATCGGCGGCAAGTTCGCACGGTTCGTGCGCACCATCTCCGACGCGATGACCGCGCTGCCATCCATCGTCGCCGGGCTCTTCGTCTACGCCGCGATCATCCAGCTGATCACGCATCAGCGCTCGGGATTCGCGGCAGCGATGGCCCTCACCGTGATGATGCTCCCGATCGTGATCCGTTCCTCCGATGTCGTGTTGCGACTCGTGCCGGGCAACCTGCGCGAGGCGTCGTACGCGCTCGGCACCACCCGCTGGCGCACGGTGTGGCACGTGGTGCTGCCGACCGCGCGCTCCGGCCTCGTCACCGCCGTGATCCTAGGCACGGCACGCGGTATCGGTGAGACGTCTCCCGTGCTGCTGACCTCGGGCATCACCGCGGTGACGAACTTCAACCCGTTCGCCGGCCCGATGATCTCGCTGCCGCTGCAGGTGTTCGACTTCGTCAAGTCGCCCGAACCGGCGATGATCTCCCGCGGATTCGGCACCGCGGCCGTGCTGCTGCTGCTGGTGCTCGGCCTCTTCACCGTCGCGCGACTCATCGGCGGGCGCGGGCCGGGGCAGCTCTCCGACGCCCAGCGCCGACGCGTCGCCGCTGCCTCGGCCGACGACATGGTTCGCATGGCTCGCTCCGTGTCGGCGACGCCCGTGACCGCGCCTCGAAAGCCCGCCCACGTGGCATCCGTCCCTGCTCCACAACCACCCGACGCCTCACCCGAACCCGAATCCGAGAACCTCCCGAAGGAGCCGTCCCAGTGACGACGCGAACCCGCCGCCCCGTTAGAACGCTCCTCGCGTTTGTGCTCGTCTTTCTCATCACCGGCGGCTTCGCGTCGGCCTTCAACGCGCAGGCAGCATTCGCGGCGACCTATGTGCCCATCACCGGTACCGGCTCGACCTGGTCGCAGAACGCTCTCGACCAGTGGCGCAAGAACGTCGCGGCCAACTACGGCATGACGGTCAACTACTCCGGCACGGGGTCGAGCGCCGGCCGCCAAGACTTCATCGCCGGCTCCGTCGACTTCGCCATCAGCGAGATCCCGTTCCAGACCAAGCCCGAAGACAACTCGGCGCCGGAGAAGCCGACGACGAAGTTCGCCTACATGCCGATCGTCGCCGGCGGTACGTCGTTTATGTACAACCTCAAGATCGGTGGCAAGAAGGTCACCGACCTGCGCCTCTCGGGCGAGACGGTAACCAAGATCTTCACCGGTGTCATCAAGAACTGGAACGACCCGCAGATCAAGGCCGACAATCCCAGTCTGGCGCTGCCCGACAAGGCGATCGTGCCGGTCGTGCGTTCCGACGGTTCCGGGTCGACCGCGCAGTTCAGCCTGTGGATGTCGAAGCAGCACCCCGCGCTCTGGTCGGCGTACAAGTGCGCGGGCCAGTCGCCCTGCGGCCTGACCTCGCAGTACCCCACTCCGTCGAACGGCAAGGCGCAGAGCGGTTCGCTCGGCGTCGCGGGATACGTGAGCCAGGAGTACGGCGAGGGTGCAATCACCTACGTCGAGTACTCCTACGCACTGAAGTCGGGATTCCCGGTCGCGCAGGTGCTCAACGCGTCGGGCAACTTCGTATTGCCGACCGGTGCTGCAGTGGCGGTCGCGCTGCAGAAGGCGGTCATCAACACCGATGCGTCGTCGCCCGACTATCTGACCCAGAACCTCGAGGGTGTGTACAACAGCGCCGACCCCGTCGCCTATCCGCTGTCGAGCTACTCGTACATGATCGTGCCCGTCGAGACCACCGCGAACTTCACGGTGCAGAAGGGCAACTCGCTCAGCACCTTCGCGAACTACATGCTGTGCGAGGGGCAGAAGCAGGCCGAGGTCTTGGGCTACTCGCCGCTGCCCGGCAACCTGGTGAACGCGGGACTCGACCAGGTCAAGCGCATCCCCGGAGCCACGGCGGCAGCCGGCGCCTGCGCCGCGGGGTCGATCGTGCCGCCGCCCACCGCGGAGAGCGGGGCTGCCGCTGCCGCTGCTGCGGCCGCCGCCAGCGCCGCAAGTTCGGCAGACGCGGCCGCCGCTTCGTCTGAGACCCCCGTCTACGACGAGAACGGCGCCCTCGTCTCCGGTGGTGCATCGGGCGGTGCCGTGTCGTCGCCGTTCACCATGGCCGACTCCGGTTTCGGTGGCAGCCAGTTCGTGATGCTCTTCGCCGGAATCCTCGTGGTTGCCGCCGTCGTGCTGCCTCCCGTGCTCTCCGGTCGGCTCAAGCGAGCCGGCGGAAAAACCCCCGGCCACTAAGCGTTTTCAGCGATTGTTTCGCCCCACCCCAACCGGACTGTCGGCGGGTAGAGCTAGTTCCGAATCCGTTCACCTCAGCGCCATAGTGCGCCCATAATCTCAATCGACTTCACCCGAGAATCTGCTGAGAATTCAGCGCTGGAGACTGCTTTGCCCAATCGACCCGCCGCCGGCTCCCGCCGCACACGTGTGCTTTCGGGCATCACCGGCGTATCCACAATGCTCGTCGTCGGCGCCATCCTCACCATCGGTGGAGTGGTTATCCCGCAGCAGTCGGCGCAGGCGGCGGGCGACTCGAGCGCGGTCACCGTGTCGGCGACGAACCAAGACCCCGCCTGGGGCGATGCGCCATTCCCCGACCTCGCGGTGACCGTCTCCCAGACGAAAAACCTAATCGCCCAGGGCGTCCAGGTCAGCTGGACCGGCGGCAAGAAGTCGACGGCGCCCAGCGCCGAGACCGGTGGAGAGAACTTCCTGCAGATCATGCAGTGCTGGGGGGACCTACCCAAGGACGAGAACGACCACACGCCGGCCGAGCCCGACCGCACCACCTGCCAGTACGGCGGTTCCAATTTGCCGGGCGCGCGCAGAGAGAGCAACCGCGGAGCCTCGAACGTCATAGCCGAGCAAGACAAGTACTACACGGCGTCCCTGTCGGACTCGAAAGAGGAGGACTATACGGACCCGTTTACGTCGATTCCGTTCCGAGGCGTTTCGGGGAAGGCCGAGGACGTCATCGAAAACGTGAGAGACGGCAAGCTCATACACAACGTGCGCGGTGAGGTTATCACTGCGGATCTCTACAACAACAAGTTCTTTAGCCCGTACACCACCAATGAGGTGACTTGGGCGGGGTCAGCGAGCGACGGCACGGGCTCGACCAAGATCGAACTGCAGACGGTTGTGCAGTCCGAGGGCCTCGGCTGCGGCACCCCGATCGAGGGCGCCGACGGGGTAGTCACCGGGTCGTCGTGCTGGCTCGTAATCGTGCCGCGAGGCAAGGCCGACCAGGGTGAGAGCGCGAACGTCCAGTCCGGTCTGCTCTGGGACAACTGGAAGCACAAGCTCGCCATCAAGCTCGACTTCCGTCCCGCGGGCGTGCGTTGCGCGATCGGCGCAACGGAGCGCCTCGTCTCAGGTAGCGAGCTCGCGGCAGATGCCGTCGGGTCGTGGCAGCCGTCGCTCTGCGCCGCGGACGGTGGATCGGTGTACACACTGCTCACCGGCACCGAGGGGGACGCCGCCGCATCGGCGAACGGAACCGAAACGGCGCCTCTAGCGCTGACCTCAAACGCGCTCATCTCTGATGAAGCCGACACACTGGCGTATGCGCCGATCGCGGTAACCGGTCTCGCTGTAGCTTTCGCGGTTGACAGAGAACCGGCTGATTCGGCGAGCCAGGTCGAGAAGGACAAGAGTCGACTCGCGTTCACCAGTCTCAAACTCAACCCGCGACTGGTTGCGAAGTTGCTGACGAATTCCTATCTCGATTCGTTGCCCTCTGGCGCGGATCGCAAACATCTGAACTACGTCAGCCGGTCGGACCCGGGCAAGAACGCCCGCAATATCGCCTACGATCCTGAATTTCTGGCCATCAACCCCGAGTGGAAGGACCAGTCGCTGGTTAGTCCCTCGCTTGGGGACCTGCTGCTCCCTCAAGGGCGCTCCGACGGTGCGACTGCGCTTTGGACATATGTGACCGCCGATCCCGCGGCGGCCGCCTTCCTCGCTGGAACCCCCGACGAGTACGGCATGATCGTGAACCCGTACAGCCGCACTGACGCCGCGGGGAACAAGACGGGCACGGGGCTCACCCTGCCGCGCGACGATTTTCCCAAAGCCGACCCGATCGAGCAGGCCGCCCAAAACGGCGCCGACCCAATCAATCTGGTCACTTGGCGTCCGTACACAAACAATTACGAGTCCGGCGGCAACCTGGTGCTCAACGGCAACGGCCAAGTGCTCGGAGGTTGGAACCCGAACGTCACCCCCCAGCGATACGACAAGCCGGTGCGCAGCCTGCCCGGCGTGCAGCGTGTGCTCGGGCTGACCGACACCGCCGCTGCCGCCAAATACCAGGTCTTCACCGCCGCGTTGCTCAACCCCGCAGGAGAGTACGTTTCGCCGACCGTCGAGTCGATGACCGCCGGCGCGGCGGCGATGACCGCGTCGCCGACGCAGTCGCAGGTCTACGGTTTCGACCCGACCTCGGCCTCGGCAAAGGGGGCAAAGACGGCGTACCCGCTCACCCTCCCGGTATACGCGGCCGCAAGTCCGACCTTGGCGGACGCGGACGTGCGCGCCTCCTACGCCGAATTCATCCGGTACGCGGTGAACGAGGGGCAGACCCCGGGAACCGAGCCGGGTCAGCTTCCGGCCGGATACGCACCGATTCCCGCGGGATGGAAGGCGCAAGCGCTCGCGGCTGCCAGCGTGATCGAGTCCGCCCCGGCCTCCGTGGTCACGCCCCCCGCGGCCCCCCAGGCGCCGGCCACGCAGACAGGCCAGGCCGCCACCGGTTCCGTAACTGCTCCGGTTGCACCCGCCCCACCGACGGCCACCGGCGAGGCGGTTCTGACTCTCGCTGGCAAGGCGACGCCAGGCGACGGCGACGCTGCCGCCGCTCTGCAGAACGCCGTTCCCGGCAGTGTGCTGGCCGGCCTGCTCTCTTCCCTTCTCGTTCCCGGAATCACCCGCCTCAGAAGGAAACGCCTCTGATGCCCACACTCTTGCCAGCGTCTGAGACGGCACTTGACAACTCAGCAGCTACAAGTCGAAGCGGCCGCGCTCGCGGATGCTCGGTACAACCCCTTGAAAGGATCGCACCCTAGTGAAGATCAAGAAGATCGTCGCACTGAGCACCGTCGCGGGAATCGCCCTCGCCGGTCTTGGAATCTCGTCGGCCAACGCCGAGCCCGTAGCCAACAGCTACGTACTCGTCGGGTCGGACACGCTGCAGGACTCGACCAACGCGCTGACCAACGGCACCAATGCGACCGGCTCGTTCATCCGTATCGTCTCAAGCGGAAGCACGCTGGGAAACTTCGACGCCTTCGGCAGCGCGGCGATCCAGACCAAGCCGAACGGCCCGTACTTCGGCCGTCCCGCGGGCTCGGGCGCGGGCGTCACCGCGCTCCGTGCCTCGATCACCGGCAACCCGTACGCCGCCGGCGGAACGAACACCACCCCCGCCAAGGTCATCACGGGTCAGGTCGACATCGCACGCTCGTCGAGCGGCCCCGGCACTAACGCCAACACCGCCGGCCAGCTGCTCTACGTGCCCTACGCGCGTGACGCAGTCGCCTACGCCTACAAGGGTGGCACCGCCGCCTGGGCGACACTCACCTCGGCTCAGCTCAAGCAGATCTTCGACGGAACACTGACCTCGGTCGACGGTGTCGCGATCAAGCCGCGCCTTCCCCAGGCCGGCTCGGGTACGCGCAACTTCTTCCTCCCGGCCATCGGATACGCCTCGGGCACCACCGTTGCTCCCGGCGTCTCCGACGTCGGAAACGCCACGGCCGAGAACGACGCCACCGTCCTGGCCGAGGGTGAGATCATCCCGTTCTCCGTCGCCAGCTGGGTCGCACAGGCCAACGGCGTGACCGGAACGAACTCCACCACCGCCACGGGTGTCCAGCTCGGCAGCCCCATCGCCGGCACCGCCCCGTTCACCGGAACCGCTCCGGCACTTGTGCCCAACGCCACCTACTACGCGAACACCTCGTTCGGCCGCGACACCTACCTCGTGGTCGAGTACGCCCGCGTCGTAGCCGGTGCCAAGTTCGACGCTGGCCTCGCGGCACTCGTCGACGGTTCCACCACGAGCCTTAACAACTTCGGTGGTCTCGCCAGCTCGCCCGGCGCGGTCAAGAAGAAGTTCGGCTTCCTCGCTCCCTCCACGACGAACTCGCAGCGCGCGTACGTCACCCTCTAGCACCTACCCACTCTTACTTCGCACAGAAAGGTATGACAATGAGCTTCAACAAGACCAAAATCGCCCTCGCCGTTGGCGTCGCGACCGCTCTTATCTCCGGCGTCGCCGTATCCTCCGCTTACGCGGTCGAGTCGAACGGCTCCACCGTCGCCATGTACCAGTTCGACGGTGACACCGGCGAGCTCGTGACACCCGGCACGGTTGTCGCATGGACCAAGGGCGCCGTTGCCGGTCCGAACAAGACCAACATCGACGACCACTTCTTCGGTTCGGCTGACGCGACCGACGTCCGCGCGTTCATCGCTCCGCGCGGCCAGGAAGCCGACATCAGCAAGTGGACGGCCTCCACCAACGGAGGATTCTTCCCCGGCACGAAGGAAATCCTTCAGCCGAACATCTCGCCGGCAAGCATGATCGCCGGCCAGTTCCAGAAGGTCAAAGACGAGGGTGGCCAGTACAGCATCGGATTCGCGTACGTCAAGAACAATGCGCTGACCATTGCTGACGCTGGCGTGGTGTTCCACTACATCACCGTCACCCCCGGAACTGGTGCCTACACGTTCGAGGACTCGACCACGGTTGCGCCTCCCGCGGCACCGGTCGGTTCGGCTGACATCAACCTCTCGGCGACCACCGTCGCCGCGGCGGACGGCACGCTCAGCCTCGTCGTTCCTTCGGGAGCCACCGCCACGATCGGCAACCCGACCCTGGTCAACAACCTGTCGACCTCGACCGGTACGCTCGGCCAGATCACCGTCAAGGACGGCCGCGTCGTCACCCACAAGGGTTGGACGCTGACCAGCACCGTCTCCGACTTCGTCGCCGCCGGCACCACGATCCCGGCTTCGCAGCTGCTCGTGACGCCTAAGGTTGTCGGCACCGCTATCCCCGGCGTCACCGCCGCGGCCGCCGGTGCTGCGACGACCGCGGGTCGTCCGTTCGCTGAGGCGGGAGACGGCGTCGACGTCGGCGACACCGTCCTCGACGCCGACCTTAAGTTCGTCGCTCCCGCGACGGCTGCTGCCGGCACCTACACCTCGAAGATGACGCTCACGCTCACCTCGAAGTAGCACGACAACGGGGGAGGGGCCGCGCACAGCGGCCCCTCCTTTTTTGTGCCCTCCATCGGGTGAAAATGAGGGGCTGCCGTTCACCCTTGGTTAAGCACGGCGAGGGTTGCGGGCCAACTGGCGATGCGTGAATGTACTGTGCACAGCATCCCCCTCTTGGCGCGCCGTCTTGCCCGCGGCTTCGTCTTCATCACCGCGGCGCTCATCGTCGCCGCCGGCCTCAATTTCGCACTACCGACGCTCGCCGCGCACGCGGACGACACCGACGGAATCTCCGGCACACCGGCGAGCGAGACGGGCCCCGACGGCCGCAGTCGATTCAGCTACGAGGTGGCGCCCGGCCAGCAGCTCAGCGACAACTACAGCGTCTCCAACACCGGCACAACCGCGCAGGTGATGCGAGTCTTCGCGACCGACGCGTTCAACACCGACGACGGGGCATACGGCCTGCTCGACACCGACGCCCCGGCCGTCGACGCCGGTTCCTGGGTGACGTTCGAGAACGGCGCGAAGTTCGTCGACGTGCCCCTCGAGCCCGGAGCGTCGAAGCTCGTCACGTTCACGCTCACCGTTCCCGCGGACGCTTCGCCGGGCGACCACGCGGCCGGCATCGTGATCTCGGTCACCTCGCCCCAGGGACAGATCATGGTCGACCGCCGCGTCGCGACCCGGCTATACGTGCGGGTGCCCGGCGACCTGCAGGCAGCGCTCACCATCGGCAGCATCACATCGTCGTACGAGTCCCAGCTCAACCCGCTCGACGGAACGACCACCGTCACGTTCACCGTGCGCAACTCGGGCAACATCGCGCTCGGCGGCAACATGATCGTCGGAGTCAACACCTATTTCGGCATCAACGCCGCACCCACCGTGCGCGAAGAGCTCGACGAGATGCTGCCGCGGTCGACGCGCGTCGTCACCGTCAAGGTGCCGGGCGTCGCCCAGCTGGGCTACATCAATCCCTATGTCTCCCTCGCACCCACAATCGCCGAGAACACGACGAGCCCCGGCCCGCTCGCGGTCGTCGACCGAGACACGGCCGCGCTCGCCATGCCGTGGTGGCTCCTCGTCCTGATCGTCGTCGGCGGTGGCATCTACATCTTCCTGCGCATCCGCCGCCGCATCGACAGCAAGCGCGCGGACGAGTGGGTGGCGCACATGGAGGCGGAAGCCCGCCGCAAACTCGAGACCGACGGTGACGGCGAGCTCGTGTCATCCGGAACCCCCGCCGACGGCGGCAAACGATGATGCGTCGCACCGCCCGATACGGCGCGACGGCCTTGCTCGTCGGCACGGTCGGCCTGGCCGCGACCCTGGCGTTCGGCTCGACCGCCGCGTTCGCGGCGAACGGCGACGACGACAACGGCGTGGGCATCACGGTGACGGTTACTCCCGCGCCGGTTCCCTCCCCGTCTGGCGCGGCCGCGTCGACGCCGCCACGCACGCCGACCAAGCCGGCGGCCGATGCCGTCGCACCGGTGGCGGACAAGCCGGTGCCGGCCGCCGACGAGGTGGACCTCGGCGGCATCCTGTTCATCAGCGGGCTCACCTCGGTCTATTCGTGGTCGATCAACCCGCTCGACGGCGCGATCGACACGAGCTTCACCGTGCGCAATGTCTCGAAGACCACGTTCGACTCGACCGTGCGCTTCTGGGTAGACGGCCCGCTCGGCAACGAGCTCAGCGAGGTCGCCGACGTCAAGGTCACCGACCTGAAGCCCGGCGAATCGCGCACCCTCGAAGCCAGACTCGGCGGCATCGGGCAGTCCACGTTCGTGCAGGTGCACGCGAAGCTCAACCCGCCGAAGGTCGTCGAGGGTGTGGAGCTCGACCCGCTGACGCGCGACGAGTTCGTGATCATCCCGCCGTGGGGCATTGCCGCGATCGCGGGACTGGGTGTCATCGGTTTCGCCGGGTTTTCGCTCGTGCACTTCTTGCGCCGCCCGATCAGTCCGCTCGGAATCGACGGAGTACCCGCGTGACACTCGAACTAGAGAAGGCCGTCGACGAGCCGGTGGCGCCAGCGAGTCCGCCCCGGCCTCCCCGCGCGCCGAAGGCACAGCGACCGCCGCAGCCTCCGCGCCGCGCGCCGCGACCGCCCCGGGTGTACGCGCCGCTGACCCCGCGCATGATGCTCGTGCGCGGATCGCTGCTGATCGTCGCCGCGCTGCTCTTCGCCTTCGTCGCGAACGTGACGGTACTGAGTCAGCTGCAGCATCTCGTCTCGCAGCAGATGCTGCAGAACGAGTTCAGGCAGCAGCTCGCCGAGGGCACCGCACCCGTCAGCGAGGGCGATTTCGAAGACGTTCTGCTGCCCGACGGCGCGCCCGTCGCGGTCATCGACATCCCGCAGATCGGCGTGCACGAAGTGGTCGTCGAAGGAACGTCCGGCGACACGCTGAAGTCCGGACCCGGCCACCGTCGCGACACCGTGCTGCCGGGCCAGCAGGGTATGAGCTTCGTGATGGGGCGGGCGGCCGCATACGGCGCGCCGTTCGGCCGCATCCAAGAACTCGCGCCCGGAGACTCTTTCGTCGTGCGCACCGGCCAGGGCAAACAGGTCTTCGAGGTCATTGGCGTCCGCTACGCGGGCGATCCGAGCCCGGTGCCGCCGAAGGCCGGCGAGAGCCGGCTGGTGCTGCAAACCGCCCGCGGCCCCGCATTTATGCCGGCGGGAATCGCGTATGTCGACGCTCAGCTGGCGAGCGAGGTGCAGCCGAGCGGCCAGCGCCAGACGACGTTCACCGCCCTACCTCCCCAGGACGGCGCGA
>Ga0247730_1001695_pt1 | contig 11716 bp, 11 predicted proteins | sample UWRJL073202C2_FD_180959 | JGI IMG/M metagenome (GOLD analysis project Ga0247730, IMG submission 180959) | Plant litter microbial communities from Arlington Agricultural Research Station in Wisconsin, United States - UWRJ-L073-202C-2 | ecosystem: Environmental > Terrestrial > Plant litter >...
CGGTCTCGACTTCCTGTTCTTCGGCGACTGGCTCGCGACCGCCGCCGAGTTCGAGCACACCGACCCCTACCTGCTGGCCCGCATCGAGCCGTTCGCCGCCGTGAGCTACCTCGCCGCCGTGACCGAGCGCATCGGGCTCGTCGCCACGGTGAGTTCGGCGCACTCCGAGCCGTACACGACGGCCCGGTCGTCAGCCTCGATCGACGTGCTCTCGGGCGGACGCGTCGCCCTCTGCGTCGCGACCGGCGCCGAGGCGCGCTCGGCCAGCAACTTCGGCTGGGACACCGTGCACAGCGACGCCGACCGGTTCGCGGCCGCCGGCGAATTCATCGACATCCTGCGGGGACTCTGGGACAGCTGGGAGCCCGACGCGTTTGTAGCGGATGCTGCATCCGCACGTCTGATCGACGCGAGCAAGCTGCATCCGCTCAACTATGTCGGCGCCTACCGTGCGTCGGCCGGACCGCTCAACGTCATCCGTCCCCCGCAGGGCCACCCGCCGGTCGCGGTCGTCGGCGGTTCGGTCAACGCCCGCCGCCTCGCCGCTCGCGACGCCGACCTTCTCTTCGCCAGCCCGCGCACGTTCGACGAGGCCGTCGAGCAGTACGTCTCGGCGCGCCAGCAGGTGGCGCGCGAGGGCCGCAGCGCGCAGGACTTCCGCATCGTCACGCCCATCCTGCCGATCGTCGCGGAGACCCGCGAGGCGGCCTGGGCGATCTACGACGAGCTCGTCGCGCTCGTGCCGCTGCCCGACGAGCCGCTCTCCGACGTGCGGCTGCAACTGCCGAGCAACCGCAGCTTCCGCACCCTCGCGAGCGTGCTGGGCGTGCCGCTCACGAGCGTCGCGATCGACGACTCCGTGCCGGCCCGCGTCGCCGCCCGGTTCAGCTCGCTCGGCAAGCAGCTCGTCGAGGTCGTGCGCACCCGCGCCGGGCGCGTCGTCGGCAGCGACCGGCCGGTCACCTACCGGCACCTGCTCGTGGCGCACGCCGTCACCGCTCCGGTGCTCGTCGGATCGGCCGCCGACATCGCCGACCACTTCGAGACCTGGTTCCGCGCCCGCGCCGTCGACGGCTTCACCGTGCTGTCGGCGTTCTCGGCCGATGCGTCGGCGCAGACGGGTATCGATTCGTTCGAGGCCTTCGCTACCCTCGTCGTACCGGAGCTGCAACGTCGCGGCCTCTTCCGCACCGAATACGAGGGCGTCACCCTGCGCGACCACCTCGGCCTTCCCGCGGTACCCAACAGCCATCTCCGCGTTCAACTCCAACCCCTCTAGGACCAACAATGACTCAGCCCATCAAAGTCGTCGCCGTCTCCGGCAGCCTGCACGCGCCGTCGAAGACCACGGCGCTCGTGCGCGAGATCATCGCCTCGCTCGGGGCGAGCGTCGACATCGATGCGCACCTGATCGAGATCAGCGACATCGGTCCGGAGTTCGCGGGCGCACTCACCCGCGACCAGCTGCCCGACTCGGTCGAGCAAGAGCTGCTGCGCGTCGAGAGCGCCGACCTGCTGATCGTCGCGAGCCCGGTCTACCGCGCGTCGTTCACCGGCCTGTTCAAGCACTTCTTCGACTTCGTCGGCCAGTACGCCCTCGTCGACACCCCCGTGCTGCTCGTCGCCACCGGCGGAAGCGACCGGCACGCGCTCATCCTCGAGCACCAGTTCCGTCCGTTGTTCGGGTTCTTCCAGGCCCTCACGCTGCCGATCGGCGTCTACGCCAACAACTCCGACTTCACCGACCACAAGGTGTCGTCGATCCAGCTGCAGGAGCGCATCGATCTCGCGATCGCCCGCGCCCTTCCCCTCATCCAGCGCAGCGTCGTCGAGACCGCCGCCATCACCCACCAGATCTGAGGCCCCGAATGACCGAAATCGCCCCCAGCACCGCAGCCGAAGCCCGCGAACGCGTCGAGAAGGGCGCGCTGCTCATCGACGTGCGCAGCGACGCCGGACGCGCCGCCACCGGCGAGATCGAGGGCGCCACCGTCGTGCTCAAAGAAGACGTCGCGGCGTTCGCCGAGACGCTCGACACCGACCAGGAGGTCGTGATCTTCTGCGGAACCACCGCCGGATCCGGCCCCGTCGCCGACTACCTCGACGACCACGGCTTCACCGCCGTGTCGCACGTCGAGGGCGGGTACGAGGCGCTGGCGGCTGTCCCGCCGGTTGAGCCTGTCGAAACCCCCACCGCTCCGTGACCACCCGCGTCGACGTCGTCGTCATCGGCGGCGGCGCGATGGGGTCGGCCGCGGCCTGGCACCTCGCCGGCCGCGGACGCGACGTGCTGCTGCTCGAGCGCTACGAGGCCGGGCACACCAACGGCGCCTCGCACGGGGCGTCCCGCAACTTCAACCAGGCCTACGCCGACCCGACCTACGTGCCGATGCTCGTCGAGGCCCTGCCGCTCTGGCGCGAGCTCGAGGCCGAGAGCGGCGAGGCGCTGCTCGAGACCACTGGCATCGTCAACCACGGGGCCAACCCGCGGTTCGACGCCGTGCACGACGCCTTGAACGCGGCCGGGATCCCGGCGTCGTTCGTCGCCCTCGACGAGGCTGCCGAGCGCTGGCCCGGCATCCGGTTCGACTCGCGCGTGCTGTACTCGCCGCAGTCGGGGCGCCTGAACGCCGACCGCTCCGTCGGCGCGCTGCAGTCCGGCGCGGTCGCCCGCGGCGCGGACGTGCGGCACGAGGCGCGCGTCACGAACCTGCGCGTGCTCGGCGACGACGAGGTACACGTCAGCTTCGAGTCATCCGGAAGCACCGAGACCGTCATCGCCCGCCGCGTCGTCGTCTCGGTCGGCGCCTGGACGTCGAAGCTGCTCGCCGGCCACGTCGCGCACCCGTCGCTCGTCGTCACGCAGGAGCAGCCGGCGCACTTCGCGCTGAAAGACGGCGCGGTCGCAGTTCCGGATGCCACGTGGCCCGGCTTCAACCACGCGCCGACCCTCGGCGATCCCGCGTACGACTACTGGCGCTCACCGGTCTACGGAATGCTCACGCCCGGCGAGGGCGTCAAGGCCGGCTGGCACGGAGCCGGACCGGTGACCGACCCCGACCATCGCACCTTCCTGGCCGAACCCGAGCAGCTCGCCGCGCTGCAGCGGTACGCGCGCGAGTGGCTGCCGGGCGTCGACGCGGAGTCGTTCGTGCCGATCAGTTGCACCTACACGACGACCCCCGACGAGAACTTCGTGCTCGACCGCGTCGGACCGGTCGTCGTTGCGGCCGGCTTCTCCGGCCACGGCTTCAAGTTCACGCCGAGCGTCGGCCGCATCCTGGCCGATCTCGTCGACGGCAAGCCGGCGCCGGCGCTCTTCGCACTCTCGCGCTGATTGGGCCGCTCGCGGCCGTTTCGAAATCCTCGCGTGGGGGGTTTCGATACGGTCGCCAGAGCGACCTACTCAACCGGCGAGGTCGGCTAGCTCTTCGGCAGGCCCGGAGGGTTGATCTCCGACGCGGGCAGAGCCTCCGAGGTCAGGCCCCAGCGCTCCAGCACCTCGGCGTACTCGCCGCCCTCGATCGCGCTCTGCAGCACGATGTTGACCGACTCGATGAGCCCGTTGCCCTTGACCGTCGCGGCGGCGATGTCGGCGGTGAGCGGCCAGCCGCCGTTGACCGTTCCGACGAGCTTGGTCTCGCCGTCGACCGCGGCGGCGTAGGCCGAGGTCGCGTTCGGCCCGAAGTTGGCGTCGGCGCGTCCCGACTTCAGGGCGAGCGCGCCGCTCGCGGTGTCGTCGAAGTAGAGGTACTCGACGGGGTCGAGACCGGCGGCGATGTTCTCCGCGTCCCACGCCTGCAGGATCTTCTCCTGGTTGGTGCCCGAGCCGACGATGATCTTCAGCCCCGCGACATCTTTCGCCTCCTTGATCGAATCGATGTCGGAGTCGGCCTTCACATAGAAGCCGAGCAGGTCTTGGCGGTAGCTCGCGAAGTCGTAGAGCTCTTTGCGCTCGTCGGTGACCGTGACGTTCGACAGGATCAGGTCGTACTTGCCCGACTGGATGCCCAGCGGCCAGTCGGCCCACGCCGCCGGCTGGATGTTCAGCTCGAGGCCGAGCCCGTCGGCGATGAGCTGGGCGAGGTCGACCTCGTTGCCGATCAGGGTCGTGTCGTCGTCGGCGTAGAGCGCGAGCGGGGCCGCGAACGGCGAGGTGACAACGGTGAGCTTGCCCGCCTCGATCGGCTCAAATCCGCCAGCCTTGAGCGATGCGACGGCCTCGGGCACGGCGTCGAGGTGCACGCGGTCCTGATCGGCCGTGAGGTTGAACGCGGGCGCGTCGCCCTTCGCTTCGGGAGTTCCCGACGCGTCGGCGTTGCCGCCCGTGTTCAGGGCGAACGCGGTGATTCCGCCGCCGACGATGGCGACGGCCGCCACTGCGGCGATGACCGCCGCTGTCTTCTTCTTGATTGCCATGGTGCTGCTTCCTTTGCTGTTAGGGACTAGAGGACGGTTGCGAGAAATTCACGGGTACGCGGATGCTGCGGAGCCCCGAGAACCTCGGCGGGGCTGCCCTGCTCGAGCACCACGCCGCGGTCGATGAAGACCACCCGGTCGCTCACCTCGCGGGCGAAACCGATCTCGTGCGTGACGATCACGAGGGTCGTGCCGAGCCCGGCGAGCTCGCGGATGACGTCGAGCACCTCGCCGACGAGTTCGGGGTCGAGGGCGGAGGTCGGCTCGTCGAACAGCAGCACCTTGGGCTGCAGCGCGAGGGCGCGGGCGATCGCCACCCGCTGCTGCTGTCCGCCCGACAGCTGCCGCGGGTAGGAGTCCGCCTTGTCGGCGAGACCCACTTTTTCGAGCAGTCCGAGCGCCAGCTCGCGTGCATCCGCCCTGTTCAGCCTTTTCAGGGCGATCGGCGCCTCGACGATGTTTTCGATCGCGGTGAGGTGCGGAAACAGGTTGAAGCTCTGGAAGACCATGCCGACCTGGGTTCGGCGGCGCAGCACCTTGCGTTCCTTCAGCTCGTAGAGCTTGCCGTGGCGATGTTCGTAGCCGATGAGCTCGCCGTCGATCGCGACCCAGCCGCCATCGACGGTCTCGAGGTGGTTGATCGTGCGCAGCAGCGTCGACTTGCCCGAGCCGCTCGGCCCGAGGATCGTGACGACCTCGCCGGGTTCGAGGGTGAGCGAGACGCCGCTGAGCACCTCGACGCCGTTGTAGCTCTTGCTGACGTCGCGGATCTCGACGTGGCCCTGCTTCTCGAGTGTGATCGTCATGCGCTCGCCTCTGCTTTCTTCGATGGCTCGTCTTCGAGCCGGTTCCACTGCACCGAGATCCAGGCCTTCGCGCGCTGGATCGGCGTCGGCGGCAGCACGCGGGCCGAGCCGCGGGAGTAGTAGCGCTCCACATAGAACTGGGCGATGCTGAGCACCGTGGTGAGGATCATGTACCAAAGCACGGCCACGAGCAGCAGCGGGATCACCTGCTGGTTGCGGTTGTAGATGACCTGCGACACGTAGAACAGCTCGGCCAGCGCGATCACCGAGATGATCGACGTGCCCTTGAGCAGCCCGATGATCTCGTTGAACGCGTTCGGGATGATCGAGCGGGCGGCCTGGGGCAGGATGATCCGGGTGATGCGCCGTGCCTGCGGGATGCCGAGCGCTGCCGCTGCTTCGAGCTGGCCGGCGTCGACCGAGAGGATGCCGCCGCGGATGATCTCGGCGGAGTAGGCGGCCTGGTTGAGCGACAGGCCGAGCACCGCGGCCGCGAAAGCGCTGACGAGGGTGACCGTCTGCGCTTCGACAAAGTAGTCGGTGGTGAACGGGATTCCGAGACCGATCGTCGGATAGAGGTAGCCCAGGTTGAACCAGACCAGGATCTGCACGAGCAGCGGCACCGAGCGGAAGAACCAGATGAAACTCCACGCGAACGCGTTCAGCAGCGGCGACTTTGACAGGCGCATAAGAGCGAGCAGGCTGCCGATCGCGAAGCCGATCGCACCGGCGACGACGGTGAGGGTGAGAGTCATGCCGAGGCCGCGCAAAATCGCGTCGGAGAAAAAATACTTGGCCACGGTCGGCCAGCCGTAGCCTGCGTTGGTGAAGAGCGTCCAGACGAGCTGGGCCACGACGAAGACGACGAGTGCGCCGAGGATCCAGCGCACCCAGTGCTTGCTGCGCACGACGGGCAGGGCGCCGAAGTCGACGGCGCCCGCTGGGCGCGTAGGTCGCTCAGCGACCGTATCGAGGCCCCGTTTTGCGTCTATCTGCGTCATAACAACTCCTTCTCGAAAAAATGGATGCCGATCTGCTCCGGCGTCAGTGCCGGGTCGAACAGCGGGGTGTAGCCGGTGCCGAGGTACAGCCGCACGGCCTCGGGTTGGCGCGGGCCGGTGCTGAGCGCGATGCGGGAGAACCCGCGTCGGCGCGCTTCGGTCTCGAGCCCGGCGAGCACGAGCTTCGCGAGCCCGCGGCCGCGGTGGTCGGCGTGCGTCCACATGCGCTTGACCTCGGCGGTCGCCGCGTCGATGGTCATAAACGCGCCCGCCGCTATCGCCTGCCCGTCAGACTCGATCAGCAAGAACGTGCCGCTCGGGGCGCTGAACGCCTCGACCGGGTACCGGTTGATCTCGACCGACGCGGGCTGGCCGAAGTGGTCGCCGTAGCGGGCGTCGTACTCGCGTTCCAGGTCGGCGAGCACGATGCGCGCCTGCGGGTCGAGCGGCGTGGCGTGGCGGGTGGTCAGTATCTGCGTCATCGTGCCTCCTTCGGATTAGTGCGGAGCCGGGCGCCCCGCGATTTCCCGAAGGTAGGCCGGGGCGAAAACCGGTGCCAACGATGGCGCTTCACACTTCGTCATCACGTCACGCGGCGTCATTTTCGTGGCCGATGTTGGCGTTCCGGGCGATCGTTGTGCCATGTCAATCCAGCTCGCCGTGATCGGCGCCGGTCCGCGCGGCGTCGGTTTTCTCGAGCGCCTCGCCGCGAATCTGCCCGAGCTCGGCGCGGGCGAGCCGCTCGTCGTGCACCTGATCGACCCGCATCCGCCCGGCGCCGGACGCATCTGGCGTAGCGCCCAGTCGCCGCTGCTCAAGCTCAACTCCATGGCGCGCGACGTCACGATGTTCACCGACGAGTCGTCGACCATCGAGGGCCCGGTCTGGCACGGGCCGTCGCTCATCGAGTGGGCGGAGCAGGTGCGGTCGGGGTCGATCGCGCTGGGCCTCGACGATCCGCTGGTCGCGCACGAGATCGAGCACCTCGCCGCCGATTCCTTTCCGACCAGGCGGTTGCAGAGCGAATACCTCGACTGGTTCTACCGTCGTGCGGTCGCGGCGTTGCCCGCCACGGTCGAGGTGCACGAGGCACGCGGCATCCGAGTGGATGACGCGGACGACGGCACCCAGACCGTGGTGCTCGACACCGGCGCGAGCATCGACGTCGACCTCGTGCTCTACGCCCTCGGTCACACCGGCACCGCGCCGTCGGCGGAGCACACGGCCCTCGGCGGCTTCGCCGCGCGGCACGGCCTGCACTACATCGCGCCCGACTTCACCGCCGACGCGGACACCTCCGCCATCGCCGCCGGCGAACCGGTGATCGTGCGCGGCATGGGTCTCGCGGCCGTCGACCTGACGGTGCTGCTCACTGAGGGCCGCGGCGGGCAATTCGTGCCGTCGACGTCACTGCCCGGCCAGCTGGACTACAAGCCGAGCGGACGCGAACCGCACCTGCTCTTCGGGTCGAGGCGCGGCGTGCCGTACCACTCGAAGATCAGCTCGGCCCTCGCTGCCCCGCGACCCGAGCCGCGGTTCTTCAGCGCTGCGATCGCCGCTTCGCTCGAAGCGTCGCGCGATTCGCTCGACTTCGCCCGCGACGTCTGGCCGCTCATCGCCGCCGAGCTGCAGTGGGGGTACTACCACGAGCTTTTCGTCGGACACCCGGACAGGGTGCGGGTCACCTGGGAGGCGTTCGCGCCGTTCCTCGAGCGGTACCGCTTCGACAGTCCACGACTGCGGGCGGCGGTCGACGCCGCGGTGCCGAACCCGGTCGACCGCTTCGACCTGCAGAGTTTCGACCGCCCGCTCGACGGCGTGCGCGTCGACTCCCGCGCCGAGCTGCAAGACCGGCTGCGCTATTACATCGGGCTGGACCTGCACGTGCGCAGCGCGCCGGAGCACAGCGCCACGCTCGGCCTGTTCACCTCGCTGCTCTACGCGCTGTTCGACCTGAACTCGATCGTGGATTCTCCCAAGTGGACGGCTCGCTCGCTGGCCGTCGACCTGCCGGTGTGGTGGCAGGGGTTCTTCAGTTTCGTCGCGAGCGGTCCGCCCGCGCACCGGCTCGACGAACTGCTCGCCCTGTCGCGGGCCGGCGTCGTGGAGTTTCTCGGCCCCGACCTCACCGTGCGCGCCGACGAGGCCGGATTCTTCGCGGCCTCGTCGCCGATCGTCGACGGCGAGGTGCGCGCCCGCGTGCTGGTCGACGCGCGACTGCCGCACACCTCGGCGAGCGAGAGCGACAGCCCCGCGCTGCGATCGCTGATCGAGTCGGGGGCGGGCCGCGAACAGCTCGTGTCCGACGCGCAGTTCTCTGGCTCGACCGGCCGTCTCGTCGTGCGCGCCGGCGACGCGAGAATAATCGGCCTCGACGGAGGGCCCCACCCGCGTCGCTTCGCGATCGGCCCGTACACGAGCGCCCCGTTCGTCGGCGCCTTCTCGAGGCCGGGCACCAACGCGGTCTCCTTCCGCGAGAACGACCGCGTGGCGCGGGCGGTGCTGCAGCTGGCGGCGACGCTGGCGTCGGATCTCGTCGCGCCGTAGGTCGGTCGCGACGAGGCGCGCTTTTCGAGTCGGAGCTTTGGTTTCCTTGTGCCACCTGAGAGTGGCACAAGGAAATCAAAGCCGCTTTGTGCTGAGCGGGCGTTCATGTCCTCCACCACCGAGTTGTGCATCGCCAAGCCAACCGTTCGCGGGTCGCAGGCTTGTCGAATGACCAGTCGCGGTAGACCGGAGCGATGAACTCGTTCCGACTCCTCGCCGATCCGATCAGGTATCGCATTGTCGAGATCCTCGCGTCGGGCGAGCACATGTCCGGCAACATTTCCGACGTGATCACGAGCAACTACGGGGTCAGTCGCGCCGCAGTGTCGAAACACCTCGCGCTGTTGCGCGACAACGGCTGGGTCGACTTCCGCGAGGAGGGGAGCGCCCGCTGGTACCGCCTCACGGAGGCGGTATGGGAACGCATCGACCTCGATGTCTCGTGGCTGAAGTTCTTGTGGGAGCGCCGCATCGGTCAGTTCTCGAACAACGACAGTTACTTGCTCTTGCATACAGACAGCCGAAAATCTGGCCTTGAGTGACAACCCTAGGTAGTCTGTGTATACATAGAGGCACTCAGCGGCGAGGGAGGCATGGATGCGCGCCAGCGATCGGGCCTACTCGGCACTGCGCGAGCAGATCCTCGACGGCGAGCTCGAGGCCGGTGCCGTGCTCGGCGAGGTCGAGCAGTCCACGCGGCTGGGCGTCTCGCGCACGCCGCTGCGGGAAGCCCTCGCGCGTCTGACGGCAGAGGGGCTCGTGTCCACGCACTCGGGGCGCGGAGTCGTCGTCACCGAGGTCGACCTCGGCCGCATCAGCGAGCTGTTCGAGGTGCGCAGCGCGCTCGAAGAGCAGGCCGCCCGGCTCGCCGCGCGCCGGCGCGATCCCGCCGTGTTCGAGGGGCTGCAGGCCGAGTTCCGGCGAGCGCACGAGCTGCTCGAGAACGACGATCCCGCGCGGCACGAGTACTACGAGCTCGTCGCGCGCCTCGACGCGGCTATCGACGAAGCGACACACAACCCGCTGCTCGTGTCGACGCTCGCCGGGGTGCGCACGCATGTCGCCCGCATCCGCCGGCTGTCGCACGACAACCCAGAACGCCTGCGCGAGGCCGCCCGCGAGCACCTCGTCATCGTCGACGCGATCGTCGACGGATCCGAATCGCTCGCCGCCCACGCCGTGCAGCTGCACCTCTACCGCAGTCTCAAAAACATCCTCGGTTCGATCGAAGGGAACACCCCATGAAGCTCCACCCCGTGCGCGTCTACGCGAGCGACGAGAATCTGCCGCGCGAGCAGCAGCTGGCCTGGAAGATCGCCGAGGTCGCCGCCGACCCCGTCGCCGTGACCCACGAGGTCGTCGACATGATCATCAACCGCATCATCGACAACGCCGCGGTCGCGACGGCGAGCCTCACCCGCGCCCCCGCGGTGGCCGCCCGTGCGCAGGCCCAGGATCGCGCCGCTTCGACCGGCTCAGAGACCGGCGGCTCCACCGTCTTCGGCATCGCCGGTCGCTACCAGCCCGAGTGGGCCGCCTGGGCCAACGGCGTCGCCGTGCGCGAACTCGACTACCACGACACGTTCCTCGCGGCCGAGTACTCGCACCCGGGTGACAACATCCCGCCGATCCTCGCCGTCGCCCAGCACGCGGGACGCACCGGCGCCGAGCTGATCCGCGCGGTCGCCACGGGATACGAGATCCAGATCGACCTCGTCAAGGCGATCAGCCTGCACGCCCACAAGATCGACCACGTCGCGCACCTCGCCCCGAGCGCCGCGGCCGGTATCGGCACGCTGCTCGGCCTCCCGGTCGAGACGATCTTCCAGGCCATCGGGCAGGCCCTGCACACCACCACGGCCACGCGGCAGTCGCGCAAGGGCGAGATCTCCACCTGGAAGGCGCACGCCCCCGCCTTCGCCGGCAAGATGGCCGTCGAAGCGGTCGACCGTGCGATGCGCGGGCAGACCAGCCCCACCCCGATCTACGAGGGCGAAGACGGCGTCATCGCGTGGATGCTCGACGGCAAGAGCGCCGCCTACGAGGTGCCGCTGCCCGAGGCGGGGGAGCCCAAGCGCGCGATCCTGGACAGCTACACAAAAGAGCACTCCGCCGAGTACCAGGCGCAGGCGTGGATCGACCTTGCGAGGGCGCTCGGAACGAAACATCCGGAACTTCGCGACCCCGAGAACATCGTCAAGGCGGTGCTGCACACCAGCCACCACACCCACTTCGTCATCGGATCGGGCGCGAACGACCCGCAGAAGTACGACCCGACGGCGAGCCGCGAGACGCTCGACCACTCGATCCCGTACATCTTCACCGTCGCGCTGCAGGACGGCGAGTGGCACCACGAGCGCTCGTACGCGCCCGCGCGCGCCGCCCGCCCCGACACCGTCGCGCTCTGGAACAAGGTGTCGACCGAGGAAGACGCCGAGTGGACGCGTCGCTACCACTCGATCGACCCCGCCGAGAAGGCGTTCGGGGGCCGCGTCGAGATCGAGCTGACGGATGGCACGGTGATCGTCGACGAAATAGCCGTGGCCGACGCGCATCCGCTCGGGGCGCGTCCGTTCGCGCGCGAACAGTACGTCGCGAAGTTCCGCGCGCTTGCCGAGGGTGTGCTCGCGCCCGAGGAGATCGAGCGCTTCCTCGAGCTCGTGCAGCGCCTGCCCGAACTGACCGCCGCCGAACTCGCCGGCCTCACCGTCACCGCCGCGGCCCTGCCCGCCGGCCCGAAGGGACTCTTCTGATGCTGTACTCCACCGTCACACCCGCCGACAAGCGCGCGGCACTGCGCACCGCGCTCGCGAGCGGCAAACTGCTGCGCTTCCCCGGCGCGTTCAACCCGCTGAGCGCACGGCTCATCGAGGAGAAGGGCTTCGAGGGCGTCTACATCTCGGGCGCCGTGATCAGCGCCGACCTGGGGCTGCCCGACATCGG
>Ga0247730_1001696_pt1 | contig 11702 bp, 11 predicted proteins | sample UWRJL073202C2_FD_180959 | JGI IMG/M metagenome (GOLD analysis project Ga0247730, IMG submission 180959) | Plant litter microbial communities from Arlington Agricultural Research Station in Wisconsin, United States - UWRJ-L073-202C-2 | ecosystem: Environmental > Terrestrial > Plant litter >...
TGGGCCAGTCGGCCGCCGACAACCCCCGACAGCGTCGCGTGCTGTTCTACCTCGGCGACGGCGAACAGACATCGGGCGAGGCACCCGGTTCGTTCGAGTCGCTCGCCCCGCTGCTCTTCGGGGGAGCCGTGCTCGGTTACGGAACCACTGAGGGCGGCACGATGCGCGAGTTCGACGGCGGCTACACCGACCCGCTGCGGCAGACCAACTACATCCAGGACTACAGCTCGGGTGCGCCCGTCGACGCGGTCTCGCGCATCGACGAGAACCAACTCGGGCTGATCGCCTCGCAGCTGGGGGTCGGCTACACACACCGCACGGCCGGGCAGAGCATCGATTCGCTGCTGTCGACGTTCGACGTGGGCGACGTCACGACCACCGACGGCGCGCGCGGCGTACGCACGGAGCTGTACTGGATCCCGGCGATCCCGCTCGGACTCGTCGCCCTCGTTGAGATCCTGCTGCTCGCCGGCGCCCTCGCCGAGCTGAAACCGCGCGGCGCACCCCGGAAAGCGACGGTGGCACGATGACCATGCAGAACGCCACCCGCGCCCGTCGTCGTCGCCGCGCCAAGTACCTGCTGCTTTCGCTGCCCGTGCTCGTCGCGCTCGTCTACGTGGCCGTGCGGCTGATCGGTCTCTCGACCGTCAACCAGACCGCGATCGACCTGTTCGACTCGGGTGCCTACGCGGCGAGCGAGCAACGGTCGACGAGCCTGCTCGACCAGAACATCATCGAGCCCTACCTGCCGTGGTTCAACCGCGGTGACGCCAAGGCCGCGCAGGAGCGGTACACCGACGCGATCGACGATTTCGAGCGCGCCCTCGAACTGGCCCCGGGCGACCGGCAGTGCGACGTGCGGGTCAATCTCGCGCTCAGCTGGGAACGCCTAGGCGACACCTACGCCGCCGCCGGCTTCCCCGAGGGGGCGAAGCAGCTGTACGCAGCGTCGCTCGCCGTCATCGCCGAGGGCGACGACTGCGTGCCGCCGGAACCCGCCGGCATCGATCTCTCCGAAGCCGGACCGCGCGTGCAGGCCAAGCTCGACCAGGCCGACCAGCAGGCCCAGGCCGACGACCCGGGCGGCGACGAGTCGTCGGGCGGCCTCGAACAGCAGCTCGACGAGCTCGGCCAGAAGGGTGACGCCGGGCAGCAAGACCTGCAGAACGGCGACTCCCTCGACCGCGGCGAACAGGGCGGAACGCCGCCGATTCCCGCCAAGCAGTGGTGATCGTGTGCGCAGACGGTAGGCAGTCCACGCGCGGCTCGGGTAACTTAGTGTGAGGTATTCGCGACCCAGAGGCCGCGGACCTACAAATACCTGAATAGTGGAGGCCCTCAGTGGACATCGATCTGAGCGTGCTGCGTCTCATGGAACGAGAGCGCGAGATTCCGTTCGAGGAACTCGTGGGCATCATCGAGCAGGCCATTCTCACGGCCTACCTCAAGCACACCGAAGAGAACGAGCAGAAGCCGGGCGAGGGTGCGCCTCACGGGGCGCGCGTTCACCTGGACCGCAAGACCGGGCACGTCAGCGTGTTCGTCGCCGAGCTCGACGATGACGGAATCGTCATCGGCGAGGCCGAAGACAGCCCGAGCGACTTCGGCCGCATCGCTGCCTTCGCGGCAAAGCAAGTCATCAACCAGCGCCTGCGCGACATCGCCGACGAGCACATCCTCGGCGAGTTCCGCGGACGCGAGGGCGACATCGTCGCCGGCGTGATCCAGCAGGGTCCCAACCCGCGCATGATCCACGTCGACCTCGGCACCATCGAGGCGATCCTGCCTCCCGAAGAGCAGGTTCCGAGCGAGACCTACACGCACGGCAGCCGTCTGCGCGTCTACGTCACGAGCGTCGCCAAGGGAGCGAAGGGCCCGCAGATCACCGTGAGCCGCACGCACCCGGCGCTCGTGCGCAAGCTCTTCGCACTCGAGGTGCCCGAGATCGCGAGCGGTCTCGTCGAGATCACCTCGCTCGCCCGCGAGGCCGGACACCGCACCAAGATGGCCGTGCGAGCCACCGAGGCCGGCATCAACGCCAAGGGCTCGTGCATCGGCGAGCTCGGTCAGCGCGTGCGCGCCGTCTCCGCCGAGCTCAACGACGAGAAGATCGACATCGTCGACTACTCCGAAGACCTCGCGACCTTCGTCGGCAACGCGTTGTCGCCGGCCCGCGTCACGAGCTCGTTCGTGATCGACGAGGCGACCAAGGCCGTGCGTGCCCTGGTGCCCGACTACCAGCTGTCGCTCGCGATCGGCAAGGAGGGCCAGAACGCCCGCCTCGCCGCAAAGCTCACGGGCGCGCGCATCGACATCCAGCCGGATTCGATTCTCGAAGACAACTAGCAGGTGGATGCCGCTGGTTGAGTAGGTCGCGCAGCGACCGTATCGAAACCCCGCCCGCCGAGGGTTTCGATACGCGCGCGAGAGCGCGCTACTCAACCAGCGACGTCGACAGGGGGTAGTATGGACTCCGTTAGAACTTGCCTCGGCTGCCGAGCGCGCGCCGACCGTTCCTCCTTGTTGAGAGTGGTCGCTCGTGACGGCGTCGTCGTCGCCGATCCGTCGGCAACGCTTCCCGGCCGAGGTGCGTGGGTACACCCCACGGTTCAGTGTGTAGAAGCCTCAGTGAAACGCAAAGCCTTCGGCCGAGCGTTTCGTTCGGGCGTCACGGTCGATACCGTGCAGCTTCTCGCAGATGGAGGAGTCTCATCGAGACTCCATGAAGAACAGGCTGATTGACCTATGGACAACTAATGAGCGGCTCGAAATGAGTTCCGTCCACTAATGGTCTGCCCCTGTCCGGGTGCAGACCCAGACAGGAGAATTGTGGCTGCCAAACCACGCGTACACGAAATCGCCGCCGAACTCGGCGTCGACAGCAAGATCGCCCTCGACAAGCTCAAAGAAATGGGCGAATACGTCAAGGGCCCGTCATCGAGCATTGAGCCCCCCGTCGCACGTCGCCTCAAGGCGGCGCTCGAAGCAGCAGGCGTCAAGCCCGCCGCGACGGCCCCCAGTGCCCCAAAGCCCCCCGTCAAGGCCGCGGCTCCGCGACCGGCGGCGCCCAAGCCCCCCGTGGCCGAGGCTCCCGTCGTCGTCGACGAGCCCGTAGCCGAGCCCGTCGTCACGACGCCGGCTCCCCTCACGGTCGCCGAGCGCCAGGCCCACGCGGAGGCAGCAGCTGCCGCCGCCAAGGCCGCGCCCGCAGCGCCCGCCGAGGGTGCGGCTCCCGCCGTCCCCGGCGCCAAGCCGGGTGCCTCGAGCATCCCGCGCCCCGGACAGCCCCGCCCGGGCAACAACCCGTTCGGTAGCAACCAGGGCATGCAGCGTCCCGGCGCAGCACGTCCCGGCAACAACCCCTTCGCATCCAACCAGGGCATGCAGCGCCCCGGCGCTCCGGCTGCGGGTGGCACGTCCAGTGCTCCCGGCATCCCGCGTCCCGGTGCTCCCCGTCCGGGCGCACCCCGCCCGGGTGGACCCGGCCAGGGTGCACGTCCCGCAGCGTTCGGCGCACGTCCGGCCGGCGCAGGCCGTCCCGGCGGTGCCGGCGGAGCGCGTCCCGCAGGTGGCGGCTTCCGTCCCGGCGGCGCTCCCGGTGGAGCTCCCGGAACCCCCGGTTCCAACTTCGGTCCCAACCGTCCCGCCGGTGGCGGCGGTCGCGGTCGTGGACCCGGCGGCGGTACCGCTGGTGCCTTCGGCCGTGGTGGCGGAAAGAGCAAGGCCCGCAAGTCGAAGCGCACGAAGCGCGCCGAGTTCGAGCTTCGCGAAGCTCCGTCGCTCGGTGGCGTCAGTGTTCCCCGCGGCGACGGTTCGACGGTCATCCGTCTGCGTCGCGGCGCGTCGATCACCGACTTCGCCGACAAGATCGACACCAGCCCCGGAAACCTCGTCACCGTTCTGTTCCACCTCGGACAGATGGCGACGGCGACCGAGTCCCTCGACGAGGCGACCTTCGGCATCCTCGGCGACGAGCTCGGGTTCAAGATCGACATGGTCTCGCCCGAAGACGAAGACCGCGAGCTGCTCTCCGGCTTCGACATCGACCTCGACCAGGAGCTCGAAGACGAGAGCGACGAAGACCTGGAGATCAGGCCCCCCGTCGTCACCGTCATGGGCCACGTCGACCACGGTAAGACTCGACTCCTCGACGCCATCCGTAACGCGAACGTCGTTGCGAGCGAAGCCGGCGGAATCACGCAGCACATCGGTGCGTACCAGGTCGAAGCCGAGCACGAGGGCATCGACCGCAAGATCACCTTCATCGACACCCCGGGTCACGAGGCGTTCACCGCCATGCGCGCCCGTGGTGCCCAGGTCACCGACATCGCGATCCTCGTGGTCGCGGCGGACGACGGCATCATGCCGCAGACGATCGAGGCACTGAACCACGCGCAGTCGGCCGGAGTGCCGATCGTCGTGGCCGTGAACAAGGTCGACAAGGTCGGTGCGAACCCCGCCAAGGTGCGCCAGCAGCTCACCGAGTTCGGCCTCGTCGCCGAAGAGTACGGCGGAGACACGATGTTCGTCGACGTCTCGGCGCTCAACAACATCGGCATCGACAAGCTGCTCGACGCCGTTCTGCTCACCGCAGACGCCGGTCTCGACATGCGCGCGAACCCGAACAAGGACGCCCGCGGTGTCGCCATCGAAGCGAAGCTCGACAAGGGACGCGGTGCGGTTGCGACCGTGCTCATCCAGTCGGGAACGCTCGAGGTCGGCGACCCGATCGTCGCCGGAACGGCTTACGGCCGCGTCCGCGCGATGTTCGACGAGAACGGCGACTCCGTGGAGTTCGCGACGCCGGCCCGCCCCGTGCAGGTGCTCGGACTCACGTCCGTGCCCCGTGCAGGCGACACCTTCCTGGTGACCGACGACGACCGCACCGCCCGCCAGATCGCCGAGAAGCGCGAAGCAGCAGAGCGTAACGCCCTGCTCGCCCGTAGCCGCAAGCGCATCAGCCTCGAGGACTTCACCAAGGCCCTCGAAGACGGCAAGGTCGAATCGCTCAACCTCATCATCAAGGGTGACGTCTCCGGTGCTGTCGAAGCGCTCGAAGAGTCGCTGCTCAAGATCGAGGTCGACGAGTCGGTTCAGCTGCGCATCATCCACCGCGGTGTCGGTGCCATCACGGAGTCGGACGTCAACCTCGCGACGATCGACAACGCGATCATCATCGGATTCAACGTGCGTCCCGACACGAAGGCCCGCGAGCGTTCCGCTCGTGAGGGTGTCGACGTTCGTTTCTACTCGGTGATCTACGCGGCGCTCGAAGACGTGGAGAACGCCCTCAAGGGCATGCTCAAGCCGGAGTACGAAGAGGTCCAGTCGGGTGTCGCAGAAATCCGCGAGATCTTCCGTTCCTCCAAGTTCGGCAACGTCGCTGGTGTCATCGTGCGCTCCGGTACGATCACCCGAAACGCCAAGGCCCGCGTCATCCGCGAGGGAGTCGTCGTCGGCGACAACCTGGCGATCGAGAGCCTGCGTCGCTTCAAGGACGACGTCACCGAGGTTCGTACGGACTTCGAGGCCGGTATCGGTCTCGGCAAGTTCAACGACATCCAGATCGGCGACGAGATCGAGACGATCGAAATGAAGGAAAAGCCGCGCGTCTAATCGCGTAGCGCTGGTCGAGCCTGTCGAGACCTCCGGATGCAATAGCGTCGGGATGGTCTCGACAGGCTCGACCCACTCACAACAGGGAGCACGACATGGCCGACCAGGCTCGCGCCGCCAAGATGGCGGACCGCATCAAGGTAATCATTGCCAAGACGCTCGAACGCGGCGTCAAAGACCCGCGCCTCGGCTTCGTGACCATCACCGACGTGCGCGTCACCGGTGACCTCCAGCACGCCTCCGTGTTCTACACGGTCTACGGTTCCGACGAGGAGCGCGCGGACACCGCGGCCGCTCTCAAGTCGGCCACCGGCATGATCCGCAGCGAGGTCGGCAAGAACATCACCGCGCGGCTCACCCCGTCGATCGAGTTCATCGCCGACGGAATCCCCGAGAACGCCGCGCTCATCGAGAGCCTGCTCAACGAGGCCCGCTCGCGCGACGCCGAGTCGACCACCCTCGCCCAGACCGCGCAGTACGCCGGCGACGAAGACCCCTACGTCAAGCCGCGCGCCTGGGCCGATGAACAGAGCGTGGAGGACGACGAAGACACCGACCCCGACAACGACGACGAGTTCGACGCGCCGACGGATGACACGGACGACGACGCCACGTTCGAGTCCGGTCCCCGCCCGTAATCAGCTCGGCAGCTCGTAGGCTCCGCCGGCGGCCACCACCAGGCCGTCGGCGACGAGCCCCGCGAGGGCTCGCTCGCGCTGCTCCTCGATAGCCCAGACCAGCGCGATTTCACCCGCCGTCACCGGGATGTCGCTCGCTCGCAGCTCGGCGAGGATGAGCCCGCGCACCTGGCGGTCGCTGCCGGCGAACTTCTTCTGCACGGCCGCGCGCTTGCCCTCGAACGCCGGGTAGCCCGCGAGCCGCCACGCGCATTGCCCCGCGATCGGGCAGACCTCGCAGCGTGGTGACCGCGCCGTGCACACGACGGCCCCGAGTTCCATGATGGCCACATTGGCGCGACGGGCATCCGCTATCGACTCGGGCAGTATCGCCTCCATGTCGGCGAGGTCCCGTTTGGCGGCCGGCCCGGGCTCGCCCTGGCCGAGCACGGCACGCGCGATGACCCTGCGGATGTTCACGTCGACGACCGGATGCCTGTGGCCGTACGCGAAGACCGCGACGGCACGCGCGGTGTAGTCGCCGATGCCGGGCAGCGCCAACAACGACGGCACGTCTTCAGGCACTATGCCCCCGTGGCGCTCGGTGATGGCCACGGCGGCCGCGTGCAAGTTGAGCGCACGCCGCGGGTAGCCGAGACTCGCCCAGGCGCGCACGGCGTCGCCGGGCGAGGAGGCGGCGAGATCGGCGGGCGTCGGCCAGCGCTCCAGCCACTCGGCCAGACGCGGCACGACCCGCACGACGGGCGTCTGCTGCAACATGAACTCGCTCACGAGCGTGCCCCACGCGGTGAAGCCCGGTCGGCGCCAGGGCAGGTCGCGGCCGTTGCCGTCGAACCACTCGCTGACGGCAGGTGCAATGCTCACACCTCCAGCCTAAGCGCGGCGTAGGCTGACGACATGACGCAGTGGGCACCTGAGAAGAAGGACGTTCTCGCGGCTCTCGCCGACGACATCCTGCACAACTACGGCAAGGGACGCACGGTGGTCGCGGTCGACGGAATCGACGTCGCCGGTACCTCCGCCTTCGCCGACGACCTCGCCGACGCGATGCGGCTCAAGGGCCACACGGTCTTCCGCGCGTCGATCGAGGGCTTCCACCGTCCGCGCGCCGAGCGCTACGCCCGCGGACGCGACTCGCCCGAGGGCTTCTACCGCGACTCCTACGACTACCTCACCTTCCAGCGCACGCTCGTGCAGCCGTTCCGCATGGGCGGCAGCACCGGCTTCGTCGCCGCGGCCTTCGACGTCGCGCGCGACGCGCAGGTGGAGCCCGTCTGGCTCACCGGTCCGGCCGACGCGCTGCTGATCGTCGACGGCAGCTTCCTCAACCGCCCCGAGCTTCGCGGGCTGTGGAACTACTCGATCTGGCTCGAGGTCGCCGACTACGAGGCGAGCGCGCGCCGGGCGGAGCGCGACAGCGCCGCCCCGAATCCGCGACCCGAGCGCCAGCTGCGCTACAGCGGCGCCCAGGCCCTCTACGCGGTGGAGTCGAAGCCGCGCACCGCGGCGACCGCGATCGTCAACAACACCGACGTCGACCACCCGCGCCGCCAGTTCGCCGACAGCTGCTAGCGAGCGTCTGGGAGTAGGTCAGGCCGGCTCGTCGTGCGTCGCCGTCGCCACGCGCGCGATGACGACCTCGGGCACGATGAACGCCTTGCTGGCCTCGACCTCGTGCACGAGCCGCACGATGAGCGCGTTGATCGGCGTCGCGACACCGACGCGTTCGCCCGCCGCGACGACGGCGCCGTTGAGGTAGTCGATCTCGCTCGGCTGCCCGCGGCGGATGCTCTGCAGCGTCGAGCCCGGATTCGGGGTGGATCCCATGCGCCGGGCCATGGCGCGGGGGAGCGCTTGCGCGGCCCAGAGCGGCGCGCGCACGAACGCCGCGAGGATCGGCGCGCTGAGGCCGCCGAGCGCGACGAAGTGCACGCCCTCCGCGGCCGCCACGCGCACGCTCTCGCGCATGCTGCGGGTGAGCACGAGGCGCAGCCCGCGGTGGGCGATGACCTCCTGCGCGCTGAGGCCGGTCACCGCAGGGAGGGCATTGATCTGGTTGATCACGAGCTTGGTCCACTGGGCGGAGGCGAAGTCGTCGACGCGTTTCACCGGCATCACCGGGCCGAGCACGCGTTCCACGAGCGCGGTCGCCGCGTCGTCGTCGCCGCCCAAGAACGTCGGGTTCGCGGTGGTGATCGTCACCTCGCCGGGGGAGAGGTAGCTGGCCGCGAACATCGCGAGCGCCCCGACGACCGGGTTGCCCGCGAGGGCCGAACGCGCGGCCTCGACGCCGCCGAGTCCGTTCTGCACGGCGACGACCGGTGCGTCGCCGATGGCCGCGAGGTTCGCGGTGAGGGCTGCCGCGGCATCCTGAGCCTTGGTCGCGACGAAGACCAGCTCCGCCGGCGCGGTGAGACGCTCGCCGGCGGTCACCCGGGCGTCGTGGTCCCCCCACGCGCCGCGCAGCTTGATGCCGTCGCGCTGGATCGCGGCGAGGTGGTCTCCGCGGGCGGTGACCGACACATCGTGGCCGGCCGTCGACAGCAGGGCCGCGATGGCACCGCCCACGGCACCCGCCCCGATCACCGCAATTCGCATGGCAAAAGCCTAGGCGTTCCAACATGTGCGGTCGTCGGGACCGCGCGGTACGGCGCTTGTTAGACTTCCCTGATGAGCGGCGACACACAGTGAAACCACCGTCCAACCCGGCGAGCGGAATCCTGCTCGTCGACAAGCCGCGCGGCATCACGAGCCACGACGTCGTCGCGCGCACCCGCAAACTCGCCGGAACGCGCAAGATCGGCCACGCCGGCACCCTCGACCCGATGGCCACCGGGCTCCTCGTGCTCGGCATGAACAGTTCCACGCGGCTGCTGACGTTCGTCGTCGGACTCGGCAAGGAATACTTCGCCACCGTGCGCCTCGGCCAGTCGAGCGATACGGATGACGCGGACGGCGCTCTCGGCGAAGTGTCCGACGTCTCGGCGATCGACGACGATCAGATCGCCGCCGGTATCGCGCGGCTGACGGGCGAGATCGACCAGGTGCCCTCGAGCTACAGTGCCATCAAGGTGGACGGCAAGCGCGCCTATTCCCTGGCACGCGCCGGCGAGGATGTCGAGCTGAAGTCGCGCACCGTCACCATCTCGGCCTTCGAAGTGCTCGAGACGCGCCGCACGCCCGCGCTCGACGACGGCCACGACCGCGCCGGGTTCATCGACCTCGACGTGCGCGTCGAGTGCTCGAGCGGCACCTACATCCGCGCCCTCGCCCGCGACCTCGGAGACGGCCTCGGGGTCGGCGGCCACCTCACCGCCCTGCGCCGCTCGAAGGTCGGCCCGTTCGACGTCGCCGACGCCTCGACCCTCGAGAACCTCGTGGTGAACGACCGGCTGCTCAGCCCGGCGGCGGTCGCCAGCACGCTGTTCCCCTCGCACCCGCTCGCCGAGCAAGACGTGGTCGATCTCGTGCACGGCAAACGCCTCACCGTTCCCGAACTCGAGGGCGTCGCCGGACCGATCGCCGGCCTCGGCCCCGACGGCCGTCTGGTCGGGCTGCTCGAGGCCACCGGCGCGACGGTTAGGGCGCTCGTCAACTTCCCGACCGACGAGGTGCTGGCGACGGGGGAGACGCCGTGATCGAGTGGTTCGCCTACGCGCAGATCGCCGTGGCCGTGGTCGCGGGGCTGCTGGCGCTCGTGCTCGGGCTGATCGGCAAACGTCCCGCCGACATCACCATGGGCGCCACCGCGCTCGTCGAGGTTCTGCTCATCGTGCAGATCGTGATCTCGCTGCTCGCACCCGCCTTCGGCAACACCGCGACCGGCAGCACGCTCGAGTTCTGGGTCTACCTCGTGTCGGCCGCACTGCTGCCGCCGCTCGCCATCGTCTGGGGTCTCGTCGACCGCTCGCGCTGGAGCACGGCCGTGCTCGGCGTGGCCTCCCTCGCCGTCGCGGTGATGGTCTACCGCATGTATCAAATCTGGTTCGTTCAGGTCGCGTAATCTAAGAACAATGACCACCATGACTCCCTCACGTTCGACCGGTATCGGGCGCGTACTCATCGCCGTCTACGGCCTGCTCGCCCTCGCCGCGACCGGCCGATCCGTTTTCCAGCTGCTCGACGACTTCGACAAGGCCCCCGTCGCCTATTCGCTCTCGGCCCTGGCCGCGGTGGTCTACATCGTGGCGACCGTCGCGCTCATCGCGCCGGGCGACGTCTGGTACCGCGTCGCGTGGGTGACCATCTCGTTCGAGCTGCTCGGCGTGCTCGTCGTCGGCCTGCTCAGCATCTTCGACCCGATCCTCTTCCCGGCGAAGACCGTGTGGTCGGGCTTCGGCGCGGGCTACGGCTACGTGCCGCTCGTGCTGCCGATCCTCGGAATGCTCTGGCTCTACCACCGCCGCCCGCGTCCCGTCGCCACCGAGGCGCAGGTTCCCTCGCAAAGCACCGAGGTCTAGCCGTGCAGTTCTTCGCGTCGCTCGGCGAGATTCCCGCCGGGTTCGGACCCACCGCGGTCGCCATCGGCAAGTTCGACGGCGTGCACGCGGGACACCGGCAGGTGATCGCCGCGCTGCGCGAGGTGGCCGAGCGTGAGTCGCTCACCTCGACGATCGTGACCTTCGACCGTCATCCGCTCGCCCTGCTGCGACCCGAAGCCTGCCCGCCGCCGCTCGTCAGCAACGCGCAGAAGGTCGAACTGCTCGCCGCGACCGGCGTCGACGCCACCGTGATGCTCGCCTTCGACCGGCCGTTCAGCGAACAGTCGCCGCGCGAGTTCGTCGAGCGCATCCTCGCGCACGCTTTGAACGCCAAGGTCGTTATGGTCGGCGCCGACTTCCGGTTCGGAAGCAAGGGCAGCGGCACCGTCGACACCCTGCGCGAGTTCGGCGCCGAGTACGGATTCGCCGTGCACGTGATCGACGACGTCGTCGAGCCCGAGGCCGGATCGGAGACAGGGCGCCGTGCCTCCTCGACGTGGATCCGCGAGCTGCTCGCCGCCGGCCGCGTCGCCGAAGCCTCCGTCGTGCTAGGCCACGAGCCGTCGGTGCGCGGCGAGGTCGTGCGGGGCGCCCAGCGCGGGCGCGCACTCGGCTACCCGACGGCCAACCTGTCTCAGAACAACGAGGGGTACATCCCGGGCGACGGCGTGTACGCGGCCTGGTTCACCGCCGACGGCGTGCGCTACGGCGCGGCGGTCTCGATCGGCAACAACCCGACCTTCGACGGTGTGCCCGAGAAGCAGGTCGAGGCGCACGTGCTCGACGAGACCATCGACCTGTACGGCAAGGTCGTCGAGGTCGCGTTCGTCGAGTACATCCGCGGTCAGGTGAAGTACTCCACCGTCGAGGCGCTCATCGAGCAGATCGCCGACGACGAGCGCAAGGTTCGCGTCATTCTCGGCTACCCCGAGAAAAAGGAAGCCTAGGCAAAGAAGGCTAGGCAAAT
>Ga0247730_1001697_pt1 | contig 11700 bp, 8 predicted proteins | sample UWRJL073202C2_FD_180959 | JGI IMG/M metagenome (GOLD analysis project Ga0247730, IMG submission 180959) | Plant litter microbial communities from Arlington Agricultural Research Station in Wisconsin, United States - UWRJ-L073-202C-2 | ecosystem: Environmental > Terrestrial > Plant litter >...
GCCTTTTAACATGGTGTTACGAATTAAACAGGCTTCTTTTTTATACATAATCGATATGCAGAAATACAAACCAGATTTATACTTTTTCGCTTTCCTGCTGATGTGTGGCCTTTGCTTTAACGATCAGCCCGCGCTGGCACAGGCAAAAAGTACAGACCATATTACACCGCAGCTTAAAATTAATAAAAAACTGAATGATGAGCAGCTGCTTGATCTTGTCCAGAAGCAAACTTTCCGTTATTTCTGGGATTTTGGACATCCGGTAAGCGGCATGGCACGCGAGCGCAGCAACAGGTCTTTCGATTATGGTGATGAAGTGGTCACTACCGGCGGCACCGGCTTTGGCGTGATGGCTACGATTGTAGCTTCGGAACGTAAGTTTATTACGAGGGAGCAGGCTGCAGCAAGAACAAAAAAGATTGTAGACTTCCTTTGGAAAGCGGATATGTTCCATGGAGCTTTTCCACACTGGCTCAACGGAGAGACTGGCAAGGTAATCCGGTTTAGCCCAAAAGATGACGGCGCCGACCTGGTGGAAACATCCTTTCTTTTCCAGGGACTGCTTACGGCACGTCAGTATTATACCGCAGACAATGCAGTAGAAAACGATATCCGCAACAAGATCCTCTGGATGTGGGAAGGTATCGAATGGAACTGGTTCACGCAGCAACAAAATGTATTGTACTGGCACTGGAGCCCCAACAATGACTGGAGCATGAACCATCAGCTGAAAGGATGGAACGAATGTTTTATCACGTACGTGCTGGCAGCTTCTTCACCAAAATTTGCAATCGACAAAAGGGTCTACGAAGACGGCTGGGCCAATAGCAATACCTTTTTTAATGGTAAGAAATTCCTCGGGATAACCCTCCCGCTGGGCTTTGACTTTGGCGGTCCTTTATTTTTTACCCACTACTCCTTTTTAGGCCTGGACCCGCGTGGGTTAAAAGATCGTTATGCTGATTATTTTGAGCAGAACAAAAATCATACACTGATCAACCATGCCTACTGCGTGGAAAATCCAAAACATTATAAAGGTTATGGCGAGAATAGCTGGGGCTTAACGGCAAGCGACAGCTGGCAGGGATATGCGGCGCATTCACCAACCGAAGATCTGGGCGTAATCAGTCCTACAGCGGCACTTTCTGCTTTTCCTTATACACCTGAATATTCAATGAAGGCACTAAAACATTTCTATTTTGACCTTGGGGATAAAATATGGAGCGAATACGGATTTGTCGATGGCTTTAGCGAAGAACATAACTGGTATGCCAAATCGCACCTTGCTATCGACCAGGGACCGATTATCTGCATGATTGAAAATTACCGCAGCGGATTATTATGGAAGCTGTTTATGAGCAGTCCCGATGTGAAAAAAGGGCTGGACAAATTAGGTATTGAAAGCAAGCCCTGAAGAACTAGTACATCCAAACGATATCGGATAACATAATTTAAACCATGATTACAAATACATTAAATATATGAGAAGACCTAATCCCCTATTTTTCCTGGCGGTTGTTTTTCTGGCGAATACAGTATCCGCGCAACAGAAAAAGACCGTACCAGCAGCCGATCAGAAAATGAATACTTTCATCAACAGCCTGATGTCTAAAATGACTGTGGATGAAAAAATCGGACAGCTCAATTTGCCCGCTGTAGGATTTGACGTTACAGGACCCGTTTTAAGCGAGGGCGTAGACGAAAAGATTGAAAAGGGATTAGTTGGCGGTGTTTTTAACACTTTTACCCCTCAGGCAGTAGAAAAACTGCAGAAACTGGTGATGACTAAGTCGCGGTTGAAGATTCCCTTGTTATTTGGATATGACGTGATACACGGACACAAGACCATATTCCCTATCCCTCTGGGACTAAGTACCAGCTGGGACCTTGACCTGATTGAGAAAAGTGCACGTATTGCCGCAAGGGAAGCAAGTGCTGATGGTTTAAACTGGACCTTCTCCCCTATGGTAGACATTGCAAGGGATCCGCGCTGGGGAAGAATTGCTGAAGGATCAGGCGAAGACCCCTACCTGGGCTCCCTTATTGGTGTAGCCATGGTCAAAGGATATCAGACCAGCAGCCTGTCCAACAAAGATGCTATTCTTGCCTGTATCAAGCATTTTGCGCTCTACGGCGCCGCCGAAGCAGGAAGGGATTACAATACTACAGATATGAGCCTGATCAAAATGTATAATGAATACCTGCCGCCTTATAAAGCAGCAGTTGATGCAGGTGCTGCTTCTGTAATGGCTTCTTTTAATGATATCAACGGAACACCGGCCACAGCAAACAGGTGGTTGCTAACCGATCTGCTGCGCAGTAACTGGGGATTTAAAGGATTTGTAGTGAGTGATTATACAGGAATTAATGAGCTGGTACCGCACGGACTGGGCGACCTGAAAACAGTGAGCGCAAAAGCTCTTGCTGCAGGAACGGACATGGACATGGTTGGCGAAGGATTTCTGACCACCCTCAAACAATCCCTGCAGGACAAAAAAATCACCATGCAGATGATCGATCTTGCCTGCCGCAGAATGCTAGAAGCAAAATATAAACTGGGTTTATTTGCCGATCCTTATAAATATGTGAACGAAGAACGTGCAAAAACAGAAATCCTTTCACAACAAAACAGGTTCGATGCAAAAAATATCGCTGAAGCATCAATGGTATTATTGAAAAATGATAACCAGGTATTGCCTTTGCAAAAGAAAGCTAAGATTGCGCTGATTGGCCCGCTGGCTGATGACAAACGCAATATGATTGGCAACTGGAGTGCGGCGGGCGATTGGAAAAAGGCAATCGGTGTAATGGAAGGCCTTAAAAACGCAGCACCGGATCTGGATATTACTTATGCTAAAGGGGCAAATCTGGTGGATGATGCTGCCATTTTAAAACAACTGAATGCCAATGGCGCAGACATCGCTGCAGATGAAAAATCAGCGGATAAACTGATCAGCGAGGCCGTATCTGCAGCAAACAAATCAGATATCGCCGTTGTGGTACTCGGTGAAAGTGCACTGATGGGCGGCGAAGCCACAAGCCGCACCAATCTTGATCTTTTACCAAATCAAAAAGCACTGTTAAAAGCAGTTACCGCTACAGGAAAACCCGTAGTGCTGGTACTGATGAACAGCCGTCCCCTTACGCTGGAATGGGAAGATGCCAACGTAACGGCAATTCTTGAAACCTGGTTTGGCGGTACTGAAGCAGGTAACGCCATTGCGGATATCCTGGTAGGGAATTATAACCCTGCTGGTAAGCTGACCTCAACATTTCCAAGAAGCGTGGGCCAGATACCGATCTACTACAACCATAAAAATACCGGCCGCCCCTACGACGGTATATCCAATGAAAAATACAAATCCCGTTATATCGATAGTTCAAATGATCCCCTGTATCCTTTTGGTTATGGTTTGAGTTATACCAGTTTCCAGTATTCGGCACCACAGCTGAACAAGACCGCTGTTAAAGCCGGACAACCCATCCAGGTATCTGTAGATGTTCAGAATACAGGTAAGTATGACGGCCAGGAAGTAGTGCAGCTGTATATTCAGGATATTTACGGATCTATCACCAGACCCGTAAAAGAACTGAAAGGATTTCAGAAGATCTTTCTGAAAAAAGGAGAAAGTAAACATGTGACCTTTACGATTGACGAGCAGATGCTCAAATTTTTTAATGCCGACTTAAAGTTCGCAGCTGAACCGGGAGATTTTAACCTGTTCATCGGATCCAATTCACGCGATGTAAAAGCCGCCAGCTTCAGCTTTGGCAGGTAAGGCATTTTGGCCTTCAGTTATTTTATGAAAGGCACAATAATTTAAATTGTTTAAAACCCGCTTGTAATACAGGCGGGTTTTATAATTTAGTGCCATGAAGTATTACAAACTGCTCCTATTTTCACTACTTATTATATGCAGCTCAAATCTAAAAGCACAGGATCTCACAAAATTCAGCAAAGGCAGTTACATCACTACCAAAGATACCATTCAGTACAGGATCTTGTTTCCCGAAGCATTTGATCCCCAAAAGAAATATCCTGTAGTAATCTTTCTTCATGGCCGCGGTGAACGTGGCAGCGATAATGAAAAGCAACTGGCAAATGGTGGTAAATTATTCCTTAAACCAGAACTGCGTATGCAATTTCCGGCGATAGTGATTTTTCCGCAATGCCCTGAGAACAGCTACTGGAGCAACGTAAACATCACCACCGATACTGCCGGAAAAAGGAAGTTCAGTTTCCAAACTGGTGGTAAACCCACCAAAGCCATGAGCAGCCTGATGGGCATGATTGACAACTTCCTGGAAAAACCCTATGCAGACCATAATCAGATTTACATCGGAGGCCTGTCTATGGGAGGGATGGGAACCTATGAGCTGTTGCGCCGCAAGCCCAAAACCTTTGCCGCTGCCTTTGCGATCTGCGGTGGAGATACTCTTGCAAATGTGAATAAGTATAAAAATGTTCCCTTATGGATCTTCCACGGCGGAAAAGATGATCAGGTGAACCCTGCTTACTCCATCGCCATCAGCAATCAGCTAAAGATCGTAGGTAAAGAAGTAAAATTTAGTTATTATCCCGATGCCAACCATAACAGCTGGGACGCTGCACTGGCAGAACCTGAGCTGCTGCCCTGGTTGTTTAGCCATACCTTAAAAAAATAAAAGGTGGAGATTAACCCCACCTTTTATTTTATTCTGTCATATTGTGATATACTGCCTGCACATCATCATCATCTTCCAGTTTATCAATGAGCTTCAGCACATCTGCCGCCTGTTCTTCAGAAACATCAGTAGTTGACAGTGAAATACGCTCCAGTTTAGCGCTTTTCATCTCAAATCCCATGTCTTCAAGCGCTTTCTGCATTTTACCGAAATCTTCAAAAGCAGTCTGAACAACAGCAACTTCAGTACCTTCTTCGTCTGCTTCCAGGTAAAGTTCTTCCAGTCCGGCGTCAATCAGTTCAAACTCCAGCTCTTCCATATCCTTCTCTCCCGGTAAAAACCTGAAGACCGACTTACGGTTAAAGATAAAATCCAGGGAACCTGTTTTGCCCAGGGAACCGCCTGTTTTACTAAAGTAACTGCGCACGTTTGCCACAGTCCTGTTTGTATTGTCTGTTGCTGTTTCGATCAGGATAGCTACACCATGCTGTGCATATCCTTCATATACATGCTCCTCGTATCCATTCTCATCCTTATTGGACGCCCTTTTGATCGCGGCATCAACAGTATGTTTAGGCATATTTACTGCCTTAGAGTTTTGGATAGCAGTACGCAGGCGGGAGTTGGTATCCGGATTTGGGCCGGCATCTTTCACTGCCATTACAATTTCCTTCCCTATGCGGGTAAATTGTACGGCCATCTTAGCCCAACGTTTAAATTTTCTTTCTTTTCTAAACTCAAATGCTCTTCCCATTGTATTCTTATTGAGGGCTTACCCTATTTTATTTTTTTAAATTATTAAACATATCTGCAGTCAGCTTCGCCAGGTCAAACTCAGGTTTCCAGCCCCAGTCGCGCGTGGCAAACTGGTCGTCAATAGAACGTGGCCAGCTGGCAGCAATCTGCTGCCGCGGATCAGCAGCCGTGTAAGTTAGCTTAAAATCCGGGATATGGCTCCTGATTTCAGCCGCAAGCACTTCCGGCGTAAAGCTAACCCCTGCAAAATTATAGCTTGAGCGTATGCTGATCTGTGCTGAAGGGGCATCCATTAATTCAATTGTACCGCGGATGGCATCATCCATATACATCATAGGCAGTTCCGTTTCTGCAGAGAGAAAAGAAGCATAGCTCCCCTTTTTCAAGGCGTCATGGAAAATATGTATCGCATAATCCGTTGTACCTCCGCCCGGAGCAGCCTTCCAGCTGATCAGGCCCGGATACCGGATACTGCGTACATCCAGCCCATATTTCTGGTGATAATATTCGCACCATCTTTCACCTGCTAATTTACTAATTCCATAAACAGTATTGGGGTCCATTACACAAAATTGTTCTGTCTGGTCTTTTGGTGAATTTGGTCCAAAAACAGCGATTGAACTTGGCCAGTATACCTTTGCCGTTTTGTAAACGATAGCCAGGTCAAGGATATTCAGCAAGCCGTTCATATTCAGGTCCCAGGCCAGCTGCGGGTTCTGCTCCCCTGTTGCGGACAATAAAGCCGCCAGCAGGTATACCTGAGCGGGTTTATACTTGTTAAATATTTTATTTAAAGTATCCTTTTCCAGGACATTAACGAATTCAAAAGGGCCTGAATTCTTGATATCATAATCGGGACGGCGGATATCGCAGGCGATCACATTGTCTTCCCCGTAGGTCTTACGGAGGGCTGTAACTAACTCTGTGCCGATCTGGCCGTTAGAGCCCAAAACTACTATTTTTTCGTTCATTAAAATATAGATTTTGGCAAAGGTAGAAAAACGAAACAAACCCCAATAAAAATGTTGTTAATTATATTTATCTTCATATATTGATAGCTCATGCTCTCATTTTACAGGCCCTTTATGCCCTGTAAATTTAAAATGAACCATAAATATAAATCATATGAGCAACAGAAGAAACTTTTTACAACAGGCCGGAATAGCTGCTGCAGCAGCAATCCTCAGCCCTTCGGTACTATCCTCTGCAATGGCGGCAGAAAAATTACCCTCCCATAAAGTAGGGATCCAGCTGTATACGCTGAGGGAACAACTACTTAAAGATGTCAAAGGGACGATTTCAAAAGTAGCGAAGATCGGTTACGACCAGGTAGAAACCTTTTACGGTTATCCCGGACCAAATGCTGCACCCGGTTTCTGGGGGCTGGATGCTAAAGCGTTTAAGTCGCTTCTGACAGCCAACCACTTAAGTTCTCCAAGCGGGCATTACAATGCCAATTCCTATTTTATCGAAGGCGGAAATGATGAAACCATCAAACAGTATATCGAAGTTGCAGCTACCGTAGGGCAGAAGTATTTTGTAATTCCCTCAATACCGCATGACCCTGCAAAAGCAAGCACATCAGATTACTTTAAAGAAATCGCAGCCAAATTCAATCACGCAGCCGGGCTCTGCAAAAATCATGGCCTCAAACTGGGCTATCATAACCATAATTTTGAGTTCACTGATCTTGGAAACGGCGTAACACCATTTGATATTCTCCTGAAAGAAACCGATCCTTCGATGGTCAGCTTTGAGCTTGATTTGTTCTGGGCGGTAAATGCAGGAGTCAATCCACTGGAAATGTTTAAGCTACATCCCGGACGTTTCAAAATGTGGCATGTGAAAGATATGGATAAAGCAGATAAAAAAGTTTTTACCGAGGTAGGAACAGGCAGCATTGATTTCAAAAGCATCTTCAAACAGGCAAAACTTTCGGGAATGGAATACCTGTTTGTAGAACAGGATGTGATTAAGATAGACCCTTACCAAAGTATCACCAAAAGTATTAATTATATCAAAAAAGACCTGTTATCATAATTATAGATTAATTTAGTGTCAGGATATAAATATTTTTCCGGGCAGGCCTGAGTAACAATAACATTATATTAGTGTGTTAATATTACACTTTGTCAACTGTTTTACTTAATTTGGACTGTCCAATAGCACAACAACATACGATAATTAACCAAATTTAAATCACTATGAATAGAAGAGAGGCAGTTAAGAGTGTTGCTTTTTTAATGGGAGGCGCACTGTCTGCAACTACAATCGCTGTATTTATCGATGGCTGTACTTCGCCATCGGCTAATAAGGGATCGAATCTGTTTTCGGATGACCAGAACCTGATCATCACTGAAATAGCGGATGTGATTATCCCTAACACAAAAACACCGGGCGCAAAAGCTGCAGGTGTAGGGCCGTTCATTTCCAAGATGGTTATGGAATGCTACCCTGAGGATGCACAAAAAGCATTTGTAAAAGGGCTTGAAGATCTTGAAGACCGTTCGAAAAAACAATTCGACAAATCATTCCTTAAAATTTCCCCGAAAGAGCGTGAGCAGCTGATCGGAAAATTACGTGATGAAACTGTGGCAGCCCAGAAAGCTGAAGCTGCAAAAAAACCGTCATCCGGCCCTAACCTTAAACTGGAAAAACCAATGGCCGGACCAGACAGGTATGCGAAAAGTACACCTTATTTCTTTGCAATTGCGCGCGATTTAACCATGCTTGGTTATTTCACTTCTGAAATCGGCGCTACACAGGCTCTCGAATATGTACAGATCCCCGGCCGCTATGATGGCTGTGTAGATCTGAAACCTGGTCAGAGAGTTTATTCATAAACCAAATTAGCACAACAAGCAATGAATTTAAATACAAAAGCAACAGCACAAAATACATATGATGCTATTGTTGTTGGATCCGGTATCAGCGGCGGATGGGCAGCAAAAGAACTAACCGAAAAAGGACTTAAGGTTTTACTGCTTGAACGCGGCAGAAACGTTGAGCACATCAAAGATTATACTACAGCAATGAAAAAACCATGGGAATTTGAACACCGTGGCCTGCTGACAGAAGAACAAAAAAAGACACACCCTGTACAGATCAGGGATTATCCATATCAGGAATTTAACGAAAGCTTCTGGGTAAATGACCTGGAATGCCCTTATACCGAGGTTAAACGCTTCGACTGGTACCGGGGATTTCACGTAGGTGGTAAATCACTGATGTGGGGACGCCAGAGCTACCGTTTCAGCGACCTGAACTTTGAAGACAATAAAAAAGACGGTCATGGAAATGACTGGCCGATCAGATACAAAGACCTCGAAAAGTGGTACGACTATGTAGAGCGTTTCGCCGGTATCAGCGGACAGGCAGAAAACTGGCCTGCACTGCCAGACGGACAGTTCTTACCTCCGATGGAGATGAACTGTGTGGAAAAATCAGTAAAATCACGCATTGAGGAGCATTATAAAAAAGCAAGGATCATGACCATTGGCCGTACAGCCAACCTGACCGTGCCCCATGGCGGAAGAGGCAGCTGCCAGTACCGTAACCTCTGCAGCAGGGGATGTCCTTTTGGCGCTTACTTCAGCACCCAGTCCTCTACCCTTCCGGCAGCTGTAGCTACAGGAAACCTGACCTTGCGTCCTTTCTCTCTGGTAGAATCTATCATCTATGATAAAGAAACCCAGAAAGCCAAAGGTGTTCGTGTTATCGACTCTGAGACCAAGGAAAATGTAGAGTTCTACGCTAAAATTGTTTTTGTAAACGGTTCTACACTGGGAAGTACATTCCTGCTGTTAAACTCAACTTCTGCAGAACATCCGAACGGTTTGGGCAATGGCAGCGGTGAGCTTGGCCATAACCTGATGGACCACCACTTCCGTTGTGGTGCAAACGGCGAGGCAGAAGGATTTGAAGATAAATATACCTACGGTAGACGTGCCAACGGGATCTATATTCCAAGGTACCGTAATATGAACGGTGAAAAACGCGATTACCTGCGTGGCTTTGGCTACCAGGGTGGTGCAAGCCGTACCGGCTGGCATAAAGATGTTGCAGAACTGGCCTTTGGCGGTGAGTATAAAGATCAGATGACTCAGCCAGGTTTATGGACAATGGGACTGGGCGGCTTCGGCGAATCGCTTCCATATCATGAAAACAGGGTGTACATCGATAAAACCAAGAAAGATAAATGGGGCATGCCTGTTCTGGCCATCGACTGTGAGTTTAAAGGCAATGAACAAAAAATGCGTTTAGACATGATGAACGATGCAGCAGAAATGCTGGAAGCAGCGGGCATGAAAAACATCACCACCTTCGACAACGGATCTTCACCGGGTATGGCTATCCACGAACAGGGAACAGCACGTATGGGAGATGATCCCAAAACATCTGTCCTCAATAAATGGAACCAGATGCACGAAGTGAAAAATGTTTTTGTAACTGACGGATCATGTATGCCGTCAATCGCATGCCAGAACCCATCACTTACATTTATGGCATTAACAGCCAGAGCTGCGGATTTTGCAGTTTCTGAACTTAAAAAAGGAAACCTTTAATGGCAGCAGCTAAGATAAGAATGGGAATGATCGGTGGCGGAAAAAATGCCTTCATCGGCGCCGTTCACCGCATTGCAGCCAATATAGACGGACAGATAGAACTGGTTTGCGGCGCATTGAGCTCCAATCCGGAAACTGCAAGGGAGTCTGGCGAATTGTTGTTTTTAGCAGCAGACAGGAACTATGGCAGCTACCAGGAAATGATCGAAAAGGAAAGCCTGCTCCCGGCCGAAACCAGGATGCACTTTGTAACTATTGTTACACCTAACTTCGCGCATTTTGCCCCGGCGATGCTGGCACTGGAACATGGTTTCCATGTAGTGATCGATAAACCGATCAGCCTTACACTGGCTGAAGCCAAAAAACTGGAAGAAAAAGTAAAAGACACAGGCTTAACCCTGTGTCTTACCTATACCTACTCTGGTTATCCGATGGTAAAACAGGCACGTCAAATGGTAAAAGAAGGTGCCTTCGGAGCGATCCGTAAAGTGCTGGTAGAATATCCGCAGGGATGGCTGAGCCTTCCTTCAGAACGTGACGGCAACAAACAATCTTCATGGAGAACCGATCCTGCAAAAAGCGGGATCAGCGGCTGCATGGGCGATATTGGTACACACGCAGCCCAGCTCGCAGAATATATCTCAGGCCTGGAGATCGCAAAGATCTGTGCAGACCTGAATATTGTGGTTGATGGCCGGCCGCTCGACGATGACGGCAATGTTCTGCTGAAGTTTAACAATGGCGCCAATGGTGTATTGGTAGCTTCGCAAATTGCCGCAGGCGAGGAAAACGCTCTGAAGATCAAGGTTTACGGCGAAAAAGGCAGCCTGGAATGGCATCAGGAAGAACCCAATACGCTGAAGGTAAAATGGCTGGACGCGCCAAGCCAGATCTACCGTACAGGACAGGGTTACCTGGCACAGGCAGCGCAATACAATGCGCGTACTCCTGCCGGGCACCCCGAAGGTTACCTGGAAGCTTTTGCCAATATATACCGGAATTTTGCCTCAACACTGCAGGCGCAGCTTGCCGGTGAAACACCTACAGCAGAAATGCTCGACTTCCCCGGTGTGGAAGAAGGCGTGAGAGGAATGGCGTTTATAGAAAATGTAGTGGCATCAAGCCAGTCGGCCCAGAAATGGTACGATTTCAAAATATAAAAGAATGACAACACTTAAAGGACCAGCAGTTTTTTTAGCGCAGTTTATCAGAGAAGAAGAACCTTTCAACTCTCTGGAAGGTATCTGTAAATGGGCGGCAGACCTTGGCTTTAAGGGCATCCAGATGCCTACACTCGATAACAGGTTTATCGATCTGCAAAAAGCAGCCGAAAGTAAAACCTATGCAGATGACCTGAAAGGGCAGATCGCAGGATACGGACTGGAAATTACTGAACTCTCTACCCATATCCAGGGCCAGCTGGTAGCTGTAAACCCGGCTTTTGATAAGGCTTTCGATGGTTTTGCTCCTGCAAACCTACGCAACAATCCATCTGCACGGCAGGAATGGGCGGTACAGCAGTTAAAATATGCAGCAAAAGCTTCACAGAACCTGGGCTTAAATGCACATGCTACCTTCAGCGGATCATTGTTATGGCATATGTTCCACCCCTGGCCGCAAAGACCGGAGGGTTTGGTAGATGATGGGTTTAAAGAACTGGCACGCCGCTGGCTGCCGATCTTAAATGAGTTTGACGAATGCGGTGTGGATGTTT